>Ga0105045_10005734_pt1 | contig 10942 bp, 14 predicted proteins | sample MAT02_FD_78089 | JGI IMG/M metagenome (GOLD analysis project Ga0105045, IMG submission 78089) | Freshwater microbial communities from Lake Fryxell liftoff mats and glacier meltwater in Antarctica - MAT-02 (megahit assembly) | ecosystem: Environmental > Aquatic > Freshwater > Ice > Liftoff... | reverse complement strand
GCTCGTCACGCTGCTGCTGCCCGCTGTCCAGCAAGCCCGTGAGGCCGCCCGCCGGTCTACGTGCAAGAACAACCTCACGCAACTCGGGTTGGCATTCCACACCTTCCACGACACCTATAACCACTTGGCCACCAGTAATCGTCCACCGACGGCTGGTGCCAAGCGAATTGCCGGTCTCACTCGATTGCTGCCATACCTGGACCAGGCTCCGATCTACAACATCTATGACCAGTCGCGGCAGTGGAGTGACCCGAACACCAATCAGCGGCTGGCGGTCAGCACGCAGCTGCCTACGCTGAACTGCCCGTCGTCCGCATCGGCGACGAAGCTGGATGGTGACCCTGACTCAGCGACGACTCCCGGCGGTTACGCAGCGAACATGGTCGGGATCACTGACTACTCTCCGAGCAAGGGAGTGGCTCAGTCCGTGGTTCCGTTCGCGACAGCGGCTGGAGTGACTCTGAGTGGCTTGTTCACCGATCCTGCGGATGCCACGAATCAGTATTATGCCGGGCTCTTGCCTCAGAATGTGGACGCCAAGCTGCGTGATGTGACCGACGGTCTGACGAATACGATTGCGTATGTCGAATCGGCCGGACGCCCTCTCGTTGTTCGCAAGGGATTGAAGACGATCGGTTCATTGCCCGCTGATCGCGTCAACGGAGGGGGCTGGTGCCGTCCAGCCAGCGATGTGCTGGCTGAAGTCGCTCTGGCCGATGGGACCAATCTGTCGGGGCCTGGTGGCTTCTCCAGCGGAACCGTTGTGCCGTTCAATGCCACGAATGGTTTCAACCTGAACGGTCGGCCCTATCCTGATACGGGCTACTACAAGACGCAGGGCAGCAGCCAGGCGTTCTCCTATCACACTGGCGGGGCTCACTTCCTGCTGGGCGACGGCTCGGTCCGGTTCATCAGTGAAAACCTGAGCCTGAAAGTGTGGATTTCTCTGTTGACCCGCTCTAACGGCGAAGTCGTGGGTGAGTTCTAAGGTTGTATCGGTCTCGCGTGCCCCGGCTGTCGTCTGACAGCCGGGGCACCTTCGGATTCACTTCTCTTAATCTCTCGATGTGTATTTGTTGGCTCACATCATGCGAGTCGGACAGTCCCCCTGATAGTTCCCAGTGAATCTCGTTTGGAGTTCGAATCATGTCCCAGTCACCCGCTTTATCAAGGAACACCTCACCTTCGCGGCCTCACTCGGGATGTGTTGCACCTCGCCCATCCCCGGTATTCCAGCGATCGATGGTGGACGATCTGCTCCGCGAGGCATGGGACTCACTGCCCGATGCCACACTCACAGAACCGAAACTGAAGCCGGTGGGCGATCACCTCGCAGACGCCAGGAATTTTTGCCCCAGTGAGGACGATGAGAGACGTTTCTCTCAGTTTCCGAACCGCACACAACAGCTTGCAGCCGCTGCCGAGGCACTTCCCTTCGCTCGCTCGCCACGAGCGGTCGCCACGCCCTCACCCCGTTCAGTGGTCGCACCGCTGCCGCCCTCTGTTTCAGCTGTCAGAGCGGAAGTTGCCACACCGGTCGCTGCAACGCAGAGACCACCGATCGCAATCGTGCCACCTTCGGAACGGACCTACAACCCTCGTCCGATGCCTTCGGCCAACTTTCCCATGCGGCGTCAGCATTCTCATTGGGCCCTGGGTATTGAAGATCTCAAGAAATGGGGATCAGGTCTGGTGGCCGTCGCGTTGCTGGTCGTGGCCCGTGATTGGGGCGTCTCCACAGTCTTTGAAAGTTCCGGGTCTTCTCTGAAAACGATCGCCGTTCAGGGGACTGTCACCTGGAATGGCAAGCCGGTACCTGGAGCCAGTATCCAGCTGCATCCGGTTCTCGGCTCTAAAACCCCTCAGGATATTCATCCTCAAGGGGTAGTTGGGAAAGACAACCAGGTTGAATTCACCACCTATCAGCCCAAAGATGGCGTCCCGGTGGGAGAATACGTCGCCACTGTCTCGTGCATGCAAATCAAAGTCGTGGACGGCGAAACGGTCGCCGGACCACAATTGGCCCCCGCCATTTACACCCAGGCCTCCACATCCCCTCTGCGAGTGAAAGTGTCCTCGGAGACCCGGAAATTGCCGCCTCTGGAGATTAAGCAGCAGGCGAAAGTGAAGGCCGCTCGGTACGAATCGGAGTAATCAGGAGTGGGGGCTGGAACTGTTCCAGCATCACCCACATCGCAGGCATGGATAACGGTTGTTTGTCACCCTCTCGTCTTTCTGGAAATCGGAGAATTCTCGTGATTCGCTCGTCATTGACCTTCGCCGTGTTGTCGATGTTTTTGTTTGCAGGCTGCGGAAGTGGGAACGCTCCCGCTCGGACGGGAGCACTCTCCACAGACCAAGACATCCAGCTCTTAAACGTGTCGTACGACCCGACGCGAGAACTCTGGAAAGAGATCAACGCGGCCTACGCTCCGATCTACGCCAAGGAGGTTGGCGGGTCGCTCCATGTGAAGCAGTCGCACGGGGGATCGGGTACTCAAGCCCGGGCTGTCATCGACGGACTGGAAGCCGATGTCGTGACGCTCGCACTGTGGTCCGACACCGACCAACTCCGCAAGAAGGGCTTGATTAAAGAGGGCTGGGAAGCCGCCCTCCCGAACCGCAGCCTGCCCTACACCTCGACCATTGTGTTTGTGGTGCGCACAGGAAATCCAAAGGGAGTTAAAGAGTGGGCGGATCTCGTGAAGCCCGAAGTGCAGGTCATCACCCCCAACCCGAAGACCTCGGGGAACGGCAAGCTGGCACTGCTCGCAGCCTGGGGCAGTGTTGTGCTCAACGGCGGGACGGAAGACCAGGCGAAGGCCTTCATCACCCAGCTCTACAAGCAGGTTCCAATTCTCGACACGGGGGCCCGCGGTGCGACGACGACCTTTGCTCAGAAGGGGCAGGGCGATGTCCATCTCACATGGGAGAACGAAGCTCACCTGGAAGTCGCGGAAGCCAAGGGCGATCTCGAAATCGTCTTCCCCAGCCAGAGCATCCTGGCCGAGCCACATGTCGCCGTCGTCGATAGCCATGTTGATCGCAAGCGAACGCGGAAAGCCGCTGAGTCCTACCTGGATTTTCTCTACACGCCGGAAGGGCAAGCGATCATCGCCAAGCACTATTACCGTCCGACCAACGCGGAAGTGCTGGCGCAGAATGTTGACCGCTTTCCCCCGATCAAGCTCTTTGCCGTCACCGAGATCACCAAGGGTTGGGACGACGCCCAGTCCAAGTTCTTCGCTGATGGAGCCCTGTTCGATCAGATCTACGCCCAGTAGTGACCACTCAGCGACTGGGGGGGCGCATCAGCCCCCGGTTCTGCCGAGCGTCCGGCTCCACCTCGATCAGGACGGTGTGAACAACCATCCCGTTCACTCCCAACGCTCGCATTCCCCATCCCGCTGACCGGTCGACCGGAGGCCCCCCTTGTCGAAATCACACCGAGTGTTGCCCGGATTCGCTCTCAGTCTGGGCTACACGATTACTATTCTGACAGCGATGCTCGTGCTGCCCTGTGTGGCACTCAGCATCAAAGCGGCGGCACTCAGTCCCGCTCAGTTTCTCGCAGCTGTCTGGTCTGAACGAGCCCGTTCCACCTACGCGCTCAGCTTCGGGGCTTCGGCGATCGCAGCCCTGCTGAATGTGGCGATCGGCATGCTCATCGCCTGGGTGTTGGTGCGATACGATTTCTGGGGCCGACGGTTCCTGGATGCTCTGATTGACCTCCCCTTTGCACTCCCGACAGCGGTTGCGGGACTGGTTTTCTCGGCTTTACTCGTGAGGAACGGCTGGTACGGGCAGTTCCTGATTCCCTGGGGGATTCAGGGAGCGTATTCACGGCTGGGGATCGTCATCGTATTGGTCTTCGTCGGGCTCCCGTTTGTAGTTCGCACTGTCCAGCCGGTGCTCGAGAGTCTGGAGGGCGACACCGAAGAAGCCGCGGCCATGCTCGGAGCCAATCGTTGGCAAACATTGGGGCGTGTGCTCATGCCTGCCGTGCGTCCCAGCTTGATGACGGGGTTTGCGCTCTCGTTCGCTCGGGGCATTGGAGAGTACGGATCGGTCGTCTTCATCTCCGGCAACATGCCCTTCAAGACCGAGATTGCTCCCGTCCTGATCGTGGCCCGGCTGGAGGAGTTTTCCTACGCCGAAGCCAATGCCATTGCGGTCGTCCTCATTCTCTTATCGTTGACCTCGCTGGCTGTGGTGAACTGGCTCGAACGCAGGAGTCGTCGCTGTGCATCCTAGTTCCATGCGAATCAAAAAGTCCGCCGGAGCGATGGTGGCCAACGAGCCGTTGTGGCTGCGAGCGTTGTTGATCGGAGCGACCTTCGCGATCATCGGCGGCCTGATTTTTGTGCCGATGGTCTATGTCTTTGTGCAGGCACTCGCCGATGGGTGGAGGAGTTACTTCGACAATCTCGTGAAGGACAAGGACACGCTGCATTCGATCTGGTTGACCCTGTCGGTGGCTCCGCTGGCCGTGTTGTTCAATACCGTCTTCGGGCTGGCTGCGGCGTGGACGGTGACACGGTTCAAGTTCCCCGGTCGGACCTTGCTGGTGACGCTCCTCGATGTCCCGTTTGCGATCTCTCCGGTGGTGGTTGGCTTGATGTTCTTGATGCTGTTCGGCATGCAAGGGTTCTTCGGACCGACGCTGCGGGAGTGGGGCATCAAGATCATCTTCGCCTGGCCCGCACTGGTGCTGGCCACGACGTTCGTCACGCTTCCGTTCGTGGCTCGCGAGCTGATCCCGTTAATGGAGTCGCTCGGCGATGAAGAGGAAGTCGCTGCCGTCAGCCTGGGGGCCAACCCCTGGCAACTGTTCTGGCGGATCACACTTCCGAACATCAAGTGGGGGCTGGTGTACGGCATGATTCAGTGCAACGCGCGAGCCATCGGCGAGTTCGGAGCGGTCTATGTCGTCTCGGGCCACATTGCGGGGGAGACCGACACGATGCCGCTCCGAGTGGAAAAGCTGTTCCAGGAATACAACAACCCCGGTTCGTTCGCGGTGGCTTCCCTGCTGACGCTGATGGCCCTGGTCACTCTCCTGGGCAAGTACGTGCTGGAACGCTGGATCGCTCACCAGATGGCCGCCCACCAGGCCGATGTGGTGGGAGAGTGAATCCGGATGTGGAACCGACAGGAGTGATCGGCACCCGGGCGGGCGAAGCTCCTGCTGAGCCGCTCGTGCCAGACAGTGCCCACCTCGGCAGCGGCTCAGCAGGAGCTTCGCCCTCCCTTTTCACACGTGCAGCCTTCTTTTCGTCTTTCAGAAGCCAACCATGAGCATCAGTATCCGCAATATCTCGAAAAGTTTCGGCTCCTTCACGGCGCTGGACAATGTGACGCTGGAGGTTCCCTCGGGGGCGCTCATCGCCTTGCTCGGCCCATCGGGGTCCGGTAAGACGACGCTCCTGCGGATCATCGCCGGATTGGAACAAAGCGACATCGGTTCCATCCGAGTCGAAGACAACGACGTGACCGGCCTCTCGGCTCGAGAACGCGAAGTCGGCTTCGTGTTCCAGCACTATGCGCTCTTTAAGCACATGAGCGTTTTCGAGAACATCGCCTTCGGCATGCGAGTACGGCACCTGCCGGACGCCGAAGTCCGAGCCCGTGTAAAGGAATTGCTGCACTTGGTGCGTCTGGAAGGGCTCGGCGGTCGCTACCCTTCGGAGCTCTCGGGAGGGCAGCGGCAACGCGTCGCCCTGGCTCGAGCGCTCGCCGTGCGCCCACGCCTGCTGCTCCTCGACGAACCCTTTGGAGCCTTGGATGCCAAGGTCCGGCAGGAGCTGCGCACGTGGCTGCGGAAGCTGCATGAAGAGATGCACGTGACGACCGTGTTCGTGACCCACGACCAGGAAGAAGCGTTCGAGGTCGCCGATCAAGTGGTCGTCATGCGGCAAGGACACATCGAACAAGCGGGCTCTCCGCAAGATGTGTTCGACCCCCCGGCCACACCATTCGTGATGGATTTTCTCGGCCATGTCAACGTCTTTCACGGTCGCCTGGAAGCGGGCCAGGTCCACTTGGCTGGCTTCTCGGTGGACACGCCCGATTATCAACACTCCGGCTCGCGAGATGCGACCGCCTACGTCCGCCCACACGAAGTCGACCTGCATCGCTCCGCCCTCGGCGACACGAGCCTGCCGGTTCGCGTCGTCCATGTGAATCCCGCTGGCCCGGTCACCCGCGTACGACTCATTTCCGACTCGTTTGGAGTGGCGCTGAATTGTGACCTCTCCGCCGACCGCTACAACGAACTTCGCCCCCGCCCCGGCGAGGACATGTTCGCCACGCCCAAACGAGTTCGCGTGTTTCTCCCAGAAGACTACGTCATTTAATTCTCCAGCCGCTCTTCGTATCGAGATGCCCTGGGCTGTCGCCCCTGTGCACTCCCGAGAAAGCGTTTACGCCCATCGATCACGACAATCCGCAAACCATCGGAGTGACCCCGATGGTTCGCATCAATCGGTTCGCTCAGGGGCGAGCCGGTCGCGTGCCGGCCAAAATCGAAGGCCGCAATCCGGCCGATCGCGTGAAATGCCGCATTGGAGCAGCCATGATCTGGGATGCCGAAAGCCGTGGTTTGCTTCAGTCTGGCCAGCGGGTCGTCGAAGCGACCAGCGGCAACACCGGAATCGCGCTGGCCTTTGCCTGTGCCGCGCAGGGGTATTCGCTCATTCTGACCATGCCCGACACCCTGTCTCAAGAGCGACGTGCCAGGCTGCTTGGGTTTGGGGCCGAGTTGATCCTGACCCCCGGAAGCGAGGGAATGAGGGGGGCGGTGGCCAAGGCGGAAGAGATTGCCAGCCAACCGGGATGGCTTATGCCCCGCCAATTTGAAAACCCCGCGAATCCACAAATCCACCTTCAAACAATGGGACCCGAAATCTGGGAAGACACCAAAGGTCATATCGCAGCCTGAGTGCTGAGTTCACCGGTGGTCACCTTGAAATCGGCCACTCGAAGAAGCAGTACGCTCGCTTCGACAAGGCATCCGGACAGCACATCCACACAAAGACTGCCGAATCGTTCTTCGCCCTTGTCAACCGCGGTCACTCCAGCGTCTATCACAGCATGAGCCAAAAGCATCTGCACCGGTACTGCCCGGAGTACGAATTCCGCTGGAACCATAGCCAGGTCAGTGATCACACTCGGATGGAGGCTGCGATCGCTGGGGCCACTGGCAAGCGATTGGTGTACGAAAGACCTGCAACTTGACAAGAAGCGGATTCAGTCGTAAGGTTCCGTCCCAAAGGTCCCACCCCGATGATAAGAACTCATGGAGTTCTCTGGCCGATGGCCAGTAGTCGGGGTGGTCGCATTTTAGTACCAGTCTTTCGTTCCGTTCTTGAAAATGTCGAACTCACTCTGAAGTGGGGGGCAAATGATGTTATAGCTCCTATGGTCAGCCCGCTCCCACTTTCGGAACACAGCCCAATTCACGTAGTCCGCAATCTGCAACCCCACCGACGACTTAGATGCGTGGTGGAAGATGTGGTAAGGGATCGCACCTGTTAGCGATGCTGCCAGTTCAGCCTTGATTGCCTTCTCAATGGTCCGCTTCTTCTTGGCCAACGGGATGGAGTCGGTCACGATAACCACCTTGCCATACTTTCCAGAAACCCCCTTCATGAGATACTTCAAGAGATATCGAAGCATCATCGGGTACAGCATCTCAGTGTTTTATAACTTTGACGCTGCTCTGTTATTTCTCACAATAACGCTGTCGAATCGCATCCCCCCATGTGTGCCGAAATGACATTGAAAACTTGATCTCGAACCGGTTGCTTGTCCTCAGATGCGTGGAAATACTCAAGCCCAATGCCTGTTTCGAGCAGCGAGCAGCGAATGTCTATCAGTGGCGTCGCAAATGTGAATGGGCGAGTCGTCGCAACGCTCGTAATCGTGAAATACTGCGTCCCCTTCTTGCTGAAGTCAAAGTTCCCACCCTCATCTAAGAACACGAAAAGAGTATCCAATGACATATGGCACGGCCCGCTGGATTGGTCCTTGTTCGATAACTCCGTGGGCCATACGATATGACCCACGGGCGAGTTCCACAAAAACGACCCTGGCCAACCGCGACGGTGTGCTTCTTAGACGGAAACACTGCCGCGTTTGCTTTTCAGTATGTGGCCATGGGCTGGCCCTCTCCATCTCCTCCGCATACCAATCCGTCCTTTCTGCGGGTGTCAGTGGGTCCGTTGCAGCTTGTCCAGCTTTTCCCTGAGTGCTTGGAGCACTTCCCCAGTCCTTGCGGTCCGAGTCCAGCGCTTGCCCGTGGATGTTGTTTCCACTCGATAGGCATCAGCGGAAACGAATCCCGCTTCAGTGACGGAGTTTCGCACGCTGGCGGAAATACCCCCCACCGACATCTTGGTTAGCAAGCCGAATTCAATGACCACCGCTTCCATGGTCAGTGTTTCTCGCTGAAGCAAGAGTTCGAGAGCCTTGCGGGATCTTCGATCTCGGGGCTGATCACCGTCGGTCAAGGGGGCATCATCCGTGGGAATGTGTGGGATACTCAAAACGTGCCCGCTGGCAGTTTCATCACCCAGGCGAAAAACCGCAGCGAGTCCTTTCATGAGGGCGGCGGCATCTGACGTTCGCCCGATGCGTAGCCTTCGAGCGGTTCGTCTCGCCGACTTTACGAGTCCTCTTCTCCGGGGAAGGATCAGCCGAAAGGGCGTACCAAACCGCAACGTCAACGAGGGTGACCGGACGGAGAAGTTGAACCCGCCGGAGGGGGTGCAGCGGACGCGTGGTTCCACTGGACCGGACAGCCAGACACGGCCCCCCGGGCCTTCGCCTTCGCTGACGCGTGGGGCCGCAGAGCCGAAATTCGAAACCGCTTTCGACCTTACTTCTTCAGTTTGGCCACCTCGGCAGCGATCGTCTGGCTATCTTCGGCAGCTGCGACCATGGTGTTCTTGTAGGCGATCTTGCCGTCCTTCCCAATCACGAACGTCCAGCGCTTGGCGGTCGCCTTCCGGGTCAGGGAGATCTCCTTGCCGTCGGAGGTCTTGACCTTGGCGACCTTTTCGGCGATCTCCACGGGCACCCCAAACTTGGTCGCGACTTCCCCGGTCTCATCGGCCAGCAGTGTGAAATTCAGCTTCTGGTCGGTCTTAAACACTTTGTGATTTTCCACCGAGTCGCCGCTCACGCCCACGACTTCGACCCCGTCCCCTTGCAGCTTGGCCATGTCGTCTCGGAAACCGCACGCCTGCTTCGTGCATCCCCCGGTCAGGTCTGCGGGGTAGAAGTACACCACGACGATCTTCTGACCGAAATGATCGACCGACTTCCAGTCTTGGCCCGTATCATCCTTTGACACAAATTCCGGTGCCGCAGCGCCGACTTCGAGTTTGACATCGTCTGCCATGATCTGTTGTCCCATGCCGAAGGCTGCGACGCCAGCCACAATCCAAGTACAAAGTCGCTTCATTTGGGTGGTCCCCACTCATGAACTTGAACGAAACACCACGACGACAGCTGGTGAACTTTTCACCGAACTCGCGACGTACCTGTTGAGGATACGTTCGGGCGATCGACAAGGTCAAACCACCCTCTGGAAAAACAGAGAGTGGACAAATCAAGAAGCGACAGGAGTTGCTTCAGACACAGTGTGGGATAACTGTCTGATCGTCGCCGGACTCTCCGAGTCGGGTGAACCGACGTCGCCCACAGTTCACCATTTCGAACAAGAGTACCGCATGTTGACGCTCATCGAATCACTGTCTGGGGGCCGTAGCGAACGGGGGACTCGATCACGAAAACACCCCTCGGAAGATCAGTGATCCTTCGGGGAGTGTCTGAGCCTGGCGCAAAGGCAATCGGTCCTGGACTTCATGGTGGTCGTCACGAGCGGAGATTGACTCAGCTCATTGACGGGGTGTCGCCAAGAGCAACAGTATCAGTACGAAAGAGTCCAGCCAGGCAAATGTGCGTTTCATGATCGAACTCCTGTGGGTGGGTGAGGGACTCCGTCAGTCCCGTCAAAAACACGGAGCGAAAGTCCTAGAAAAGTGTTACAAGGATTTCTCGAAGATGGTGTTCATCGGTTACGATCGCCGAGGCTGCTCCTGCCTCTGAATCGGATCTCACCATGTTGTCCCGCGTGCTCGAACCCGAAGTCATGGATACTGCCGAAGAGGCGGCGGACTACGATTCGATGGACCACTCCGAGGTGAATCGGCGGTTTGTCAACGACTGGAGCGGGGCCTGTCAGGAGTGGGGACTCGACCCAGCTAGCCGCCAAAAAATGCTCGATGTCGGCACCGGAACAGCGCTTATACCGATCGCGTTCTGCGAGCGTTTCCCCTCTCTGCGAATTGAGGCCATCGATCTGGCAGAAGAGATGCTCAAGCTCGGGGCGGATCATCTGCGAAGGTCAGGATTCAGCGACCGAATCGAACTCAATCTGATCGATGCGAAGCGAATTTCGGGCGACGATAACGTGTTCCAGACCGTCATCTCGAACAGCATTATGCACCATATCCCCGAGCCCTTGAACTGCTTCACGGAGATGCTGCGCGTTCTGGCTCCCGGCGGACTATTGTTCGTTCGAGATTTAATGCGGCCAGGTACTGACTCGGAGGTCGAATCGATCGTCTGGACCCACGCTGCGGAGGCGACATTTCGACAACAGCAGCTGTTTCGGCAGTCGCTCCACGCCGCACTGACGGTTGAGGAGGTCGCGGGGCTGTTAGAGCGGATCGGCTTGCCCCGCGAATCGGTGCGGGCCACATCGGATCGCCACTGGACGGTGAGCTGCCTGAAGACGACCAGCGGTTACTGAGCCCAACTTGGCGCGTTGGATTGCTCATCGTCCGGAGCGGCGGCCGGTGTTTCTGCAGCTGGCTCGGCCTCGACGCTGGTGTACTCGACTTTGGTTCCTGTTGCCGCCGGTGTCTCGGGGAGT
>Ga0105045_10005733_pt1 | contig 10943 bp, 9 predicted proteins | sample MAT02_FD_78089 | JGI IMG/M metagenome (GOLD analysis project Ga0105045, IMG submission 78089) | Freshwater microbial communities from Lake Fryxell liftoff mats and glacier meltwater in Antarctica - MAT-02 (megahit assembly) | ecosystem: Environmental > Aquatic > Freshwater > Ice > Liftoff... | reverse complement strand
CCCAGCCTGGCGGGAGGGGCGGCAGGGCGGTGGCGGGGGCAAGGGGGGGCTCAGGGGTAGTGGTGAACATTGGTAGAGGCGCGCACGGCATGCCGTGCGTACTCGGCGCGGGCTTTGTGGCAACAGGCGCAGCTACGGGTGCGCGTTCGGCGTGTCGGCGGCAAGGCCCTCCGCCTGCGCAGCAGCGTTGAGATCGTCGTCGGCAGAGATCATGGTGAGCGGCGGCAACGCGGCGCCGACTAGCGCAGCATTCAGGGTCAGCGCCGCCGCAAGCTGCACTGCATCGTAGCCGCGCAGGCGATGGCTTTGCGTCAGGCTCACAGCGCGGTCAAGAACGGGCGCTTCCACCAATACCTGCTGGTAGTGAGTATCAAAATGAAGCGCCAGCAGATCAACAAGCTCGTCGCGTTCGACAAGGCTTATCGAGCCAGCCCGGTACCGAGCCGCTAGTGCTGCCGCAACCTCCACCTGCGTGATCGACGCAACAATGATCGTGTGCCCCACCGATAGATCGAGCAAGGAGACGGCCCAGCGACTGCCGATCTCGGCTATGTAACGCTTGACAAGTGCGCTCGAGTCAAAAAAGAGCGAGCTCATTCCTTCGGCCCGCGCATCTCAAGAATAATTTCGCTCAGCGGCTTTCCGCCAGCTCGATTAAGAATCGCCTGTGCCTGCTCGAGCGTCAGCTTCGAGCGCGCAGCACGTGCCTTCAGCTCTGGCCCCGACTCGGCCAACAACCCCGTCGCGCGGAGTACTGCAAGCACGCGCTCACGCTCACCGGGTGGTGCAGGCGGCGGCAGATCGGTACGCGCCTGAGCGCTGCGCTCGGTGAGCCACTGCTGTGCAAGGGTCTCTATGGGCGTGCCCTGTTGGGTTGCAACAGCAGAGAGCCGCGTGTAAACATCGGTAGGAAGTTCAATCGTGAGGGTGGTCATGGGCTGCCTCTTGTGGGCCGGTTCGACTGTTTTTGCTCTACCCATCCTGGCAAGCATGCTACCATTGTACGGCACTGGCGCCCCTACGCCGCCAGCTCGCCATTCAGCTCGTCCACCAGCGCCTGCCAATCCTGCCCCAGCGCCCGCAGCGCCCCGATCCGGCCGCCCTTGTCGTAGAACGCGCCGCCGTCCAGATCCTCCGGCGCAATCGCGAGGTTCACGCCGATATGCTCGGCGATCCGGTCGAGCCACCAGCGCTGCGCGGGCGTGAAGGCCCGCCCCTGGGCCGCCTGCTGCGCCAGCCAACGCTCGTAGCGCGCCCGCACCTGATCGGGATACGGCGTCAGCTCGCTGTCCGGCTCCACGGCGTGACGAACAAGCGCCACCAGGTCGGTCAGCACGCGCTTGGCGCCCACGCCGCGCACCTTATCCTGCTCCAGCTGGGCGTAGGCGCGCCAGAGCGCCTCGGTGGTCAGGCTCAGGGGCGGCTGCTGGAGCCGCTCTGCCAGCGCTTTAACCTGCTGGAAGGTTGGGCGGCGCTGGCTGTAGGGCTGGCTATAGAGCAGCTGAAGGGCCGTGATCTCGTCTTTGTGCTGCTCGATGTAGGCCCGGAACGACTCCACCATCGCGCGCGCCTTCTCGGTGGCGCCAACGCTGAAGCCCGCCTCGCGCACCACATCCTGGCTCACGCTATCGACGGCCAGCTCGTCGCGGGCCTGGATGGCAATCAGCGTCTTGCGCAGCTCGGGGCGATGGAACGGCGCGACCGCCGCTTCGATCAGCTGCTCAGCGGCGGCAACAAGCTGCGCGTCTGTCGGGTCGGCGCCCTCCGCAGCGGCACGGGCGGCGTTCGCAACCTGGTCGGGGTCCACGGCATCGAGCAGCCGCTGCGCAAGCTGGTGCAGGCTTAAACCGCCGCTCGCCGCCGCGACGGCGTAGCGATCCTGATCGCTCAGCACATTGTTGAGCCGAGCCAGCCGCCCCGCCAGGGACTCCAGATTCTCAGGGGTGGTGTCACCGAGCGCAACCTTCTGGAGCAGCTTGTCGAAGGCGACAGAGCGCCTTTTCTCCAGGGTGTGAGTCTCGGCTTTCGGGTGATCCACAACCCCGACACAGTCCACGATCACAAAGCGATCCTTGCGCCGCGCGTCGCCGGTCACCGCCTGAAGGTCGGTCGGGCTAATGATGCGCGTCCCGCGCCCGAGCATCTGCTCGAAGAGGCCCGGCGACTTCACCAGGCGCATGAAGATCAGGCACTCAAGCGGCTTAATGTCGGTGCCGGTGGCGATCATATCGACCGTCACGGCGATGCGCGGGTAGTAACTGTTGCGAAACGCGGCGATCAGCTCCTCGGGCTTCACGCCGGTAACGCGGTAGGTGATCTTCTGGCAGAACTCGTTGCCCTTGCCGAACTCCAGGCGCACCAGGCGCACGATCTCCTCGGCGTGGCTGTCGTCCTTGGCGAAGATCAGGGTTTTGGGCACCTCTGTGCGGCCGGGGAACAGCTCAGTGAACAGCCGCTCGCGGAAGGTGCGGATCAGCGTGCGGATCTGATCCTCGGCGACGACTGCGCGGTCGAGCAACTGCGGCGGGTAGACGAATTCCTCGTCGAGCTGCTCCAGGCGCTCGGCACGCGTCTTGCGGTCGCGCCGGGTAAGCCAGGTGGCGGCCTCAACCGTGCTGCCCTGCTCGGTGATCGCGGTGCGAATGCGGTAGACCTCGCCATCCACGTTGACGCCATCGAGCACGGCGCGCTGACGGGTGTACTCCATCACCAGGTTTTGCTGGAAGAAGCCCAGCGTCTGCTTGGATGGCGTTGCTGTGAGGCCCACGATGTGGGCGTCGAAGTACTCCAGCACCTGGCGCCAGAGGTGGTAGATCGAGCGGTGGCACTCGTCGGTGACGATAAGATCGAAATACTCAAGCGGGATGCGCGGGTTGTACGCTACCCGCTTCGGGTCGCGGCCGAAGGCATCGTCCTGCTCGAAGAGCGACTGCTCCTCCAGCTCAGGGTCGAGCTCCTGGCCGCTGAGCATAGCGTAGAGCCGCTGGATGGTCGTGATGCAGACGCGGCTTACGTCGTCGAGGGCGTTGGACTGGAGCTGCTGGACGTTGTAGATCTCGCTAAACTTACGGCCGTCATCAGGGGTGACATACTGCTGAAACTCGCGCAGGGTCTGCCGTCCGAGGTTCGCGCGGTCCACGAGAAAGAGCACGCGGCGGGCGTCGCCGTGCTTGATGAGCCGATAGATAAAGCTGACGGCGGTGAACGTCTTGCCTGAGCCGGTAGCCATCTGAATCAGGGCGCGGGGCCGGTCCTCGGCCAGTGAGCGCTCCAGATTGGTGATCGCCTCAGCCTGAGCGGGCCAGAGGCCGGTGGTGATCAGAGGCGGCAGCTGGCGCAGGCGCGCGCGCAGACTGGCGGGCTCAGCGGCCCAGGCGCGCAGGGTTGCGGGAAGGTGGAAGGCGAAGACGCGCCGGGAGCGGGGCTCGGGGTCGCGCCCATCGGTGAAGAAGCTCTCGACGCCGGTGCTCTCGTAGAGGAAGGGCAACGGGCTGCGCCAGGCCTTGAGAGTCGCTGGAAGCCCGGCGCTGTACTTCGCCGACTGGGCTTCGACGCCGCTGAGCGGCGTGCCGAGCTTCTTGGCCTCGATCGCACCAACGGCCTTGCGTTCGACGAAGAGCAGGTAGTCGGCGAAGCCGGTGGCGAGGGGAAATTCGCGGATGGCGACGCCCAGGCCAGCGGTAAGGTCGAGGTCAACGAAATCCTGCACAACCCAGCCGGCGGCGGTGAGGAGTCGGTCGATCTCGGTACGGGCACGCGCCTCGGGAGTAGCCATAGCTGCGACGGGTGCTGCCTCGCCGGGCACCGCGCATACGTCCGCACAGTGCGAGATTGGCGGCGCGGCGACACGAACGTAAACCCTTACAGAGCCGCCCTTGCGGCTGACGGCAAAGGTGGGATTGGGACAGCCCGTCTTAACTATAGCATGCACGAAGCGCGCTGAAAATAAAGAATGCTTCCCACGACAATGCCACACATGGTCGTGGGAAGTCGAGCCGCTACGGAAGCTGCTTCCAGACTGATGTCCCAGCAGGCGCCCGCGTAGACCGCTCAGGAGCTGGTGTTCAGCGGCCTGGATCGAAACGGAGCGGAGAACCGATGATGAGCACTGCCAAAACCTCCGTGGCTCCCGGAGAAAGCCCGAGGGCCGGTTAATCGACTAGCGACTAACCGGCCCTCCGCAGTGCAAAGCCAAAACGTGTGGGGCCAATGGAGAGGCTCGAACTCTCGACCTGCTGTTTACGAATTCTCCGAGCGGCCTCGTCAGCGGCGGTGTTCGGGTGAATCTTGCCTTTCTGATGCGATTCTCGATCTCGCCAGAGGGTCACGGGATACCTCCCGTAGACTGTCGGCTGCTCCTGACGTTGCTCCCGCGCCCCTAGAGCTACGGGCTAGCGCCCCTGTGGCAGAGCGGGGGGGCGATGAGTAGCGCCCTCGTTCCTCGCCAATCCCCACAGGACCGGGCACAGCTTGTGAGCGGGGGGGCGAGCATCAGCCCGGCCGGCACCGCGCTCCTCGCCTCGCTCTGGTATGCTCGCCCGGCCGCGCACGCGCGGATGAACCGGCCCGACGCGCTGTCGAAGTACACCCGCATCCCGGGCGCGCTGAGCGACCGCCAGCTCGCCGATCACCTCGCCGGCCGGGCCACCTACGCGGCGGCGCTTATCGGCGCCGACGGTCTGGCCTGCGCCGGGGCACTCGACATCGACCAGGGCGGCGAGCCGGCCGTGCGCGCGGCGCTCCAGGCGGCCCAGCTCGCCGGCCTGAGCGCCTGGGCGATCACCAGCCGCAACGACGAGCATGACGGCGGATGGGTCTGGGTGCTCTACCGGAGCCCGGTGGAGCCAGCGCGCATCCGCGCCCAGCTCGCCAGCGTCGCCCAGCTCGCCAAATTCCAGGCCGACCTCTTCCCGACCCGCCAGGACGCTCGGCTGCCCTTCGGCGTCCACCGTTGGAGCGGGCGGCGCGGCGTCTTGCTGCTCCAGGACGGCCGGCGCATCGACCTCGACGCCGGCGAGTTGGAGGCCGGCATTGCCGCGGTGGCCACGCTGCCACGCAACGCCGCGCCCCCGGCCCTGCCGGAGCCAGAGCGGCAGCAGGCCCCACGGGCGCCGCAGCGGGTCGCCCCCGGCGACGACGCCATCGGGCGCTACTGCCGGGAGGCCGACCTGGTGGCGCTGCTAACCGGCTACCCCGGCTACCGGGTGGTCTCGCGCACGGCGCGGGGCGCTCTGCTGCGCTGTGGCTGCCCGCACCACAAGCACGGCGACCGGCGGCCCTCCTTGGAGGTGCGGCCGGGGTGCGACGGCCGCCAGGTCGTCGTCGGCTACGCGCCAGCCTGCGTCTGGCATAACCCGAGCGGGCGCAACGACGCGTTCAACGTCTACTGTCAGATGGAGGGCCTCAGCCCGCGCGGGGCCCTCCGCCGCCTTGCCCGGCCATCGCCTGTCGCCAGCCACCTTCAGTACGCCCCGCACCCCGCCGAGCAGATGGCTACAGCCGAGCCTGATCAGGCCAAGATTGATGCTCGCCAGAGCGACGCGGAGCGTAAGCGGGCCGCCCGGCGCGACGCGGCTGCTGAGGCGCATCGCGCTGTTGAGAGGCGTCTGGCTAATGACAATCGGCCCGGAGGCGCTCCTGCGCAGCATGGCGTCGATCTTCCGACGGGCGTTGGGGAAACGATGATGGAGGCTTCGATGAGAGGATTGCTAGGGGTAGTTGTTGGGGTTGTCGGTGCTGAGCCCCTCGGCCTGGGCGGCGCCAGCAGGCGGTTGTCGGCGGCCAGGAAAATCAGTGCCGGCAACTCCGCCTCCAGCGCTTGGTCATTGGCAATCAGCGCGGAGGCGAGGTGCAGCGCGTCATAGGCGCGCAGCGGATGGCGCTCCAACAGCGCACGAGTGCGGTTCAGCAGGGCGTTGGTGATTGGCACCAGGTGGTAGACCTGCCGACAGCGGGTCAGGAAGTCGTCGCGCACACCTGGGTAATCGGCTGCCGCCAGAGAGCCCTCGCGCACACGCCGATTAAAGGCGCTGATCGCCTCTACCAGGCTCAGACGGGCTGTGGTGATTTGATGCTGAGCGCTTGGCTCGGCCAAGGCGAGCACCCACTGCGAGCCGAGCTCGGGCAAGTGTCGTTTGACGAGCACGCTGCTGTCGGCGTAGTAGGCAGGTATCAGAAGCGCTCCTCGCGCTCCTCGATGATGATCTCGGAGAGTGGTGTCCCCTTCGGCGTCCGCGCCCAAAGTGCTTTCCGCTCCTCGTCGGTCATCATATGCAGATCGTCGGGGATGTCGTCAACATCGTCCAGCAGCCCGGCGGCGTGCAGGGCGACCGCGAAGCGCTCACCCTCGCTCTGTGGTGCGGGCTGGCTGTCGGTGAGCGGCGGCTCGTCGAGGATAATGAGCAGCGCCCGGCGCTTGGCGGCGCCGGCGACCGGCTCCAGCACCTCGACGGTGCCGTCCGGATGGATGATCGCTTCAATCGTGCGGTGCATAGAAACCTCCTGCTGCGGGCAGTATAGCACGCGGCGGGGCGACCAGGAGGAGCGCGTGGAACCACAGCCCGAGGAGCTCTCGCTCCAGGACCTGCCGGCGTTCGGCATGACAATGCTGCTGATCGTCCTGTTCATGTTCGGCTACACCCTCTGGAACGGGCGGCGGTCGCAGCGCGCCGCCCAGGGTCGGGCGCCCAGCGCGTTGTTGCCCGCGCCCCGGCTGCCGGCGGCCGCGCCAGGGCGCGGGGTGGAGCCGGTGGCGGTCTGGCTGCCGCTGCGCTTCGACCTGGCCGCGCACATCCTCATCCTCGGCGGCAGCGGCAGCGGCAAGACCCGCACGGCCCGCGGGCTGGTGCGCTTCATCGCCGAGCAGCGCGGCGAGCGGGTGGTCGTACTCGACCCCAAGGCCAACCGCGACACTTGGATGGGCCTGCCAGTGCTGGTGCGCCCGGCCGACATCGACGGCGCGATGCGCAGCCTGCTGGAGGAGTTCCAGCGCCGGCTGAACCTCAACCCGACCCTGACTGAGGTCGAGGCCGAGCAGACCTTCGAGCGGGTCTGGGTGGTGGTCGACGAGGTCAGCTTCGTGCGCGACAACTGCAAGCTCTGGCTGCTCTTCCTGCGGCGCATCTCCAGCATGGCCCGCTCGCTGAAGATCCACCTGGTGGTGGTCAACCAGAGCGAGCGGGTCGAGGAGCTTGGCCTGCGCGGCCGCGGCGACCTGCTGGCAAACTTCGCCAAGATCGGGCTCTCGCAGGCGGTCTGGCAGGGTGAGCCGGCGCCGATCGAGATCGGCACCCTGAGCATCTGCGGCGCCTGGCTGAGCCACTTCCCCACGGCCTACTGCGGTCGCCCGCTGCCCCTAGCGGCCGTCTACCCGCTCGCCGAGCACAGTTCCCTGGTGGGAGTTCCGCAGATGGAAACCGCGTCCCAGTCACTGGAACCGGCTCCGGCACCGCCCGACGCACTCTTCGGCCGGGCGAGAACCAGTGCCGACCAGTTCCATCTGGCCGAGCTGCTGGCCGACGACGCGGGCGAGCAGCCCGGCGGCGAGAGCGAGGCCGAGAAGATCCGCCGGCTGGCCGCCCAGGGCTGGAGCCGCAACCAGATCGTCGCCGAGCTGGGCGGCCGGCGCAGCGACGTGCTCGCCCGCATCCGGGCGGTGCTCGAAGGTGAGGCGCCGCGTGCCTAGCGGCATCAGCCAGTATGGCCCGACCCAGCCCCCTGCTCCAGTGTCGGGGCAGGCGTCGGCGCACGCGTCAGGGCAGGCGTCGGCGCACGCCAGCACGTCGCCAGCGCGTCCCGACGGCCTGGAGGCCCCCTGCGCGGCACGGTACACTTTATACAGGCCCCCTCTGATGAATGTCAACTAGAAATGTGACCGGCGACAATGAGCATTGTGGATCGCGGTCGGCGGGGTCGAGCGCCGGGGTCGGCGGCTCGGTGGGTGGGACGTGCTGGGCGTGCGCCTCCTTCGCCCGGTAGCTCACCAGGCCCATCATATCGAGGATGACCGAGTGGTGGACGACTCGGTCAATGGCGGCAAGCGTCGTCATCGGGTCCTTGAAGATCCGCTCCCAGGCGGAAAACGCCAGGTTTGTGGTCAGGATCACGCTGCGCCGCTCATAGCGCTCCGCCAGCAGCGTGAACAACACCTCCATTTCGTCGCGGTCGTGCTGCACATAGCCGATATCGTCCAGAATCAGGCAGGCGAAGCGGTCGAGCTTGGCCAATTCCTGCGGCAGACGCAGGTCACGCTTGGCTGCCAGCAGGCGTTGCACCACCGCCGCCGTGCTGCTCCAGAAGACCGTGTGCCCCAGGGCAATCAGCGCGTGGCCGAGCGCGGCCGCCACGTGACTCTTGCCCGTGCCGGGCGCACCCACCGCCACGCTATTGACCGCCTCCGCCACAAACGTGCCCCGCCGCACCTGCTCCAGCTGCTGACTCAGCCGCGGCCCCAGCGCTGCGACCTGGAAGGTCCGGAAGGTCTTCTCCAACGGGAGGCCCGATTCGCGCGTCCGACGCTGGCGGCGCTGCGCGGTACGCTGCGCACACTCCAGCCGCGCCAGTTCGTGCAGAAAGGCCTCGTGCGAGCGCCCCTCGCGCACCGCGCGCACGGCCACATCCTCAAAGCGCACGGCCATCTGGCTGAGGTTGAGGGTGCGCAACAAGCTGCGCAGTTCCGTAGAGCGGTTGCTCATGCCGCACCCCGTGTGGCCAGCAGCTGGTCATAGATGGCCAGGTTGAGGGTTGGCTCGGTCAGGACGGGACGGTCACGGCGGCGGGGCGGCTGGACGAGGCCGCGCGCGGCGGCCAGCGTCGGCAGCTGGTCAAGGTCAAGCAGCAAGCTCAGCGCGGCCTCCACATCGCCCTCACTTGTCGTGGCCGCGAGATGCAACACCCCGACCTATTCCTTGTCCGCCCGGCTGGGCTGCTGGGCGACCAGCCGGTCATAGGCTCGGCGAAACGTGAGCGACGGAAACAACGCGTCGCGGTAGCGGAAGTTGGCGAACGCGCCCGGCTTGCGCACCAGCGAGCTGATGAGCTGGCGCTCGTTGATGCACTGCTGCTGGCGACCGTGCAAGCGGTCAAGGGTCACGACCCGCGTGGTCCCGACGTACAGCTCCAGCACGTCGGCCCGTACGCGCACCGTCAGGAGCGTGCCAATGAGGCGCGAGGGCACGGAGTAGGGATTGCGCAGCACCGTGATGGTGCTCGACGACGTGACGGTGAGCCGGAGCTCACGACAGGGATGCAGGGGCGTGGCCGGCAGCGGGCGCAGGGCCAGGCGCTCCTCCGCCCAGCGGGTCTGGCGGGTCTGGTTGCGCTGGCGCACCAGGGTGTGCAGAAAACGCAAGTAGGCATCGCGGGAAGGGAACTCCCGGCTGCCGCGCAAGCGGAGGGCCTGGTCGACCGCGCGCTTGAAGCGGGCATGGGCCTGCTCGACATCGCCGTTCTCGTGGGCGACGCCGGCCTGGTTGGTGGTGGGGCGCATGCCGTAGTGGGCCATCAGGCCGGTGTAACGGGCGGTGAAGTCTTTCCGCCCGTCGGAGTCAAGCTGATGGACGGCGGCCGAGAGATTGTCGGTGCGATGCTCTTCGGGCACGCCGCCGAGCTGCCAGAGGCAGACTTCCACCCCCTCAGCGAGGGACTCGAAGCGCTCGGAGAAGCAGATCTGGATGGCCTCCTGGTTGGAGTAGGTGCGCACGAGATGGTAGACCAGGTGCGGGAAGGGCTGAGCGGCGAGCGTGATGGCGAGGTCCGTCATATGGGTAAAGTCGGACTCGGCGCGGCGGCCGGGGTGATGGATCTGGGCGAACATCACCTCCTGGTCGGGGCCATGTTGGGCGCGCCAGAGCGCGATATGGCGCTGGAGCGTGCGGATCTGGCCGGGCTGATACCGGTCGGGGTGCGCGCGGCACAGGGCTGCAAACAGGGTGTCGGCCTGGAGCGCGTGGTCGCGTTCGAGCTGGACCTGCACCCACGGCCAGTCGACCGCAAACGGATTGGGGCGGGTGCGGTAGGTGCGGGGTTCGCTGAGCTGGCTGGGGAGGGCACCCCGCTGCTCGTATTTGCGGGCGGTATTGGGATGCATGCCGGCACGGGCGGCAGCCTGTTCCTGGGTCTTTCCCTTGCGGCGTGCACGGAGCATGATCTGCACCTCGGTATCCGTCTTCATCGGGGCCCTCCTTGAGGGCCCCATCCTAGCGGAAGAACCAGCGGGGCGATGCCTCCGTGACCCACAGGTCTCGTTGTCGTCAGCCACAGTTCTTATTGTCGCTCATCAGGCCACCAGCAACGCGGCTTGGGCGTGGTCACGCCAGGCATAGAGCGTCGACCGCGAGACCTGGAGTTCCCGACTCAGCTGCATCACAACCCCGTACGTGTGCTGATGGGCCAGCAGATAGGCGGCCCATTGTGCCCGCTCGGCGGGCGTGCTAGGATGGCGCTGACCCATCGGGCCCTCCCTGGCGCTATGGCTGTTGGTGGTACATCAACCATAACACCAGGGAGTTTGCTTGTCTGCGGGCCGGGTCAGACTGTACAGTAAAACCGGCCCTTCTGAAACCTTGTCTCAGGGCCTATGTCGATATGGTGGACACGCCAGCCTTTCAGTCCGATGTAATCGCCTACCCGGCCATCACGTTGATCGCAAAGGAGCGCGGGACAACAACGCGGGTCGCTCGTCGGCCTGACATCTCCGCAGAGGGGTTAGCACAGCTCGCCGACCTGCTGACCGGCGAGACGCTCCCGCCGGGCTCGCATACTGTTCGGTCGCTGGAGGGCGTGGCCGGGGGCGATGAGCCCTGGGTGCTGGAGGCGGCCGACCAGATCGTCCTTATCCGGCGGCTCGAGGCGGAGTACCCCACGCTTGAGGAGGCCGGCTGCAAGGTCGGCATTGGCGTGGCCACTGGTGCCGACAAAGCGTTCATTGGCCCCTACGACGCCCT
>Ga0105045_10005732_pt1 | contig 10943 bp, 7 predicted proteins | sample MAT02_FD_78089 | JGI IMG/M metagenome (GOLD analysis project Ga0105045, IMG submission 78089) | Freshwater microbial communities from Lake Fryxell liftoff mats and glacier meltwater in Antarctica - MAT-02 (megahit assembly) | ecosystem: Environmental > Aquatic > Freshwater > Ice > Liftoff... | reverse complement strand
TTTTTACAAAATTCATACCCGAAATTTCTTGGCTAAAAGCAACCTACGCAACCATCGTCGTAACGGATGATAACGCCACAACCTGATATCTTCATGCAACAGATAGCCCATAAAAGAAAAGTGGCTACCCAATGGCAGCCACTTTTCCTTAACCCCTGCCTAAACCGAATTTATTTCTTTTTCCCTTCCACTAGTTCGGGCGTATCGACGCCGCCGAAAATCCGGCCGCAGTGTTCGCAGACGATGATCTTCTTGTGCTCGCGGATGTCGGCTTGCCGCTGCGGCGGCACCACGTTGAAGCAGCCTCCGCAAGCGCCGCGTTGCACCATCACGACCGCCAGGCCGTTCAGGGAGTTGTTTCTGATTTTCTGGTACGATTTCAGCAACCGGGCTTCAATTTTGTCGGCCTGCTTCTCGCGATCCTTCAACAGGGCCTTTTCTTCCTCTTGGCTCTCGCCCGTAATGACGTCCAGCTCCGACTTCTTGGTTTTCAGGTCCTCCTTCCTGCCGTCCAGAATGCCCTGCGTGTTACCAAGGTCGTCTTCTACTAGGCGGGTGCGGGCTTTGGCTTCGCTGATGCGCTTGTCGGCCAGTTGCATTTCCAGTTCCTGCAACTCGATTTCCTTGGTGATCGCCTCGAACTCGCGGTTATTGCGGACATTCATCTGCTGCTCTTTGTACTTCACAATCAGCTTTTCGGAGTCCTTCTGCCCGTTCTTCAGCGAATCGACCGTGCCATTCAGGCTGTTGATTTCGCCCTTGAACTTGGCGGTGCGGGTCTCGAAGCCCACGATTTCGTCTTCCAGGTCGCTGACCTCTTCGGGCAAATCACCCCGGATTTTTAGAATATTATCTAACTGAGAATCAATCTCCTGCAATTTCAAGAGGGCCTCCAGCTTTTGCGCAATCGTGTTTTCCATGGGGTCAATTTTGAATGATAGAATGAGTGAATGATAGAATAGGCATTTCCCTTTTATTCTATCATTCACTCATTCTATCATTCTATCATTAATAGTAATATGCTACCGGGTTGGTGTTTGTTTCTGATAAATGAAGCGCGAAATTACCGAATATTTTTGACAAATAGTCGTGCAGAAGCTGTTTCGTATGGACTTCGCTTTCGTAATGGCCGATGTCGCAAATCACGATTCGGTTCTCAGCGTCGAAAAACTCGTGGTACTTAAAATCGGCGGTCACGAAGGCATCGGCATGGGCGGCCAAGGCGTTGGGCAGCAAAAAACTCCCCGACCCGCCGCACACGGCCACGCGCTGGACGAGCGGCTTGGCGGAGGCGGTGTGCTTGATGAACGACACCGCCATGCTTTTTTTCAAATGCGCCAGGAAATCGGCCACCGGCATGGGTTCGGGCAATTCACCGATGGCCCCCGCGCCGACTTCCTGGTTTTCGTTTTCCAGGGATTGCAGGTAGTAGGTCACTTCTTCGTAGGGGTGGCTCTGCCGCAGGGCTTGCATTATGTTTTTTTCCAAGTGCGCCGGGAACATGAGTTCCACGCGCTGTTCGGCGGCCCGCTCCGGTTCGCCCACTTTCCCGGCGTAGGGCCTTGCCCCCTCCAGCGGACGGAAAGTCCCCTCGCCGCTCGTCTGAAAACTACACTCGTCGTAGTGGCCGATCTTGCCGGCACCCGCCGCATGGAGCGCATCAAGGACGTTGGCGACCTCGGCGGCAGGGACGAAAAAGGTCAGTTTCAGCAGCGTTTGCCGTTTGGGGGCCAAAATCTTCACATTCAGCAGCCCGAGCCGGGCGGCTATCATGCTGTTGACGCCATTGGGGACGTGATCGAGGTTCGTGTGGATGGCGTAAATGGCCACCTCATTTTGGATGGCTTTGACTATGGTGCGTTCTACGTAACTCTTGCCATTCAACTTTTTCAAACCCTTGAAAACAATGGGGTGGTGAGCCACGACCAGATTGCAGCCCTTCCGAATGGCTTCTTCGATAACCGCCTCGGTGCAGTCCAGTGCCAGAATCACGCCCGTGAGGTCGGTTGCTGGGTCGCCCACGAGCAGGCCTGCGTTGTCGTAGCCTTCCTGGTAAGCGGGCGGAGCCAGGGCTTCCAGACTATCAATCAGCGCTTTTATTTTGGGCATGGGAAATAATTTTTTTGAAAAATAGCGACTATACGTATATTTATGCCCATTAATTAGCACCCTCCTTTAAATAACACTATGGACATCACTTCTTCTGTTCTTAAAAGCCCTAGTAACAAACTGCCCCGCTGGATGGTTGCCAGCGTCCCCAATGTCAAGAGCAAGTCCGCTTTTGTGTTGAAAGGCACCTACCCCGCTTATCTATTCGAGATATTGCCGCCTTCCGACCAAGCGGACTGCGTCAAGGTCGATTACAAGAAAAAAACGTACGGCGTGGCCGTGAAGCTCGACATCGACGAGGCGGGCGAACCGCCCCACAGCTACTTCGTCGAGATGCTGGGTTGGTACGCCAGCCAGAAGGTGAAGCCCTTTTTGGCAAAAATATTGGCCTCTTCGGACGAGGAGTGAGATCTTTCCCATAGCAGTAAAAAGAGAGACACCTCGTTCGGGGTGCCTCTCTTTGGTCTCGCTCCTATTTACCGGGTAATCGCCAATCTAAAGTTTATTCCTCGCCTAATGTGGCTTAGTGGACATCTAAAGCAAAAGGCATCCGAGCCTGCAAGCCCTTCATTTCGGTGAGCTTCTGGTAAATTTTGAACTGCGGAGCCAGTTGGCCGAGTTTCTTGGTCAACATCTTTTCGTCCGACTGGCCCGACATCTTCTTGATCAGGTCCTCAAAAGGGTTGATCTTCTCCGGGTAATACCGCACCCGGTAGTCGCCCTCGCCCAGTTTGGCGGCTTTGGCGGCGATTTTGATAGCTTCGTCCAGCCCGCCCAGCACGTCCACCAGGCCGTTGGCCTTGGCTTCCACGCCCGACCAAACCCGGCCCGAGGCCACGCTGCGCAGTTTCTCGACGGGCATCCCGCGCCCTTCGGCGGCCTTGCGGGTGAAGGTGGCGTAGCCTTCCTCCACGCTCCGCTGGATTTTCATTTTCTCAAAATCCGTCATCTCGCGCGTCAGCGTGGGCCAGTCGGCGTGGGGGTTGGTTTTCACGCCGTCGAAGGTAACGCCGAGCTTATTGTCGAAGAAATTCTCCAAGTTGAACAGCATGGCGAAAATACCAATGGAGCCCGTGATCGTGTTGGGCTGGGCGACAATGGTGTCGCAGGCCATGGCCATGTAGTATCCGCCCGAAGCCGCCACGTCCGACATCGACGCGATGACGGGCTTCTTCTTGCGGGTCAGCTCGATTTCGCGCCACATCACGTCCGAGGCCAAGGCGCTCCCGCCGGGCGAGTTGATGCGCAGCACCACGGCCTTGATCTTATCGTTCTCGCGGATTTTGCGCAGCTCCTTCACGAAGCTATCCGACCCGATGTTGTCCTCGTCGCCCTCGCCCGAGATGATGGTTCCCTCGGCGATGACTACGGCCACCCGCTTGTTGAAGTCCCCCTCCTCGCCCGGACGATCACCTGTAAGGTATTTGCCCAGGCTCACAAACTCAATGTCTTTCTTTTCGTCCAGTTTAAGTTCTTTTTTCAGCGCAGCGGTCACCTCGTCGGCATAACCGAGGTGCGTGACCAGCTTATAGCGGGCCGCCGATTCGGCGTTTGTAATGGCCAGCGAGTCGGCCAGGCCGCGCAGTTGACTGGCTGGGATTTGGCGGGATTTGGAAATATTGGCAATGTAGTGGCCGTATAAAGCATTGAGCAGCTCGACCGACTGCCGCTTGCTGGCCTCGCTCATGTCCGTGCGCGTGAAGGTCTCGACCGCGCTCTTGAACTCACCCACCCTAAACACCAAAGGCTTGACGTCCAGCTTGTCGAAGGTGCCTTTGTAAAACTCGTAGTCGGCCGACAGCCCGTTCCATTCCAGCAGTCCGGCGGGATTGAGGTAGATCTTGTCGGCCAGCGACGCCAGGTAGTAGCCTTTCTCGGAATAAGCCTCCGCGTAGGCATACACGAACTTCTTGGATTTCTTGAACTCCATGAGTTCATCGCGGATTTCCTCCAGCGTGGCCCAGCCCGCGCCGGGACTTTCGGCTTTGAGATAAATACCCTTGATTTTATCATCTTGGGCAGCGTAGGCGATGGCCTCGCGGATGTCTTTCAGGCCGATCGTTTCATCGTCGTTGCCAAAAAGGCCCAACTCGGCGAAGGGATTCTCCACGCCCACCTCCCTGATCGGCCTGTCCAGGTCGAGCCTCAGGACGGAGTTGTCCTTGATAATGGCTTTGTCCTCGCTGGAAAAGGCGGCACCGATGCCCGCGAGAACGAAAAAGGAGAGGAGAAAAAACAAAAACAGCCCGACTAGGGTAGCCAGGACAAATTTCAGAAACTGTAACATAAGGATTGTGACTTGCGGTAAATGGTCGTTTGAGATTTCTATCAGAACAAAACTAATTAAATTAAACCCCTGCCCGTGTCACGAAGTTGGGGCAGTGGCGCATACCACCGCCCAGCGGTCAAATGATGGTTTATAAATCTTCCTTAAAAACGCAACCGTAGGCGATTTGTTCTATTTTTGCAAAAACAGAAAACCTCCCTTCTATGAAAAAAACGCTGCTCCTGCTCCGCCACGCCACCGCCGAAGACCAATCGCAGATGTTCAAGGACTTCGACCGCGAACTCACCAGCCGGGGCATCATGGACGCCGCCCGGATGGGCCATTACCTCAAACAGCACGGCACGGCCGTCGAAAGCATTAAGTCCAGCGGCGCGGCGCGCACCTACCAGACCGCCAAGATCGTCGCCGAGCAGATGAAGTTCGAGGTCGAGGACATCGAAACCGTGGAAAAACTGTACAGCGGCGGGCCGCAGGCGTATTTGGCAGCCATCAGCGCCACGCCCGACACGGTGCGGACGCTTTTGATCTGCGGCCATAATCCCGACATCAGTTACTTTTCCGAGTACCTGACCGGGGCTAACACCGGTTCCATGCAGAAGTGCAGCCTGGCGGTGATCGATTTTGAAGGCCAAAGCTGGGCGGAGGTTTCCGGAAAGACGGGCGAACTGGTCAAGCTGTTAACGCCGGACGATATAAAACAATCGCCCGCCTGAGCGGTTTATCCACCCAAAACCCTTTACTTCCCTTGACTTTTGCAGTAACTATTCTCGGGGCGGGTTCGGCCACGCCCACGCTTACCTCCCACGCTTCGGCGCAGGTGGTGCAGCTTGGCAGCGACTACTACCTGATCGATTGCGGAGAGGGTACGCAGTACCGCTTGATCGAACAAAAGATCCGGCCCGGTCGCCTGAAGGGCATTTTCATCACCCACCTGCACGGCGACCACTACTTTGGTCTTTTCGGCCTGCTCACCAGCCTGAGCCTGGGCAATCGCCAGGAAGATTTGCTGCTCTTCGGCCCCAAAGGTTTGAGCGATATCCTCACGGAGGTTTTCCGGCAGTCCGACACCCGCCTTTCCTATTATCTGGATTTTCGGGAAACCGACGCGGAGCGCATCGGTCTGGTTTACGATGCGCCTTCGTTTGGCGTCAGCACCCTGCCGCTGCGGCACCGCATTCCCTGCACGGGTTTTTTGTTTCGGGAGAAGATGGGGGGAAGGAATTTGATTAAGGAGAAACTCTTGCCGGAAATGAGCCACGAAGCCTTGCGGACGCTCAAGGGCGGGCAGGACGTGGTGGACGAAAACGGAGATGCGCTTTACGCTTTCGAGGATTTCACAACGCCCCCACCCCCGGCCCGCGCCTACGCCTACTGCTCCGACACGATTTTCCGACCCGAGTTGTCCCCCTATCTCACGGCTGTCGATTGCCTGTACCACGAGGCCACATTCAGGGAGGAGGAAATGCCAAGAGCCACCAAAACGCACCATTCCACAGCCCGACAAGCGGCAACGCTGGCCAGGGAAGCCGGGGTGGGCAAGCTATTGATCGGCCACTTTTCCTCCCGCTACGCCGAGGCCGCGCCTTCACTAGCCGAAGCGCGGGCAGTTTTCGCAGAAACGTATTTGGCGGAGGAGGGCGAAACTTATGTTCTCTGAATTCGTTATCCCTTTTCCGCTATTTCGGTCGGACACAGTAGCCTGCAATTTTACAGATTTGCAGCGATTCTTGCCTTTTACTGTGAGTTTTTAACCCTTTTTGGATATAGTGGAGATTAATTATTAACATTATATTACGTTCATGATATTTTGTTTTTTGGGTCCTCGACCGAATATTTTTTATCCTTATATTGCGTGAGTTTGTGGCAAAAGCGCTTTGTCGGCCACTCGACACCATTTTTTACCCACTATTTTATTGCCGTCATATTGCCATTTTTACAATCCCTATCCTCTTCCAAATAAATGACCCCTATTTCCGAAGAAATCACCGACCAGCCTGGACTGTACCGTTCTGAATTCGAGCATGACGCCTGCGGAATCGGTTTCCGGGCGCACATGAAAGGACGCCGCTCACACCAGATCGTGGCTGACGCCATCCACATGCTGGAGCGCATGGACCACCGTGGGGCCTGCGGCTGCGACCCCAACACGGGCGACGGGGCCGGGCTTCTGCTCCAAATCCCCCACGAGTTTTTTGCGGAAGAATGCCTGGATATGGGCTTCCAGCTACCCGGCAGCGGCGAGTACGGCGTGGGGATGATTTTCTTCCCGCAGGATAAGGAGCTGCGCGAAGAATGCCGGGATATTCTTAACCGCAGAATCAAGAGGCTGGGAATGACCCTGATCTGCTACCGCAAGGTACCCACGCGAAACGACACCTTGGGCGATGGCTCGCTGTCGGTGGAGCCGCACGTGGAGCAACTCTTCGTAAAGCGTCCCGATTTGATTGAGGACAACATGGCCTTTGAACGTAAGCTGTTTATCCTGAGGCAGGTGGTAACCAAGCTGATTACTTCAATCAAGAAGGCGCGGGGGCAGTTTTATTTTTCGTCCCTTTCCAGCCGCACGATTTCCTATAAAGGGCAGCTCACCACCAACCAGCTCGAATACTATTTCCCCGACCTGCACAACGAGTCGGTGGTGTCGGCTTTCGCGGTGGTACACTCGCGTTTTTCCACTAACACTTTTCCTTCCTGGAAGCTGGCGCAGCCCTTCCGCTACATTGCCCACAATGGCGAGATCAACACCGTGAAGGGGAACGTGAACTGGATTCGGGCTGGCGAGAAATCGCTGGAATCGGAATATTTCACCAAGGAGGAAATGGAGATGATCCTACCGATTTGCGACATCAAGCAGTCGGACTCGGCCAACCTCGACAACGCCATCGAACTCCTCTACCTCACGGGCCGCTCGCTGCCGCACGTGATGATGATGCTCATTCCCGAAGCCTGGGCCGATAACGAGCAAATGGATCCCGTCCGCAAGGCTTTTTACGAATATCACGCCGCCATCATGGAGCCGTGGGACGGCCCGGCCTCCATTTCGTTCACCGACGGTAAAATCGTGGGCGCCACGCTCGACCGCAACGGCTTGCGGCCTTCGCGTTACTGGGTGCTGGACGACGACACGGTCATCATGGCTTCCGAAGCCGGGGTGCTGGAAGTGGATCAGGCCAGGGTCGTTAAGAAAGGCCGTCTGCAGCCGGGCCGAATGTTTGTCGTGGACATGGAGGAAGGTCGCATCATTCCCGACGAGGAGCTTAAAGCCGAAATCTGCGCCCGCCAGCCCTACCAGACGTGGCTCGACGAATATAAACTGCACGTGGACGACCTCGACCAGCCGATCAGGTCGTACCGTCAATACGACGATGCCGCCCTGACCAAGCGGCAGATGGCTTTCGGCTTTTCGTCTGAAGACCTGCGGATGATTCTGGCCCCGATGGCGCAACTGGGCAAGGAAGCCATCGGCTCCATGGGAACCGACGTGCCGCTGGCCGTGCTGTCGGAGCAGAGCCAGCATTTATCCAATTACTTTAAGCAGCTTTTCGCGCAGGTCACCAACCCGCCCATCGACTCGATTCGGGAGCGCTCGATTATGTCGTTGATTGGCTTCGTGGGGGCCAACGAGAATATCCTGACCGAAACGCCGGATCACTGCCGCCAAATCGAGCTGCCGCACCCCGTGCTGACCGTGCCTGAGTTTGACAAGCTGCGCTTTGTGGACAAAAACCACTTTCAGGCCAAAACCATCAACACCTATTTCTTTGTGGACAAAGGCGGAGCCGGCATGGCACGGGCTTTGGAGCGCATCTGCCAATACGCCGAGGACGCCATCGAGGACGGTTTCGAGATCATAATCCTCTCCGACCGCGCCATCGACTCCGACCACGCCCCCGTGCCGTCACTGCTGGTGACGGCAGCAGTACACCACCACCTGATTCGTAAAGGTTTACGGGGCGCGGTGGGGATTCTGGTCGAAGCCGGGGATATTTGGGAAACCCACCACTTCGCCACGTTGATCGGCTACGGTGCGGCGGGAATTTGTCCCTACATGGCCTTTGAGTCGCTGGCCTTTATGAACCGGAACGGGCGCATCGACGGCGATTTCACCGACGAAGTGTTGTTTGCCAATTACATTAAAGCGGTGAATAAGGAGTTGCTCAAGATTTTTTCCAAAATGGGCATTTCCACTTTGCAATCGTACCAAGGCGCGCAGATTTTCGAGTGCCTGGGCTTGAACAAAGAGGTGATCGATCAGTATTTCACGGGCACCATTTCCCGCATTGGCGGCATGGGCATCGACGAAATCGCCCGCGAAGTGCTGATACGGCACAAATTGGCTTATCCCGATATGCCCGGCCTGGATGCCCACCTTGAAGTGGGCGGTTTCTACCAGTGGAAGCAGCGTGGCGAATCACACCTGTTCAATCCTCAGACCGTACACCTGCTGCAGCAAAGCACCAAGACCAACGATTATAGTTTATTCAAAAAATATTCAAAACTCATTGACGATCAGACCCAAAAGGCCATGACGTTGAGGGGTTTAATGCAATTCAAAAAGGGCGAATCTATTCCGATTGAGGAGGTCGAACCCATAGAGAGCATCTTTAAGCGGTTCGCGACGGGGGCCATGTCGTTTGGCTCCATCTCTTGGGAGGCGCACACGACGTTGGCCATCGCCATGAACCGCATCGGCGGCAAGTCCAACTCCGGCGAAGGCGGTGAGGACGAGCAGCGCTTTGAGCCGCTGCCCAACGGCGACAGCATGAACTCGGCCATCAAGCAGGTGGCTTCGGGCCGCTTCGGCGTGACGAGCTACTACCTGACCAACGCCGAGGAGCTGCAAATCAAAATGGCGCAAGGGGCCAAGCCCGGTGAAGGCGGGCAGCTTCCCGGCCACAAGGTGGACGACTGGATTGGCCGCACCCGCCACTCGACGCCGGGCGTGGGCCTGATTTCGCCGCCGCCGCACCACGATATTTACTCCATCGAGGATCTGGCCCAGTTGATCTTCGATCTGAAAAACGCCAACCGCCAAGCCCGCATCAGCGTCAAGCTGGTGTCGGAGGCGGGCGTCGGCACCATCGCTTCTGGTGTCGCCAAGGCCCACGCCGACCACATCCTTATTGCGGGCTACGACGGTGGCACAGGGGCCTCGCCACTCAGCAGCATCCGCCACGCCGGGCTGCCCTGGGAACTCGGCCTGGCCGAAACCCACCAAACGCTGGTAAAAAATAAGTTGCGGGGTCGCGTGACGATTCAGGCCGACGGACAAATTCGCACGGGCCGCGACATGGCAATTGCCGCCCTGCTCGGGGCGGAAGAATGGGGCGTCGCCACCGCCGCGCTGGTGGCGGCGGGTTGCATCATGATGCGCAAATGCCACCTCAATACCTGCCCGGTTGGGGTAGCTACCCAGCGGCAGGAGTTGCGGGCGCTCTTTACGGGCAAGCCCGAGCACGTGGTGAATATGTTCTATTTCATGGCGACCGAAATGCGCGAAATCATGGCACAACTGGGCTTTCGCACGGTGAACGACATGATCGGCCAGGTGCAGTTCTTGGAAAAACGTCCCGATTTGAAACACTGGAAGTACAAAAATTTGAATTTCGACGCCATTTTGTACAAAGAGGAAGGCGGCCTGGACGTGGCGCAGTTCAAGCAGGAAGAGCAGGATCACGGCATTGAGCACGTGCTGGATCGCCAACTCATCAGAACCGCCCAACCCGCTCTGGAACGGGCCGAGGAGGTGTACGCCGAATTCCCAATCATCAACCTCAACCGCTCGTTGGGAACGATGCTTTCCAACGAGATATCAAAGCGGTACGGCGGCGAAGGTCTGCCGAACGGGACGATTCACTTCAAGTTCCGGGGAACGGCGGGCCAGAGTTTCGGGGCCTTCAACACCGCCGGACTGCGCTTGGAACTGGAAGGCGACGCCAACGACTACTTCGGCAAGGGCCTCTGCGGCGCGGAGCTGATCGTCTATCCCGACCGCGACGCCAAGTTCGCGCCCGAGGAAAACATCATCATCGGCAACGTGGCCTTTTACGGGGCCACCTCCGGCGAGGCTTACATTCGCGGCACCGCCGGGGAGCGCTTCTGCGTCCGCAACTCGGGAGCCAAGGTCGTCGTTGAAGGCATGGGCGACCACGGCTGCGAGTACATGACGGGCGGCGTGGCGATTGTCTTGGGCGAAACGGGCCGCAACTTCGCCGCCGGGATGTCGGGTGGCGTGGCCTACGTTTGGGATAAAGAAAGCGATTTCAAGGAAAAAGTGAATTACGAAATGGTGTCGGTGAGTGCGCTGAACGAAGAAGACGAAGGGATCCTCCGTCAATACATCGACAAACATTTCCAATACACCACCAGCAACGTCGCCTTCCAAATCACCCAGAACTGGGACAATATCATGAAGCAGTTCGTAAAAGTCCTGCCTAACGACTTCAAAGACGCCCTCGCCAGCCGAGGCATCACTCTGGCTCAGCAAGTGGCCGACAAGAGCGTGGTGTATGGGGAGGTCGTGGTGGATGCAGCACAACATTGATAA
>Ga0105045_10005731_pt1 | contig 10943 bp, 5 predicted proteins | sample MAT02_FD_78089 | JGI IMG/M metagenome (GOLD analysis project Ga0105045, IMG submission 78089) | Freshwater microbial communities from Lake Fryxell liftoff mats and glacier meltwater in Antarctica - MAT-02 (megahit assembly) | ecosystem: Environmental > Aquatic > Freshwater > Ice > Liftoff... | reverse complement strand
GCAACCTTGAAGAGCGCATGGAAGCCACCCTGCGCGAAATGGGCGTCACATTTGACTTTGTGCGCGGCGAACGCACCGAGAACCCCTGGTTTTGCGACGTTTTACCCCATGTTTTTTCCGACGACGACTGGAGCCATCTCGCACGCGGATTTCGCCAGCGATTACAGGCATTCGAACTCTTTTTACAAGATGTCTATGGCAAAAAAGAGATTCTTCGAGCAGGCATCGTCCCTCTCCACTTGGTTCTTGGCAGTCCTTACTACCAACGCGTCGCCACCAGCCTCGCTCCTCCCGAAGATGCCTATCTGCATCTCGCGGGCATGGCTCTTTCCCGCGATAAACAGGGGCGTTATGCCGTAAAAAATCATTACTTTAGTCATGCCTCCGGTGTCGCTTACATGATGCAAAATCGCCGTGTTCTCGCCCGCGTGGCACCGGAAATTTTCCGCGATTTCCCGGTCACCTCCATCGCCGATACCCCTCTCGACATCCTCGAAAAACTGCGTGTCATGACCCCTGGGATGCACGATCCCACCGTCGTCCTCCTCTCCCCTGGCACCACCAGTGCCGTCTATTCCGAACATAGTTTTCTCGCCCGTCGCATGGGCATTCCTCTCGTGCAGGGTGGCGATCTGCTCGTGCTCGACGATTGTGTTTATCTAAAAACCGTCTCCGGTCTCGAAAAAGTGGAAACCATCTACACCCGTGTCGCCGATGCCTGGCTCGACCCGCTCGTTTTTCGTCGCGACTCCCGATTGGGCGTCCCCGGCCTCGTCCATTGCATCCGCAAAGGCAGCGTCTCCCTGGTCAATGCCATCGGTAGCCAACTCGTCGATGATCGCGCCCTCCTCGGCTTTGCCAACAAAATCATCCGCTATTACCTCGGCGAACCTGCCATTCTCCCCACCCTCCCGACTTATTGGATGGGCGACATCGATCAACGGGAGGAAATCCTTTCCCAACTCTCAAACTATCGCATTTTCCCACTCACCGGCGAACGCATCCTCGGCGGCACCCAAGGCCTTCCTGCCACCGAAGAACAAAACGCAGCCATCAGCACCGAAGTCAGGAGGCAACCGCATCTTTTTGTCGCTCAACCCAGCGACGAAGGCGAATCCGCACCTTGTTTTAACAATGGCAGGCTCACCGACCGCGTGCAGGATCACATCGTCTTCGCCCTCCGCAGCAATTCCAAATACGACATCTTTCCCGGCGCCCTCACCCGCGTCGCTCCCGCCGATAGTCGGCTTACCGCCTCCGAGCTGGGCGGCGGCAGCAAGGACACCTGGGTCTCCGCACGTGCAGGCGAAGTCGAAGCGGTCAACCCTCTTCCCATTCGCACCTCCCAATATCGTCCGCCATCCCGCCAGGTCACCAGCCGTGTGGCCGACGAATTTTATTGGATGGGCCGTTACCTGGAACGTTCGCTTTGCACAGCTTACATGATCCAGGTGGTCGAAACTTTGGAAATGGAAGAGCTCACCTCCGCCGAGCGCAAACTGTATCGCCCGATGTGGAACCGCATTCTCCCTCCCCTGGAAGGCGCTGCGGGAACCACCGGGCGCCGCAGCATCGCCAACCCGCTGGAACGCTACCGCCTCCTCCTCGACAGCGAATCGCCCGGAAGCGTCGTCCATTCGCTGCGGCGAGCCATTTTCAATGCCGATTCCCTTCAGGAAAGCCTCTCCCCCGAAGCTTGGAGCACCCTGGTAAAAATCGAGGAGGCGATAAACAAAATAAAATTCAACCTCGAACAGGACGACGCCGCTTTCTCTCGCACCACCCGCCGCATCGCCGACCTCGTGGTGAATCTCATCCCGCAATTTTTTGCCATCGCCCAAGGAACCATGCTGGCGGATAACGGATGGAATTTTTGCGAAATCGGACAAATGATAGAACGCGCCGTCGTCACCGCCAATGCCGTCATCTCCATCGATAAACCACTCACAAACCATTCCCTGCAAGGCACCCAGCACACCACCGAGATCGAACTCTCTGCTTTCCTAAGGCTTCTCAGCAGTCGCGACGCCTATCGCCGCGTGTATCAAATGCGAGCCGCCCCGGCGCAAGTCCTGGAGCTTCTCTGGCGACAACCCGAAGTGCCGCGCTCCGTCGTGCGATGCCTTCGCAAGTGTGTCCAATTACTCAAAGACTCTGCCGGCCCCGACTCCCGGTATCCCACTGAAGTTCTAACAACCATCGAAGAACTTGTTTTCCGAATCTCCCAGATCGATTGGCAGCAGTTTTTTACCACCAGCCACGATGAAGACGTCGCAAGCATCACCTCCCCCGCCCAGGTTCCCGAGAAACTAGCCAGCCGCCTCTCCAGTTTACTCAAGGAAATGTTGGACGCGACGCTGAATATCCATCACGTCATCGCCGACAGCTTCCTCAACCACCAGGCCATCATCAGCCAGCGGGAGCAACTTCTCTTCACCAGTTTGCGCTAACATGCTCTTCGACGTTACCCATACCACCGATTACGCCTACACCACCCCCGCGGCAGAAGCTTATCTCGAAGCCAGACTCACTCCACCCGATTACTGCGGCCAGAAAGTCTTGCGCCGCCGTCTCATCACCAACCCTGCGACGCCCACCTCGCAATATGTCGATTTTTTCAATAATACAGTGGATTTTATCTCCCTGCCCTACCGCCATAAAAGGCTCACCATCACCAGCCAAATCGCCATCTCCACCTCTCCACGGCCACTCCCCGAGGACATCCTCTCCGCCAGCGTCCAGGAAGCACGGCAGATCCTCAGCTCATCGCTCACCGATATTTACGACTACCTGCAACCCACCGACACTGTTAGGATAGGCAAGGAGGCCCACCAATGGTCGAAGCGTTATCTACCTGGAAAAATCTCAATCCGCGATGCTCTGGAAGCTCTCAACCGGGCCATTTACGAGACCTTCGAATATCGCAAGGGCATCACCGATAATTCCACCCCGCTTGCCACTGTCTGGCGGGATCGCCACGGCGTCTGCCAGGATTTTGCCCACGTCATGCTCGCGGTCTTGCGCACCTCGGGTTTTCCCTGCCGTTACGTCTGCGGCTATATCGACGCCAATCCGATCTCCGCAGACGGACGTCGCCTCGTCGGTGCCCTCGCCACCCATGCCTGGGTCGAAGTGCTTCTTCCCGGCCTCCACTGGGTCGCCCTCGATCCTACTAACAATAAATGGTGCGGCGAACGTCATATCACCGTCTCTTTCGGACGCGACTTCCGCGACGCCACCCCTCTGCGCGGCACCTTCAAGGGCGTCGGCGATCAAAATATGAAGGTCAAGGTGCTCGTTCGCCATCTGGCCTCGGAAAAAATGATCAAATACTAATATGCACCTACGTATTCGCAGCCAGACCGCTTATCACTATGACAGCGAAGCCATCTTTTCCCCTCATCTCGTGCGCCTTTTTCCTCGACAGGATCGTTACATCGATGTTGTTTCCGCTGAATTTTCCACCTCGCCGGAAGCACTTGTTTATCATCAACGCGATCAATTCGATAATCAGGTTGCCCGTTGCGTCTATCAAAAACCCGGGCAACACCTCGAATTCAATCTCGATCTGGAACTAAACATCCAGGAACGCAGCGCCTTCGATTTTCTGGTCGATCTGCACGCCGTTCATTTCCCATTCCACTATCGCGAATCGGAATTCCAGGCTCTCCAGCCTTATCTCTCGCAACCCGGGAGCGAAGTGGTCCACCATTCCCAGCTTCTCCCCACCGACTCCCGACTAACCACCCTCGAAGTGTTGATCCAGCTCAACCAAAACATTTTCTCCCAACTTCGCTACGAACGCAGGGATGAGGGCGAAGCCATGCTGCCTGCGGAGACCTTGCAACAAGGCGCCGGATCCTGCCGCGATTTTTCGCGCCTGGCCGCATCTCTTCTCCGCAACGTCGGCGTCGCCGTGCGTCTCGTCAGCGGTTATCTCGTCGAAATCGACGTGCCCGATGCCGACCGCCGCTCCGAAGGCAGTCTCCACGCCTGGCTCGAAGCCTACATCCCTGGCGCAGGCTGGCTGGGCATGGATCCCACCAACGGTATTCTCACCAATCATCTCTTCATTCCCACAGCCGTAGGTCTTCACCCCAACGATATCGCACCCTCTCCCGGCACAGTCTCCGCCACCTCCTCCAGCATACCTACCTCCTCTCTAACCATCGAACTACTAGCATGAGCGACGAATCCATTCTCCTGGCTGCAAAAAAAGTCGAAAGCCTGCTCCTCCAAAAAAAAGTTCACCTCACCATGGGGGGCGAACCCACCCTCGTGCCCGACGAACCCGATGGCCCGGAATGGTCGATCACCGCCGTTGGCCCCACCAAACTACGCTACGCCTATGCATTTGCCAACGAGCTAAACAACCATCTCGGCAACGACGGCGCCATTTTTTATTCCCCCGGCAAATCCTACCCTGGCGAAACCAATCCCCGCTGGATTCTTCATTATCTTAGCTACCGCAGCGGCGAACCTTTCATCCGCACACCCCTCACCCACCACACGGTTACGCCCTCACTCCTGCAAAATTTTCGGCTGGCTCTCACCAAAAAAATGCATCTCAAGCCCCAATGGATCAAAGCTTTGCCGGTGCAAAGCAACGCCTGGATATTGCCTTTGGATCACGATGAAAAAAAATTCGTCTCTGCCAATTGGAAAAAAAAATCCCTGCATCTCCTCCATGTCGATGCCCCCGCCGGGTTACGGCTCCCACTTCACGAAATACCCGAAAACCTCAGCCGTCGCGCCCTTACCCTGGAAATAATTGACGGTGCACTTGCCATTTTCTTCCCGCCCCTCTTACAAAAACCGTTTCTGGAGTTATTGAACATCGTCGATTCCCTGCTCACGCAGTTGCAGATTACTAATTTTCGTTTTCAGGGGTATATCCCCTCAGACGAAGGCCAGCTCTGGCAAAAAACTGGCGTGGCCTGCGATCCCGGTGTGTTGGAAATTAACATTCCTCCCTGCTCCAATTGGCTGGAATATCGCAACTGGATGGATATCATCGATCTGGTCGGCAAGGCAACCGGTTTGCGCACCTACAAAGTTGCCGCCGATGGGGAATCGGGCACCGGCGGCGGCAACCACATCTGCCTGGGTGGACCGACCCTCGATAACAATCCTTTTTTTACGCGCCCAGGTTGGATTACCTCCATTCTGCGTTTCTGGCAGCATCATCCCTCCCTTTCCTATGTCTTTACCGGCATCTATGTCGGAGCAAGTTCGCAGGCGCCGCGCACCGATGAATCGGCCCGCGGCCTCCACGATTTGGAAATGGCCTACCAGTATCTGGAGGCACTCCCGCGCGGCGATCATCGGCTCATCATTAACGAAACTTTGCGCCATCTGCACATCGACGGGTCGGGCAACACTCATCGCAGCGAAATCAGCTTCGATAAATTCTGGAATACCGCCTTCCCCGGTGGCTCCACCGGGATCCTGGAGTTTCGCGCCGTCGAGACACTCCCCAACGCACGCTGGACATCCGCCGTGGGTCTCCTCTGGCGTGCTCTTGCAGCGGTTCTGTTAACTCATCCTTATCAATTGCCATTGAAGGATTTCTCTGGCGACATCCACGACCGCTATTTTCTGCCCTCCTATCTCTGGCAGGATCTCGTCGAAGTGCTCGCCTTTCTTCGCGAACACGGTGTCGATTTGCCACTGAAAATCTTTCGCGAGATTTGGGAGTGGCGTTTCCCTCCCTTGTTAGCCACCCGTGTGGGAACGACCGATGTCAGCATTCGGAAAGCCCTCGAAAGCTGGCCTCTTCTCTGCGAACAACCACTCGAAGGCGGAAGCACCAGCCGCTTTGTCGATACCAGCATCGGACGCTTGGAAATTACCGCCAGCTCACAAATTTCCGTGCAGTTTCGCGGGCGCAAACTTCCGCTTTCCCCGTTCCCCACCGCAGCCTTGGGAGCAGGGCTGCGCTTTCGCAAGTCGGCTCTCTATCCCTGTCTGCATCCCGGTATCGCTCCGCAACTCCCCCTGGAAGTCGTGCTCATCAAAGGAAAACAAAAAGTGGTCTATCAATTGCCTTACGGTGCACCTGCCTTCGAGGGACCCATTGGCCGCAGTGGCTTCAAGCCCGCCGCCGAGTGCCGCCGGTCTGCCCCCACCAGCATCACTTTCGATCTTCGCCTGCCTTGATCCGTTTTTAAAAAAAGTTACAACTCCAAAGTCTCGCCCGGAGGCGGAACGATCACTTTCATCCCCGGCACTTTCTCTGCCAACTGTTCCCGGAACCATTCAATCGCCGGCCCATCGCCGTGAACCAATACCGTGGTGGGTGCATTTACTTTTAAGATGTATTCCAGCAATTCCTCCCGCGTGGAATGTCCGCTAAAGTCGAATTTTTCCACCGTTGCACTCAGGCGCAAAGGAGGTTGCGTTTTATCGAGCGACACCAGTTCTCCCTTTTGTGCCGCCCTTAACAATCCTCCCGGCGACTCTGGCGTTGCGTAACCGACGAAAAACACCGAATGACGCTCGTCTTCCAAAAACTTTCTCGCAAAAAAATTGGATAATGTTTTCTCAGTCATCATCCCGCTGGAAATCGCAAATATTTTTCCCTGACCCGGCGAGGCATGTTGCGCTTCTTTTCCTCCCAAAACATAGGGCGCCACCACGTCCAGTAACTGCAACCCCTCGTATTGCCGGGGCGACGATCTGGCCAGCTCATCGTGAATCATCGTCATCTTGGTGCTCAATCCTCCGATGTAAACCTGCACCGATTGTGCCAGCCTGCCATCGCGCTTCATTTCATAAATCAATGTTAACACTTCCTGGGTTTTGCCAATCGCAAAGACCGGGATCAGCACCGAGCCTCCACGCGCAAAAGCATCCGCGATGCCCTGGATAAATTGTTGCTCCTGCGTCGCGCGATCAGCGTTCGCCCCCGTGGGATTGTCGCCCCTCGTGGTTTCCACCACCAGAATGTCGATTCCTTCGCTGGGAAACTGCGCACCACGCATCAGGGTCTGATCTTTAAAATTTACATCCCCCGTATAAAACAAAGTTCTGCCACCAGCACGAAGCCGTATGCCCGCCGATCCGAGAATATGTCCCGCATCGAAATACTCCATGGTTAGCTCATCGGTTGTGCGCTGCCGCCGCTCTCCATCCACCCCAAAAGGAATATTCAACGGCACCGCATCCCAGCGATGCACTCCCAAATCCAGCTCTCGATGCGTGAACAACGGGTATTCCGTATTTCCCGTCTCCTCGCGCTGACTCGTCATTACATTCACCGAGTTATGCAACAACGCCTCTCCTAGGCGGCTTGTCGCATAAGTCATAAAAATCTTCGCAGATGGCTGCCGCCGCATCAACACCGGTAATGTCCCGATGTGATCCTGATGCGTGTGACTAATCAAAATCGCATCCATCTCCTCACCTTCAATCGCCCCCCAATCTGGCAGTGCCTCTGATCCATCATTTTTGGGATGCATCCCGCTGTCAACAATCAGTCGTTTGCCGCCGATTTCTATAAAATAGGAGTTGGCTCCTATCTCTGTGTCGCGGGTGAGATTAGTAAAACGGATGGGTTGGCTCAAAGTTTATAAAGTTGGTTGAAGTAGGGCGTAAAAGAATGTTTTCCAGTAAATCATGAAACTTCAAAGCATATTAAGAAAGTCAAAAAATCAAAAAATTGACGAATCGTAAACTGCGAAGACATTTTTGGGGTTTGCGAATGTCAGATTTGCTTTAAGCTCGGGATTGCAATGGCGAATTTAACGCTGCACACCAGCAATCAACAGGAGGTTTTATCCCAAAAACTGGCCTCCTGGCTCGTCAAGTCGCCTTTGTCCGACCCATTCACCCGCGAAACCATCGTTGTCCAAAGTCTCGGCATGAGACGCTGGTTGCAACTCGAAATTGCCCGTCATCTTGGTATCTGCACGCAAATCGACTTCCCATTTCCCCAGAGTTTCCTCCGATCCCTTCTCGAAAAGTGCCTTCCAAACGAAATAATCCAAAACACCGCTTTCGCTCGCGAAACCCTCCGCTGGCGCATTTATGCCTGGCTGCAAAACCATATCGGCGAGAGACCGTCCGAGATTGCCCCTTTTCTGGCAGACGATCCAACCGGCGTAAAATGCTGGCAACTGGCCAGCCACACAGCGCAAATCTTCGACGATTACTCCGCTTATCGCCCCGATTGGCTCATCGACTGGCAGAAATCCGCCCGCCCCGGCTGGCAGGAAACAATCTGGCATGATCTGGCGCGCGACTATCCAGAAAATCATCTTCCCGCTCTTCTGCAACGTTTTACCGCAGATCTTAACCTTTTTCCTCTCGAAAACCTGCCCCCCAGGCTCGCCGTCTTTGGCCTCGCCACCCTGCCTCCTGCCTATCTTCATCTGCTCAGCGCCCTTTCCCATCGCGTCCCGGTCGATTTATTTGTCCTGCAACCCACCGATCAATTCTGGGGCGACCTGGAGACAGAACGGGAAATAGCCCGCCGACGTAAACGAGGTCTGCCAATGCGCAGCGAAGCCATCACCTGGAATCCGTTGTTAGCCTCTTTGGGCAAAACCGGACGGGATTACTTCACCGCCTTGTGGAAAATCGAGCATCTGGAGGATGACTCCGAATTCGTCGATCCCACGAACTCCACCTTGTTAGGGAGATTGCAGGCCAGTCTCATGGATCCCGAGCGTCCCAGCCCACAGCCATTGGCCGACGATCCCTCCCAATCCATCCAAATCCATTCCTGTCCCGGCCCCATGCGAGAGGTGGAGATTTTCCGAGACCGCCTGCTTGCCCTCTTTGAGCAATTTCCCGATTTACAGCCTCGCGATGTCCTGGTAATGACCCCCGATCTCGACACCTACGCCCCGATGATCGAAGCCGTCTTCGGATCCCAGGAAAGTGTTAACATTCCCTACAGTCTGGCAGACCGCACCACTGGTAATCCGCACACACCAGCCGCCGTTCTCCTAGCCTTGCTCGAGCTTGCCTCCAGTCGTGTCACCGTTCCCGAGGTGATGGCTTTTTTGGAAATACCTCCCATTCGCGAAAAACTGGAGCTGTCTCTGGCCGATCTCGAAATCATTCAAAATTGGACGCACGAGACAGGTATCCGCTGGGGATTCGATGCCGCGCATCGAGCCAGTCTGGGTCTTCCTGCCTTTGGAGAAAACTCCTGGCAATTTGGCCTGGACCGTCTTTTGTTAGGATTCACCATGCCCCCGCCCGAGAGTGGCGTCCACGCCGGTATCGCTCCAGTCTCCGTGCGCGACAAAACCTCCGCCGACATCCTCGGGAAAATCTGTGGATTGATCGAGTGGCTGCGACAATTTCATCTTTCCTTGCAAACACCACGCCCCCTCGCCGAGTGGAGCAACGAATTGCGCCGAAGACTCGATTATTTATTGCTTCCAGGAAGTTTACCCACCTTCGATCCCACCACCACCGTTTTGGAGCAAATGCGCGAGACAGGAGCCTGGCTCGACTCCTCCGAACCTCTCAAAATTTCGGCAGACATACTTCGCGAATACCTGGCGCTGGCCCTTTCCGTGGATGAAACCCAAGTCGGTTACCTTAATGGCGGCGTGACTTTTTGCGCGTGTCGCCCCATGCGCAGCATCCCGGCCAGGGTCATCGCCATGTTAGGATTGAACGACGGCGAATTTCCCCGGCGCGCCCTGCCCTCTCAACTCGATCTTATGGCGAAGGACCCACGGCAGGGCGACCGTTCTCGGCGCGAAGACGACCGCTATTTATTTTTGGAAACCATCCTCTCGGCACGCGACATCCTCTATCTCAGCTACATCGGGCGCTCTGCACAAAATGGCACTGAATTGTTGCCATCCAGTCTTGTCTCCGAGCTGGGCGACTATCTTGATGCTCAATTTGCCACACAGGAAAAATGGAGCAGCCGGCTGCTTATCCAACATCCTCTCCATGGTTTTTCCCCCACCTATTTTCTGGAAAATGGGCAACATTTATTCTCCTACTCACAAACTCAATTCGAGACAGCCACCAATCTGCTGGGAACCAAAAAACCGGTCGAACCCTGGTTTCAGGAAAGTCTTCCCGATCTGCAGACTCCGCTTGCTGCAACCCTCAACGAATTTGTCCGGTTTTTCCAAAATCCCGCAGCTTTCTTCCTTCAAAAACGCCTGGGACTAACCTTCAAAACAATCGAGGAAGACACCGACGACACCGAACCTTTCGAGATTAACCCTCTCGTTCGTTATCAATTGCGCGACGATGGCCTGCGACATCCCGGAAGCAGTCTCACCAAGTGGCAGGCCGAAGGCAACCTTACCCCCGGCGAAAAAGGACGCGCTCTAGCTCTCCAAATCGAGTCGGAGGCAGAGGCTTTCCTCACAAAGCTCGCCCCATATCTGGCCGAGAAATCACTCGATGACATCCCTTTTGAGTTGCCGATCTCATCACTCCTGCTCTCTGGCCAGATTACTGATCTTCGCGCCAACGGATTACTCATCACCCAGCATGGCACGATCAGAAGCAAACATCTCCTCAATGCCTGGATCAAACATCTGATCTTAAACTCTCAAACGGATCGCATAGATACACGACTCATTGGCAGGGACGAATCTCTGTGTTTCAAAGCCTTGCCAAGTGACGAGGCACTGGCGTGTCTTTCGACACTCGGAACCATTTTTACGAAAGGGCTTAACCGGCCACTGCCATTTTTTCCCGAAACATCCCATGCCTGGCAAAACAATAGCGCTAATCCTCATAAACAACCGAGTGCCGCCCAGAAAGCGTGGTTTACCACAGGGTTTAATCGGGGTGAAGACGAGGATTTATCATTCAAACAATGTTTTTCTCACCTCGCGGATCCGTTTGATGCCGAATTTATTGCACTGGCTGCCGAAATTTTTAAACCGTTGCTGAAAAACCTGGGGGAACAATCCGATGCCTCCTAACTTTGATGTTGTCAACACCCCGATTGAGAT
>Ga0105045_10005730_pt1 | contig 10945 bp, 8 predicted proteins | sample MAT02_FD_78089 | JGI IMG/M metagenome (GOLD analysis project Ga0105045, IMG submission 78089) | Freshwater microbial communities from Lake Fryxell liftoff mats and glacier meltwater in Antarctica - MAT-02 (megahit assembly) | ecosystem: Environmental > Aquatic > Freshwater > Ice > Liftoff... | reverse complement strand
GCCACGGCGGTCGATGCAACCATCAGGAGAAAAAGAAATACTGGCTTCATCATTGTGTACAGAATGGGGTGTATAGTGTTTGCAGCATGGCAGTTATCTGGTTTTGGTCTGGAGAGCAAATCAACAAACAGCCGCCCGCCTGGCGAACCTGCACCAACGGTTTCGGGGTTGTGGAATCGCTGACAGAACGGCTGCTGACGTGCATGATTTTTTGTTGATAAAAATGGTGTGGATAGAATGGTGGCATAAATCTACCGTGCGGGACCAACTAGTTGATCAACGTCTCTACCGGGCCGGTTTTTTTCTCTACGAAGTCCCCTTTTGCCTGACGAAAGGTTAGTTGCGCTTACGTTTGTGTATATTGCTATTCCCACCGTACTGACTCTATGCGCTTCGTTTCCATCACCCTTCTATTGGTGTGCTGCTCAGTCGGGGTGATAGCCCAACCCACCCGGCACCCCAAACTTGCCCCGGCACAGGCCGACTTTCGGGCGGCTTCGCAACGGCGAGACACCCTGGCAATGGCCGAAGCTGCGTATAGCATGGGGAAACATACGCGGGCATCCAACGATTTTGTAGGTGGACGAAACTGGTTACTCTACGCCCTGCGAATCTGGGAGAAACGCGGCCCTTCAGTCGATTTGAATCGGGTGTATGTACAGCTTGCCAGTGATGGGCCAACGACCGGTAACTTCCCCGAAGCGTTTGTTTACGCCAACCGTGCTCTGTCCAACAGCCGCCAACTCAATCACCCGCATAGCCTGATGAGTGCTCATTGGATGTTGGGCACCCTACACCTTTGGCGGGCGAAACAAGACCTTGAAGCCCCGACTGACCAGCGCAAAACAGGTCTTGACAGCGCGGCCTGGCATCTGCAACAGGCAGAAGCCATAGGTCTGAAAATCGGGAAGACAATCGATATTGCGGGTATCCGTAATGCACGGGCCGATCTATTGGCCGAGTCCAACCCGGCTCAGGCAATACCCCTATGGGAGTATGCACTGCGTGAGTACACGAAGGCAAGAAAAGGGCTCGGAGTCGTTTATCTTCACCACCGTTTAAGTATGGCTTTTCTGGCGGTAAGCAATCGCCGGAAAGCCTATTATCACCTCCGGACAGCCGATAGCGTAAGTCGCCGATTTGATGACATTACTCTTGAACAGAGGATGTACGGGCAATATGCGTGGGCTAAGTGGTATGAGACTACACGGCAGTGGTCACAGGCGTATGAGCGGCTGCGGCTGGCAGATTCGCTGCGTCAGTGCGTCCTGACTACTGAGCAACGGGCCGCTATTGCCCGCCTGAATATAGCTTACGAAACCAACCGGCGCGACAAACTGCTTCTGCAACGTGAGACCGAATTGAGCGTGACCAAACAAGTGCTAATTGCCCAACAGCAATACACCTATGGGGCTTTCGGACTGCTTGTGCTATCGGCAGTAGTAGGTGGGTTATTTTACCGGCTTGGGCGGCAAAATAAGCGGATCAGCCGCCAAAATGCACAACTCCTTGAGGAGCAAAGTCACCGGATGAAAAATCACTTACAGGCCATTTCCGGTCTGTTGAGCCTACAGGCCAGTCAGGTAACGGACGCCGACGCCAAACGGGCGATGGAAGAGAGCCAGATACGTATCCAGACAATGGCTCTGCTGAATCGTAAATTGGGTGGTTCGGACAACCAGCCTCTCCAGAATCTGCCTGAACTCATTCCCGAAGTAATCCGAATGATTCTTCGTAGCTACGGGAATGAGGCCGTTGCCGTCAACTATCAGATTGAGCAAGTTCCCATTTCAGTTGAGCAATTGCTGCCTGTTATCTTAATCGTTAATGAGCTGGTAACCAATGCCTGTAAGTACGCTTTTCCTGATCACCCCGACCCTGCCTTATTTGTTCGTTGCTGGCGCGATGGCAACCGTATCTGGCTGCTTGTACAGGACAACGGACCGGGTATTCAGCCAGACCAGTTGATGAGCGGCTTTGGTCTGCGATTGATTGCCCTGCAAACGCAGCAGTTATGGGCTGAATCGACTTTTAGTGCACCACCCGGACTAACATTTCATCTATCCATACCCGTGAACACCTGAACATAATGGCTGCACCTATTTTAATTGTCGAAGATGATCTGACTATCGCTGCTGCTTTGCAGGAAGCCTTAGTGAACGCCGGATGGGTAGTTGCCGGCGTTGCCCGTACCTATGATGAAGTAATTTGGTATGCAGAACACACATCCATCGCCCTGGCTATTGTTGACGTTAACCTGGCAAACAATACGGATGGAATTACCGCAGCACGTGCTTTACAGCGACACAGCAAAGCGATTCTGATTTATTTAACCGGCACCACCGACGACGTTACGTTTGAACGGGCAAAAGCAACCAGACCAGCCGCTTTCCTGAACAAACCGCTGCGGGTAAGAGAGGTACTTCAGCAAGTTGAACTCGCCCTTGCTAACAAACCGCTCCCCGATATCAAACTATCGGATGGTCCCGTCTATATACCAACCGATTACGGCTTTGTGCGCGTAGATCAAACCAGCATATACTACCTCGAAGCCGCCAGAAGCTACACAACGCTTTATCTGAACAGCAATACCCTGACCCGGTTGAATCTGGCTCGGAAACCGGATGAACCACTCATTCTGACTGGAAATTTAAAGTATTGGGAAAGGCATCTGTCTCCCAGCCTGTTTTATCGGCTGTCAAGGTCTTTGCTGGTCAACCTCACTAAAATAGACCTTATTGGAGAACAACAGGTACAAATAGGAGTACATACACTCAGCTTACCAGCAGGAACCCGAAAAGGCCTGCTTGAGAAATTGGACGTTATTCGGACGCGGTAGGTTGTCTCTTTTGCACAAAATCATTGTTTCTGAGCGGTTGTACATCACACGCCCGTGTAGCTGAACGGCGTAATGGCACGTAGTTCAGCTTTTACCGCGTCAGACACGTTTAGTTCGTCGATGAACTGCCGAATGGTGTTTTCGGTAATCTTCTCGTTGGTACGGGTCAGGGCTTTGAGGGCTTCGTAAGGTTTGGGAAAGCCTTCGCGCCGGAGAACGGTTTGGATGCCTTCGGCCACTACGGCCCAGTTGTCGTTGAGGTCGGCACGGATGGCAGCTTCGTTGAGTTCGAGTTTGCCCAGGCCTTTCAGCAGCGATTTCAGGGCTATGACCGAATGCGCAAACGGTACGCCAAGGCTCCGCAACACGGTAGAGTCGGTCAAATCGCGCTGCAACCGCGATATGGGCAGCTTGGCCGACAGATGCTCAAACAGGGCGTTGGCAATGCCAAGGTTACCTTCCGAATTCTCGAAATCAATTGGGTTTACCTTGTGCGGCATGGCCGATGAGCCGACTTCGCCTTCCTTGAGTTTTTGCTTGAAATAATTCATCGACACGTATTGCCAGACGTCGCGGTCGAGGTCGATGAGAATGGTGTTGAGCCGCTTGAAGGCGTCGAGCAGGGCGGCCAGCATATCGTAATGCTCGATTTGGGTCGTGAACTGACTGCGTACCATGCCGAGACGTTCCACAAACTGATTGCCGAACTGTTTCCAATCATCGTGGGGATACGCCACCATGTGGGCGTTGAAGTTGCCCGTTGCCCCGCCAAACTTGGCCGCCGTTGGAATGCTCGCCAGCAGCATCAGTTGCTTTTCGATGCGTTCTGCGAACACATTCAGTTCCTTGCCGAGTCGGGTTGGCGACGCCGGTTGGCCGTGGGTGCGGGCCAGCATCGGAATGTCGTTCCACTGGTTGGCCAGGTCCTGCAACCGCATGAATACCTGCCGGTACAGGGGCGTAATTTCGGCATCCAGAGCTTCCTGCAACGCCAGCGGAATGGCGGTGTTGTTAATATCCTGCGAAGTCAGCCCGAAATGCACGAACTCCAGAAACGGCTCGACGGGCGTACCGGTCAGCTTTTCTTTGATGAAATACTCAACCGCCTTAACATCGTGATTGGTCGTCTTCTCGATTTCCTTGATGCGCAGCGCGTCGGTCTCGGAAAACTGCCCGTATAACGCCCGGAGCATGGGAAACTGCCCGGCATCGACACCCGACAACTGCGGCACGGGCCATTCGCAAAGGGCGATGAAGTACTCGATTTCGATGCGAACGCGGTAATGAATCAGGCCAAACTCCGAGAAATACGGAGCCAGCACATCAACTTGCGCCCGGTAGCGGCCATCGACCGGCGAAATGGCCGTTAGTGCAGATAAAGTCATAGATCTTTTTGCAAAACGCAAAAGTACGGGTTTGTTTAGTGTTAGAAGTCCTGAGTTCTATGGAAACGTTTCTGATTTTACTGGCCATCATCTTCGTGCCGTTCGTCTGGTTCATCTGGCGGATGCTGCGCTTCACCGACGAGACCGTCGGCGACGATTCGCTTGCGTTTGGGCTGGAAACATCTGAAAACCGAACGCGCACGTACCGGTTTTCAGATTCTGACTACTTCGGTACGTTCGAGAAGGTGATGAATTATATCTTGTTTCTGGCCATGATATGGATTGTCTTCCTATTAACCAAGATTGCTATGCAGCAGGATGCGCGGGTTTTTGTATTCGTCCCATTCTTTATAGTGTTCGCTGGTTTCTTTGGCTTCGTTATCTATATCGACCAAAAATTCTGGACCATTACCCGCAGCGTGTCGGTCACGTTTGATCCGTACACGCCCAGCATTACCATTGAAGGGCCGCAGCAGTTTGCGATGTTCACGCCAGATACCGTCAGCCATGTTGATCATCATCTTCTGAAAATTGACAATTACAAGCATCCGCTTTTCGGGTACGGATGCTTCTGTTTTCATGGAACAGACGGGCAGCTTATCTGGGTAAATACGGCTTTCTTCAAAAGCTTCTCTCAACAATCGTTTCTGGAGAGGTTCTTTCCTCCCGTCTCTGTTACTACCGTTCAGCATAAATTTCCTTACACGTCTATACTCGACCAGATTGAAAGTGAGCAGCCTACCGAACTTTGATACAGACCCCCGGCGTTGACATAGACCGATACGCTGAAACTTACAATTGCTTTGAAAACCAAAGGAGTAAAAACCAATAAAATCAATATCGTCACGCTGGGCTGCTCCAAGAATCTCGTGGATTCGGAAGTGCTGTTTACGCAGCTTCGGGGCAACAATCTGGCCGTGACGCACGAGTCGAAGAAGGACGACGCCAACATCGTGGTTATCAATACCTGCGGCTTCATCGACAATGCCAAGGAAGAATCCATCAACACCATTCTGCGCTACGTCGATGCTAAAGAAGCGGGCATTGTCGATAAAGTGTATGTGACGGGCTGCCTGTCGCTCCGCTATAAAGACGAGCTGGAAATTGAAATGCCGACGGTCGATGCGTGGTTCGGGACTAACGAGATGCCGCGCCTTTTGAAAACCCTCCGCGCCGACTACAAACACGAACTCGTTGGTGAACGCCTGCTCACCACACCCGCCCACTTTGCGTACCTCAAAATTGCCGAAGGCTGCGACCGTCCCTGCTCGTTTTGCGCCATCCCAATTATGCGCGGCAAACACGTATCGCGTAGTATAGATGATCTTGTTCTGGAAGCGAAGTCGCTGGCCCGGCGCGGCACCAAAGAGCTGATTCTGATTGCGCAGGATTTGACGTATTACGGTCTTGATATCTATAAGAAACGCAACCTCTCCGAGCTGATGAACCGGCTGGCCGACGTAGAAGGCATCGACTGGATTCGGCTGCAATACGCCTACCCGTCCGGCTTTCCGCTCGACGTCCTGGACGTCATGCGCGACCGGCCCAACATCTGTAATTACTTAGACATGCCCCTGCAAACCGGCTCGACCGAGATGCTGAAACTCATGCGCCGGGGTATCACGCGCGAAAAAACCGAAGAACTCGTGCAGACCATTCGCGAGCGGGTGCCGGGCATCACGCTGCGCACGACGCTGATTGTGGGCCACCCCGGCGAAACTGACGCCCATTTTCAGGAAACTTATGACTTTGTGGAGCGGATGCGGTTTGACCGGCTGGGCGTGTTTACCTACTCGCACGAAGACGACACCCACTCGTTCAGTATGCCCGATGACATTGACGCCGACATCAAGCAGGAACGTGCCGACGAGTTGATGGATGTACAGCAGGGTATTTCTGCCGAACTGAATCAGCAAAAAGTCGGGCAGACGTACAAAGTGCTGTTCGACCGCAAGGAAGGCGGCTACTTCATTGGTCGCACCGAAGCCGACTCGCCTGAAGTGGACAACGAAGTGCTGGTTTCGGCCACGGAATACGTCCGGCTCGGCGACTTCGCCAACGTCCGCATCGACCGCGCCGAAGAGTTTGATTTGTACGGGCAGGTTGTGTAAATAGCAGTATGAAACTGACTGATAACGAATTAGCTATCATAAATGATTATCTGCGTGATAAACCCGTAGTTCGGGCCTACGTGTTCGGGTCATATTCACGCAACGAGGCCGATGCGCAAAGTGACCTCGATTTATTGGTTGAACTGGATTACAGTCAGCCAATAGGCTGGAAATTTGTTGAAATGAAGCTGGACCTTGAACTGCTTATGCAGAAGTCCGTCGATTTAGTGTCGGCCAACGGCTTGTCGCCCCGAATCGGTCCGTTTATCCATGCCGACAAGCAACTTATTTATGAAAGGTCGCTTCAGTAATCGGCAGCGTATCGAACACGCCCTCGATGCTATTACCGAAATTGAGTAGTACACGCAGGACCAGACACTAACTGAGTTTTCTCAGGATTCGATGATGCGGTTTGCCTGCATTAAGCAAATTGAAATCGTTGGCGAAGCCTGTAACCACATAGACGATTCGATCAGAGAAGCATTCCCAGAGATCGAATGGCGGAACATAGTCGGGTTGCGTAACTTACTGATTCACGAATACTTCGGTGTCGATACTACGCTGGTTTGGGATGTAATTACTGACAATATTCCCCAATTAAAGAGTCAGTTACTACTCATTCTTCATACGTTGTGATCCGAACCTTGCGGGCTGGTTCGGTTGTTGGCATAGCGAACTCATTCACTCGCAATGGACTGTCAGTATCTCCCGCTCGCCCAAACCGGCCAATTCTCTTCGCTTTTTCTCGATTATATTTCCCAGAATGACAGTATCCGTTCGTTTTACAACCGCTTTCCGACACCGGATGCGTTTGCCGGACAAATTGAAGAGAAACAGTCGTTCAGTGACGAGAAACGGCAGATTCTGACAGACGCGCTGGAGCGGCAGTACGCGGGTATTGCCAATAAGCCGGACTTCTCGATACTGCGCCAGCCCAACACGTTTACCGTCACGACGGGCCATCAGCTCAACATTTTTACCGGCCCGCTGTACATTGTTTATAAGCTGATTACGACCATCAATCTGGCCCGGCAACTCGCCGAAACGTACCCGGAGTACACCTTTGTACCGGTCTATTGGATGGCGACCGAAGACCACGATTTTGCCGAAATCAACCATTTTTCGCTGTTCGGCAATACCCATGCCTGGCAAACTGAACAGCGCGGGGCAGTGGGGCGAATGAACCCGCAGGAGTTGAAAACACTCTTCGCCGAAATTCCCGAAAAACTCGCCCTTTTCGAGACCGCTTACCTGAATCACGACACGCTGGCCGATGCCGTTCGGTACTACGTCAACGAACTCTTCGGAGCCGACGGGCTGGTGTGTCTCGATGCCGATGATGCGGAATTGAAGCGCGTTTTTGCGCCCGTCATGCGCGACGAACTGCTGACCCAAACGGCCTATGACCTCGTGCAGCAACGCACGACGCAACTGGAAGAACTCGGCTACGACGCCATTATCACGCCCCGCGAGATCAACCTGTTTTACCTCGACAATCAGCTCCGCGAACGCATCGAACGCCAGCCCGACGGGTCATATACTGTACTGCATACCGACCTGCATTTCAGCGAAAGCGATTTGCTGGCATTACTTGACGAACACCCCGAACGGTTCAGCCCGAACGTAGTGTTGAGGCCCCTGTATCAGGAAACGATTCTGCCCAATCTGGCCTATATCGGCGGTCCGTCGGAGGTGCCGTACTGGTTGCAGCTTGGAGACGTTTTTGCCCACTACCAAACGCCGTTTCCGTTGCTGATGCCGCGCAACTTCGCGCTATACGTACCGCGCGTGGCGGCTCAGCGGGTGCATAAGCTCGGCCTGACGCCCGACCAACTTTTCCGGGATACGCTGATACTGAAGCATGAATTCATTGATGTACACACCCGCCACGCACTGAAATTCGATGCCGAAAACGGGCAGGTAAACCGGGCATTGGACGCTATCCTGCATAAAGCCCAAATGGTTGACCCAACGCTGGAAAAATCGGTGCTGGCCGAAACAAAGCGATTTGCCAACGCCGTGGCGAGGCTGGAAAAGAAAATGCGCCGTGCCGAAGAGCGCAATCAGGAAACGGGTATCCGGCAGTTGCTGGCCCTAAAAGATGAATTATTTCCCAATGGCGGCATGCAGGAACGTACCGAAAATTTCCTGACGTTCCAGCTCGCTGACCCGACCTTTCTCCAGAAAATGAAGCAACAGTTCAACCCGTTCGACTACCGGATGACGCTGTGCCTGGAGTAGCGGGTATGTTTTCCATCATGCTGACCGGTCCGCCGGTGCGGAAGGAAGCATCTCTTTGTAGCAATAGGCCCACCAGCTACGAAGAGATGCCTCGTACCTCGGAATGATAAACCAATCCGGTAGTTTTCGCGTCTTCAAGCCTTATTCATCGACGATAAACATTGCCAATAAACACGGCGTATCCCATTCGTTAGCGCGTCGAAATTCTCCCCGTCCATGACTGAATTTACTCTTTTTCCTAAATCACTTTTTCGCGGTTTGAGCGCGGTGGGTGTGGCTCTTTCGCTATATGCCTGCATGAACAGCCAGAAACCGGCTTCGCAAACCGTCTCGGGAAACGCACCGGCTGTGTCGGAAGCCGCTCCGCCCAAACCAGCGGCTACACCCAAACGAATTCTGGTATTCTCAAAAACAAAAGGCTGGAATCATACGTCCATTCCGGCGGGGATTGCGGCCATTCAGAAACTGGGCCGGGAAAACAGCTTCCGGGTCGATACCACCAAAAACGCGGGGTATTTTACCGAAGATAGTCTGCGAAACTATCAGGCCGTCGTGTTTCTGAGTACCACCGGCAACGTGCTGGATAAGACGCAGCAGGCGGCTTTTGAGCGGTACATTCAGGCGGGGGGCGGCTACATGGGCATTCACGCGGCAGCCGATACCGAATATGACTGGCCCTGGTACAACAAACTCGTGGGCGGCTACTTTTCCAGTCACCCCAGCCAGCCCAACGTCAGGAAAGCTACCGTTGACGTAACGGATAAAACCCACTCCTCAACCAGCCACCTGCCCAACCGCTGGGAACGCACCGACGAATGGTACAACTACCGATCACTTTACGCGGGAATAAACGTACTGGCCAGTTTGGACGAAAACACCTACGAGGGCGGAACCAATGGCAGCAACCACCCAATTGCCTGGTACCATACGTTTGATGGGGGCCGTGCCTACTACACCGGCGGGGGCCACACCGACGAGAGTTATACCGAACCGCTGTTTGTGCAGCACCTGCTTGGTGCGCTGACCTGGACAATGGGCAGTGATAAATCGCTGGACTATGGCAAGGCCTACGCGACGGTGATGCCCGAAGAAAATCGGTTCGTAAAAACCGTACTGGTAAACGACCTCAACGAGCCAATGGAGCTGGCCGTTGCCCACGATGGCCGCGCTTTCTTTACCGAACGTAGCGGCAACCTGTCGGTCTATCTGCCCGAAACCAATAAGTCGCAGCTGGTGCATCGGTTCGATGTATCGGCGAAGCAGGGGCATGGTGTGCAGGGTATTACGCTCGATCCTGACTTTGCCACCAACCATTTTCTGTACATTTATTACGCACCCAACTACACAAAAGACCCGTTCTACAACTTGTCGCGGTTTGTGGTCAAGGATGATAATTCGCTCGATCTGGCGTCCGAAAAAGTGCTGCTAACCGTACCGAGTATCGACCAGCCAGGAGCGCACCACGGCGGTTCGCTGGCATTTGACACAGCGGGCCTTTTGTACCTCTCCACCGGCGACCATACCAACCCGTTTCCGTCGGAAGGCTACGCACCCATCGACGCCCGCCCCGACCATCTGGCCGCCGACGCGCGGGGTACTGCCGCAAATACCAACGACCTGCGCGGTAAAGTGCTGCGCATTCGTCCTACAGCCGATGGCAGCTATAGCGTTCCCGACGGAAATCTGTTCCCGAAAGGCATGGCCCTAACCCGCCCCGAAATTTATACGATGGGCCTGCGGAACCCGTATCGGATTGCCATCAACCCGAAATCGAACGTGTTGTACTGGGGCGAAATTGGCCCCGATGCGGGCAAGGATAGCAGTACCCTCGGACCAAAGGGATATGACGAGTTTAACCACGCTAAAAAAGCGGGTAACTTCGGCTGGCCGCTGTTCATTGGCAACAGCCAGCCCTACGGCGATCACGATTTTGCCACCGGTATTGTCGGCCCTCGCTTCGATCCGAACGCGCCGATTAACAACTCGCCCAAGAACACAGGTTTGCAGAAACTGCCGCCCGTCAATCCGGCCATGATCTGGTACCCCTACGGCGTCTCGACCGAGTTTCCCGAACTGGGGCAGGGCGGGCGCAGCGCAATGGCGGGTGGGTTTTATACCTACGATGCGCAGTCAACTTCGACAACCAAATTCCCCGAATATTACGACGGAGCCTTGTTTATCTTCGACTGGATGCGCAACTGGGTGCTGGCCGTGCGGGTGGATAAAGACGACAACTACATCAGAACCGAGCCGTTCATGGCCGTAAACGGCGATTTTCGCCGACCTATCGACCAGGCATTCGGCAAAGACGGGGTTATGTATATGCTGGAATACGGCTCGGTCTATGGCGCCGACAATGACGACGCCCG
>Ga0105045_10005729_pt1 | contig 10948 bp, 8 predicted proteins | sample MAT02_FD_78089 | JGI IMG/M metagenome (GOLD analysis project Ga0105045, IMG submission 78089) | Freshwater microbial communities from Lake Fryxell liftoff mats and glacier meltwater in Antarctica - MAT-02 (megahit assembly) | ecosystem: Environmental > Aquatic > Freshwater > Ice > Liftoff... | reverse complement strand
CTAAAACAGGGAATATCAGCAAAAACAGCACCGAAAAATGCAGAAAATTGATGAAAAATATGGAGAGTTACATGAATATGCTGCAACAGTCTCCTGAAAGGTTAATGAAATATTTTCTTAACGCTGACATCAAATATACAGCATGAAAAATTACTCATTATATCGCCCTAGAGTTAATAGTAGTTATAAATTAACAATTATCAATTATCAATTATCAATTAACTTTCTTAGTCATTCATAAAATCTTTATCCTGCATTTTCTTGATGCTTTCTTCCACTTTCATCCTCAGACTTTCCTTGTGATGTTTCAATTTGGCTGCTACCAAAGGCTCGTACAAAGCAAGAATCTGAGCAGCAAGCACAGCAGCATTTGTGGCATTGTCCAATGCTACTGTGGCTACAGGAACTCCAGTTGGCATTTGCAAAATAGAAAGAATTGAATCCCAGCCATCTATAGAAGATTTGGATTTGATTGGCACTCCAATTACAGGTAGATTAGTTAATGAAGCCACCATGCCTGGAAGATGAGCTGCTCCACCTGCACCAGCTATAATTACCTTAATGCCTCTGTCTGAGGCGCCAAGGGCATAATCAAACATTCTTTTTGGAGTTCTGTGTGCAGAAACAATGGTGATTTCATGTTTGATCCCCATTGATTTTAATGTTTCGGCAGCTTGCTCCATCACTTCCAGATCGGAAATGCTGCCCATGATGATTGATACTTGTACGTCGCCTGTCATGCAATGACTTTCAAATGATTTTTTACAAAGGAAACCTTTTGCTGCAAGTCTGCCAAAGAATTGGCAACAACCGTTACATGTCCCATTTTGCGAAAGGGTCTCGTTTGCTGTTTGCCATACATGTGTGGATAGATGCCAGAAATCGAAAGACAATCTTCAAGCCCTTGATAAACAGGAGCTCCCTCAAAATCTGGTTCGCCAATCAGATTAATCATAGCTGAAAATGGATGGATATTTTGCGTTTCTGAAAGTGGAAAATTCAGAATAGAACGCCAAAATTGTTGAAACTGAGAACAAACATTTCCTTCAATAGTATGGTGGCCCGAGTTGTGAGGACGTGGTGCCATTTCGTTTACCAGCACTTTTCCATTTTGGTCAAGAAAAAACTCTACTGCCAAAAGCCCAACCATTTCTAGTTTCTCTATTAGCTTAATCGCTAATTTTTTACATATAACATCTACATTTTCAGATATTGCGGCTGGGGTTTGCAGGTATTCCACAAGATTGGCCTCAGGATGAAAGACCATTTCTACACATGGAAATGTTTGAATTTGCCCTTTTTCATTTCTGGCAACGATAACAGCAATTTCCTTTTCGATTTCTACTGTTTTTTCCAAAAAACCTGGAATAGACGGAAGTTTTTCTAAATCGGTAATGGTTATAACTGATGAAACGCCTTTTCCGTCATATCCACCTTCATTTTGTTTCCAAAAAGCGGGAAGAAAAAACTGTACAGATTCGGGGTTTTGAGAATCGAACTGTATAAAATCTGAAGTTGGGAATTCGTTCTCTTTTAGGAATTGTTTCTGGGTCCATTTATTTTTGATGATTTCCAGAACCCTGGGTTGAGGAAAGACTTTCTTTCCCATTTTCTCTAAGTCTTTTAAAGCCTGTAGGTTAACATCTTCAATTTCAAATGAAATAAGATCTTTGTCTGCTCCAAATTTCATGACCGATTCATAATCTCTGAAATTTCCCAATTCTACTTTGGCATAAGGCTTTGCCGAGGCGTTGGGATCGGGGTCCAGAAATTCGGGTTGAAGATGCCAATCAGAACAGGCTTGAACCATCATCAAACCAAGCTGACCAGCTCCTAAAATACCAATTTTTCTGTTATAAATCATCCAAATTGATTTAGTAAAATCAAATTAAAAGCTTTGTAAATCAACAAGTTTACGATACAATCCATATTGATTAAAAAGAGTTTCATGGTTGCCTGATTCTACAATTTTTCCTTTATCCAAAACGAGAATATGATCCGCATTTTGAATAGTGCTTAGCCTGTGCGCAATCACAATGGAAGTTCTGCCAATCATTAAATTTGAAATAGCTTCCTGAACCAATTTTTCAGATTCCGTATCCAAAGCGGAAGTGGCTTCGTCTAAAAGTAAAATTTGCGGATTTCGTAAAACTGCCCTTGCAATAGAAAGCCTTTGTCGCTGACCGCCAGATAGTTTGGAACCTCTATCACCAATTTCAGTTTGATATCCATTTTCAGTTTGGACAACAAAACTATGGGCATTGGCTATTTTTGCCGCCCTTTCTACCATTTCTATTGTTGCATCAGTTTTTCCGAAAGCTATGTTGTTAAAAATACTATCATTAAACAAAATTGTATCTTGATTTACCATTCCAAATAAACCCCGTAAATCACTAATTTTCAATTCTTTAATATCATCTCCATCTATAGAAATAGAACCAGAATCAGCATCATAAAATCTAACGAGCAGGTCTAATATAGTTGATTTTCCTCCGCCAGAAGGACCAACCAGAGCAAGTGTTTTTCCTTTTTGGGCTGAAAAAGAAATTTCTTCCAAAACAGTATTTTGTCCATAAGAAAAAGAAACTTTATCAAATAGAATTTTTGATTGAATTTCCGATTTTACTATTGGATTTTCTATTTCTTTTATCGATTCCTCTATATCCAAAATATCAAATATTCTTCTTCCAGCGGCCAAACCTCGCTGACCAGTTGCAAATGAATTTGAAATAGCCTTAGCTGGTCCCAATATTTGGGAAAAAATTATTATGTATGTAATGAATTGAGAAGCATCAAGTTCTGAACTTTTATTAATAACTAAGTTTCCTCCGTATAAAACTATTCCAATCGCAGAAAGAACTCCTAAAATTTCAGATGCAGGTGAAGCCATTTCTCTTTTATTGAGCCAATTTTTTAAATATATACTAAAATTATGATTGGCAACATCAAATCTGTTCTGGATAAATTTTTCACCATTGAATATTTTTATAACCCGCAGCCCTGAGAGCGTTTCTTCCGTGATCGAAATTAAACTACTCATTAGTTTAAGTCCATCTCCACTTTTTAGTCTTCTGGTAATTTGACTGATAATTAAACCAGAGATCGGCAAGTATAAAATAGTAAAAATTGTAAGCTCAGGTGAGATTGTAAATAAGAAAATAAAGTAGCCAGTAATCAAAAATGGTTCACGAAAAATGGCTTCGAGTGAAGTCAGGATTGAATACTCAATGTCGCTAATATCGCTACTCATCACAGTAATTAAATTTCCTTTTTTTTGACTATTCAAAAAACCAATACTTAAAGAGGAGTATTTTTTAAAAATTTCAGTTCGAAGCCTTAACATCAGTGTTACACGCAATTTTGTAATTACTCTTTGAGACAAATACTTAAAAAGATTAGACAGAAGAATAAATAAAAATATAATGCCACAAATAAAATACAACGCATACTCAAGACCCTGATTTTTGATTAGAGAATACATGTAAAAGTTAAATTTAGCTATTACATAATTAATGGAAAGACTAAATTCAGGATCTAAAAGAGTCTCAGGCACTTTTACACTGCCAAAAAGAACATTCAGAAGTGGTATTAGCAACGAAAAATTGAATACACCAAAGAACACAGTTAGGATAGCAAGAGTTACATACTGAGGAAAGTATGCGCTATAAGGTCTTGAATAAGACAGGATACGCCAAAAGGTTTTCATTTTATTTTTGGCTTACCTTCTGATAATTGCACCAATTTCCGTTTCTAACTTACGGATGATGTTATCCATTGTTTTATCAATTAGCGTATCTGTAAGTGTTTGATTTTCATCTTGTAAGATTATACTTAATGCATAAGCCTTTTTCCCTGCTTCAATTTTATCACCGTCATAAACGTCGAAAACGGATGTTGCTTTTATCAATTGTTTGTTGCTCGCTTTTACCAGACTTTCTATTTTATCAAATGTTAAACTCTTGTCTATCACCACTGAAAGATCTCTTTTAACCTCTGGAAATTTTGAAATCTCTTTTACTCCCGAGACAGCTAATTTCAATTTCATTAGCAGATCCCAATTTAATTCGGATGCAAAAACCGGTTGTTTTACATCTTTTCTTTTTGAAAACTCAGCTTTGAGGAGTCCTGTTTCTCCCACCTTTTGATTTTTGAGATACACACTTTGTCCAAATTGAAAAACTGAAGATATTTCATTTCTAAACTGTATCTGACTAATTCCCAAACGATTAAACAAATTAGAAATCCACTTTTTTAAATGGAAGTATTCCACTTCAACATTTTTATTTTCCCAGGAAGACTCCTGCGTCTGGCCGGTGGTGTAAAGTCCCAATCGGTAACCTTCCTCAGTTCCAGTTTCAGTTTTCTTATACACTTTTCCTAGTTGAAAAAGCTTAAGATTGTTTTGACGCCTGTTAATGTTATAAGACAATGCCTCAAGGCCGGAAAAAAGTAAAGTCTGACGCATTACTCCCAGATCGTCGCTAAGTGGATTTAGAACTTCAACATAATCTTCATCCTTAAATCCTTCTATATCTGCCGTTAAAGTCCTTTGTGTAAGCGAATTGGTAACAATCTCGACAAAACCAGAATCTGCTAAAAACTGACTTGCTCTCACCCATGCCTTTTCAGTTTTTGAACCAGCCCTCGATGAAATAAAATCTGTACTTAAGTTGCTGTCTATTTTGATATTATCAATTCCATAAACCCTTAAAATTTCTTCCACAATATCAGCTTCTCTATCCACATCCACCCTGTAAGCTGGCACCGAAACTTCAAATTCTTCCTCAAAACCTTCATGGCCATATTCCTGAATGGGTTTGGTTTTAATTTCCAAAAGATTTAAAATTTCATACACGGTTTCTCTTTGCAACTCCTCTCCTATCAAACGATTGATATTTCGCCATTTAACTATAAATTTCTTCTTTGAAACAGGAGCCGGATACAAGTCGGTTACTGTACACTCAACTTTTGCATCTGTCAATTCCTGAATCAGAAAGGCAGCTCTTTCCATAGCTTTTACCACCATATTTGGGTCTGCTCCTCTTTCAAAACGAAAACTGGAATCTGTTTTCAGGCCATGAAACTGGGCTGATTTTCTTACAGTAGCCGGATGAAAATATGCACTTTCCAGCAAAATTTCAGTTGTATCTGCGGTAACTCCAGAACTTAATCCACCAAAAATTCCCGCAAGAGCCAGAGGTTTATTGGCATCCGCAATTATTAAATCTTCCGGCCTAAGTTTTCTTTCAATTGTATCGAGTGTAACTAGAATTTCACCCTCTCTGGCATTTCTGATTTCAATCTTTTGACCCTCAATTTTTGCGGCATCAAAGGCATGCATTGGCTGGCCAAGTTCGTGCAATACATAATTTGTGATGTCAACCAGATTATTTATTGGGTTAAGTCCAATAGATTTTAAAGCAGTCTGTAACCATTCCGGAGATGGACAAACGCTAACTCCCTTTATATAAAGTCCTGCGTATCTGGGACATGCATCTGAGTTCTGAATTTCAATTTGTATAGGATTGAGTAACTTTAATTCTGCAACATTTACAGAATCAGGAAAAATTACAGGTCTATTGAGAAATGCTCTTAAATCTCTGGCAACACCAAAATGACTAGCTGCATCAACCCTATTTGGTGTAAGACCAATTTCATAAACAGGACTGGCTTCCAAATTGAAAAATCTGGCTGCTGGTGTGCCGTTTTCCAAATTTGTTTCCAGAACCATAATGCCATCATGACCTTTTCCCAATCCAATTTCGTCTTCAGCGCATATCATTCCTTCCGAAAGCTGGCCTCTGATTTTAGACTTTTTGATTGAAAAAGATTCACCTTCAGTAGGAAAGAGTGTAGCGCCAACGGTGGCCACAACTACTTTTTGACCCACTGCTACATTGGGCGCACCACAAACAATATCAAGAGGCTGCGCATTGCCAATATCTACTTTGGTTGTTTTTAATTTATCGGCATCGGGATGTTTTTCACAACTTAAAACCTCTCCTATTACCAATCCCTGAAGGTTTCCTTTTATCTTTTCTATTACTTCAACACCCTCAACTTCAAGACCTAAGCCTGTGAGAATAGCAGAAACCTGAGCTGTACTTTCAGGTAAATGAATTAGCTTTTGCAGCCACGTATGGGATATTTTCATCAAAATTGCCTTTACATTTGTGGATATTTGATTGCCAAATAACAATCCATATCTACCCTTTTTATTTAAAACGGGCCGCAAATTTACAATTTACAAATCGCCTTTGGAATGAAATTAAGAATCTGGACTATACTTTATTTTAGTTTTTGCTTTTGGGGAGAAACTATAGCCCAGAAATACACTTTTCAGGATTCACTCCGCGGTGCATTTCATGAAAACAGAAGTAATAATGATTTGCTACATTATCACTTAAAAATCAAGGTGGATCCGGTTACAAGATTTATTTCCGGATTTAACAAAATAACTTGTAAAAGTATTTCAGCTTCCAGAACGATCCAGGTTGATTTGGTTCAGTCATTTGATATTCTGCAAATTAACACTGAAAATGGACCTGCAAAATGGAAAAGAAGTGGAAACTCTGTAGAAGTAACACTGCCATTTTTACCAAAAAAAGATGAAAAATTCTGGGTTCAGATATTTTACCAGGGCCATCCTCATCCAGCCTCAAATGCACCCTGGGAAGGTGGATTTGTTTGGGAAAAAGACAAAGATGGCTTGCCCTGGATTGGCGTGGCTTGCGAAGGCGAAGGTTCAAGTCTTTGGTTTCCATCAAAAGACCATCCTGCGGACGAAGCCGATTCTGTCTTGCTTCAATATGAAGTACCCAGAAACTTAACAGCTGTAGGTAATGGACAATTTCTTAAAAAGGAGACGGTTTCAGATTCTACTGTTCTTTTTACTTATAAAGTAACATATCCAATAAACCACTATAATATAACCTTTAATGCTGGTTTTTATAAAACCTGGACAGATACTATGGTTCTTCCTGAAAAAGGTCAGATTTTAAAAATGTCATTTTTTGCGTTGACAGAAGCTTTTGATGAGGCAAAAAATCAATGGAAACAAGCAAAAACTGTAATAAAAGAATTTAGTAAACTTTTCGGTGATTATCCTTTTATAAAAGATGGATATAAATTGGTTCATACGCCATATTTGGGTATGGAACACCAGTCATGCATTGCGTATGGAGATAAATTTGAAAACAATGCTTTTGATTTCGATTTCATTTTGCTGCACGAAACCGGGCATGAATGGTGGGGCAATCAGATTTCGGCCAGTGATCATGCAGACATGTGGATTCATGAATCATTTTGCACATATTCTGAAGCACTATTTGTAGAAAAAATCTATGGTAAGGAGAAATCTATTGCGTATTTACTGCTGCAAAAGAAAAAAATTAAAAATAGATCTCCAATTCAAGGGCCTAAAGATGTTTACTTCAATGCCTGGAAAGATTCCGATATGTATTATAAAGGAACATGGTTGCTGCACAGTTTAAGGCAAGTAGTTGATAACGATTCACTTTGGTTTGCATGGTTACACAGTTTCAGAGATCAGTTTGGGATGAAACCTATATCTACCAAACAGGTAGTTGAATACAGTTCTACCTTTTTCAGAATAAATCTTAATGCGTTTTTTAATCAGTATCTACACCAAACTGAATGGCCCCAACTTCAAATCAGGCAAGGAAATGTAGAGGGAAAATCAGTTTTGGAATACCGTTGGAACTGTAAAGAAACTGATTTTCTATATCCGGTTGACATACTTATTAACCAGAAAAAAGAAAGAATTACACCTACTTCGAATTGGACCAAAATAGAAATACCGAACTCAAGTATTATCGCCCCTTTTGACGCTGGAATGTTGATTGATTGGAAAAATATCAAATAGTGATAAATTTATGAAACAATATGCTTGAGAGTTGTTAAAAAAATAGACCGTTATTTCAATTTATTTGAAACAACGGTCGTATATTTGAAAGAGAAAAAATAATTAAGAATTTCCTGACAGAAATAAGGAAGTATCTTAATACCTATCGTTTTAAATTTGTTAAGGTTATAAAGTTACTATCTATATCATGAACTTCAAATATCCGAAATATTACTTAAAGTCAGGCTCCTGTATGTGCTATCTTACTGCGCACTCTACTTAGAGCTTCTGGTGTAATACCCAAATAGGATGCAACCATATATAACGGCACTTTTTGAATAATTTCAGGTCTGGCAGTTAGCAGTTTCAGATATCTTGTTTCTGCACTATCCAACTGAAGCGACACTGTCCTTTCGAAATTGTTTATATAGGTGATACTTAAATAATCAAACATCATCTTTTGATAGACAAAATCTTCATCAATCAATTTTTTCAGATCATTTTTATATATGATGGCGACTTCAGTTTCTTTGACAGCATCCATAAATATTCTGGCAGGCTTTCCTGTAAAATAACTACTGTAATCGGTAACAGCCTGATGCTCAAAATAAATCTGACCTATGTGTTCTTTTTTTTCAGCTACTGTGTAGTATCGAATTATTCCGTAGTTGATGATTCCAATAAAATCACAAACCTCGCCTGGTGAAAGCCATATTTCTCCTTTTTTAAAGGTTCGCATGGTAATAAATCCAGCCATTTTTTGAATCTGACTTTCTGAAATGTCAGGCCAATATTTTTGGTAAAATTTTTGAAGAGTGGTAAATCGCGAGTCCATAAGGATGTTTTTAAGTGTGTTGACGTAGATCAACTAATGGGGTGCAAATAAATACGAAAAATGATTTGAAAACATTAAAAAAAAATAAATTTAAATAATTTTTAATAAAAGCAATTTAAAATAAAAATGAAAAATTACAAAATACTCATAATTAGCCTATTGGCAGGGTTTTCAGGCGCCTTTGGTTACCATAAGTTTATAATAGAACCTCAATTGGAAACCAAATTTGAATCGTCTTTAGGCACTTACAACAGCGAATCTCCTGGTAAATTTATTGGGCAAACGGGAGACCAGCCTGGAAGTTCGTCTCCAAAGATAGATTTTGTTTCTGCGTCTTCAATTTCTACGCCTTGTGTGGTTTTTATAAAAACGGTTTCAGGTGTGCAAAATAACTTTGATTGGTTTTTTAGTACGCCCGGAAGGCAAACTGGTTCAGGATCGGGTGTTATATTTTCGTCCGATGGATACATAGTGACCAACAACCATGTGATAGACAATGCTGAAACCATAGAAGTGATCCATAATAAAACTACATACAAAGCAAAATTGATAGGCACAGATCCGAATTCTGATATTGCTGTTATTAAAGTAGATACAAAAGGATTGCCCTTCATAAAAATTGCGGACAGCAAAAAAGTGAAGGTTGGGGAATGGGTTTTGGCTGTGGGTAATCCCTTTAATTTAACTTCAACTGTGACGGCAGGTATTGTTTCAGCAAAAGGGAGAAATCTCAACATTGTGAATTCAGCCTTTCCTATTGAAGCTTTTATTCAAACAGATGCTGCCATTAATCCTGGAAACTCGGGTGGGGCTTTGGTAAATCAAAAAGGGGAATTAATTGGAATTAATACCGCAATCTTTTCAAAAACAGGCTCTTATAGTGGTTATGGTTTTGCAGTACCTTCTGACATTGTTGCCAAAATAGTGAATGATCTTATCAAATTTGGGGATGTTCAAAAGGCATTTATGGGTGCTGAAGTTATTGACCTGAATTCTGAGCTTTCTGAAAGATATAAACTGGACAACATGGATGGTGTGCTTATCAATTCCATTGTTTCGGATGGTGCGGCAGATAAGGCTGGATTGCAGAAAGGAGATGTTATTTTAAAGGTAAGTGGAGTGTCTATTGACAGCAAAGCGAATTTTGATGAAGAAATTGCTTATCAGGATCCAGGATCAAGGGTGAAAATAACGTTTAAACGTGATAAACAAATAAAAGAAGCTATTTGCCTGCTTACAAACAGGGAAGGAACAACCGAAAAAATAAAGCGGGAGATATTTATTTCAGGGAAACTGGGGGCTGAATTAGAGACTGTTTCTAAAGTTGAAAAAGAAAGATTTAGGGTTGACAGCGGCGTTAGAATAGTCAAAATTACGGGTAGAGGCGTGTTGTCCCAACTTGGATTTGAGGAAGGGTTTATTATCACTTCTGTAAACGGTATTAAATGTGAAACGCCTGCGGATGTGGAAGCCAATCTTGCCAATGTAAAAGGGAAAATAATATTAGAAGGAATAAACAGACAGGGCTCGAAGAGTGTGTATCAATTCTATAGCTATTAAACCTGGAAGATGAAAGCACATTTTTTAAAACTTAGCACATACAATTTATGGGCTAACACAAGAGTTTTAGAGGCATTGAAAACTCAAAAACCTGAAATAGCCTCATGGGATAAATATTCGCACATTGTATTGGCAGAAAATGCATGGATATCCAGAATTACTGGTTCGCCAAATTCAATTCCTAATATTTTTGAGCAGCTGCCGGAGGAAACAATGAGCTTATTAACCCATTCAAATGCGCAGGAATGGACAAAGGTAATTTCAGGAATTACGGATTTCGATCAGGTAGTGATATCCAAACCTCATAAAACTAAGACCATTGTAATTTGAATTATATGGTAATACTTTTATCATTCGCTCCAAATTTGATAAACTCGTCGAATCCTCAATTATTCAAATATGTTTCTATTTGGAATCTAAAAGGTGCCTTAGCTACCCCGTTGTGCTTAAGATAAGACCAAATGTTATGCATTTTAAAAAACCATCGAAACGAATAGATTCACTTTCAGATCATTTCGGTTCTTCATCCGTTTTATCCCCTTTTTTTCAATTCCCGTTTAATTGCTTCAATAAGCTTACTGTTGGCACAGAGGGTTTCATCGTACAAGCGTATCGTAGTTTCCAGCCATCCGATTGTTGTACAGTAAACCACAAGCGATCTACATCCTTTACAGGTTTGGAAAAAACCT
>Ga0105045_10005728_pt1 | contig 10948 bp, 7 predicted proteins | sample MAT02_FD_78089 | JGI IMG/M metagenome (GOLD analysis project Ga0105045, IMG submission 78089) | Freshwater microbial communities from Lake Fryxell liftoff mats and glacier meltwater in Antarctica - MAT-02 (megahit assembly) | ecosystem: Environmental > Aquatic > Freshwater > Ice > Liftoff... | reverse complement strand
GAATTCCCCTCACCTTCACTTCAAAGGCTTACGATGAATGACAGTTGACTGAAGGTCGCATACCAAATTTTCCATCTGAAAGCTTTCGCTGTTTTGGGGCTCTTCTTGGGATGTCGAGACGGTTGATTCCGATCTTACCTCTTTATAAAGCATTCTTCTTCTAAAACGCTCAATAATCAAAGGATCAACATTGATCGTTACTGCCTGATTGCGCTTTTGCAGAATCGATTTATGCGCCTCTAGCATACCTTTAAATAGCTGTTCATTGGGCTTAAGATTGTTAATTGACCACACTCGCAGATCAGTCTCCGAAAAAATGTGAGACGCTTTGATAGCAGAAAAAAGCTGATTAAAGGATGTGCTTTTAATGAGGTGCATTACATTAGAGCATTTAAACAGCTGTTCAAGAAAAGGGTTCAGAAGTTGAGGGTTATAACTATTCATATTAAGATGTGAAAGGTCTTTGACCGCTTTAACATCATGAATAAAATCTAATGCGTTTTTCACTAATCCTTTACGCAGACTTAACGCTGAATCACAAAATGATTGGATCTCTTCTGACACCAATAAAGTCAATGCAGGATACAGATAAGGGCAACAACAGCCTCTGACATTGGCTAACTCAAGGTAAGACACTTCCCAATCTTCATGCTTTCCGACAATGGCTCTTGTAAGCGCATTAACCAGATCTTGCAAAAGCTTTACTTCCATCGTGTCAAATGTTAAAGATGCATCTTCTTGGTAGTTGTTAACTAGTATTTTAAAATGAGTCAATTTATCAATTAATTCTTTCATAGTCACCACCTTTTAATTTCACATCAATCATAACTTGTTAGTGTATTTTTCAGGACCTTCTGCTTTTGACAATGGTTTTACCGGTAATCCAGGCTCCGGCACCACCCTACTTTGCTCAAACTGTCGTAAATACTGCTGGCTTGGATGCTTTCTTAATTGAAAGTAGATAGGGTTAATAGCATACTGCACATCAGGGTAAGTAAGATTGTTTGCCATGGCTGTCAATTCTGAGAATGCATCTATCGATATTTTACTGGCCATATATTTTTCTCTTAGCCAATCTGTTAATGCCACAAGTGCATCCTTATCTGTTAAAGGGTTTTCTTTAATTACTTTCAAATGACAGCCGTTTCTTTTTAAGTCTTCCAATGTTTTTTTGATTTCAGCAACATTAATTGCACTACCTAAGGTAATTGGCCTTGACTCCAGTGCCAACGAATTTGCATAAAGTTGATCCTCATTTACAAGCTGAAATTCACGAATAAAATGACCAACATTCGTTACTGAGGGCAAATGGTAAAGAGATACTGCCTGTTTAATCGTATCAAGGTGATCAAGCACTTTACCCTTAATAACCGACTGGTTAGCCACTGACTTGTTTTCCTGTGCAAAAGTCAGATCAGACGTGACCATGCCTATATATGGAATGGCACAAGGATTGGCAGCAAGCGATTCTCTGATTATTTTAAAGTTTTTCTCTTGCGTCAAGGTCGCTGACACCACATCAAGTAACTGTAGAGTTTTTTTATTAAGCAATGCAAAGGTTGAACCCAAACGTGAAATTGGCGCCAAATTAAGTGCGGAATAAATCGCCATGGCTGAATTATAATCAGGCACTTCAGAGGTAATAAGCTCATGAGCAACCTTGATATAAAGCTTGATATAACCTGCACGAATGTTGGCATTCTCATGCTTTAAAATTTGCTGCGCAACGTAAGAACTTAAAAAATTAAAATAATGCTCTATTGCACAAACGCTTGGTGCATTTTGCTCTTTGTTAGGCCCTTTCCATAAAAAATTGGCTAACTCGTTTAATTGCAGATCCTGGAATAAAACTAATGAATAGGATTTTAATGCTTGGGCTATATTGACAGAACGTAGAGTTGTTGATTCATTCAAAAATTGAAGTAAGTACCGCACTTCACGCAATCCTGCAATAGGCACATATTGTTGAATTAGCGACTCTAGATAATGATAGTTATCTACCATCACTTCTTGTGCTTGTAATCGAAGCTTTAGTATTTCACTCAATGGAGGGTAAAATTCATTTAATTCACCTCTTTTAAAAAATACTGGCAACACGACTGAACTAAGAGTGCGCAACTCATGATCTGTTAATGGTCGGCTTTTAAGAAGCACTTCATTCAACACATAAAAAAGCGCTAATTGTTGTGGCTTAGTTAATTCATGCTGTAACTTCAGTAATCCGGTCAGTATTTCAAGAGGCTTGTAATGACTGTTAAGCGCGGCGACTCTGAAGGCTATCTCTTCCCTATTAAATAACCTATTTTCATTAATTGCTAATTCACTATTGGAATATGAGCAGATTTGATATAACTCACTTAACAAAGCCACCGGCAATTGCGCAGACTGCGCTATACGCTCAATCATTTCTATCGACAGCTGAGTAAAAGAAGAAGCCGGGCATATCGATTGCAAGCCTTGTTGATTTAGCAACTCACTCACTTCAAAAGATACTTTGTATAAATCAGCTTTTGCATTCTGAATATTTTTCCAATGAATTCCTTCTAGGACATTGTTTTGCGCCATGATTAATATTTCACGACGCTTTTCAGACTGCAACAATTCGACTTTTAATGCTGGTTGCTCGTGAAAAAACTGGTAGCTTCGTAAACAGGCACCATAAGTAATGAGTGCTGAGAAGGTATTTCCCATTTCTTCACGAAAGGCAAATGATAAAGTCGAACAATCAAGGGCTCTATCTAGCTCTGCGAGAGGATAACCTTGCTCTAAAGAAAAGACCAGAAAATGCGTTTGCTGCGCATACAATGCTTTTAGCATAGGATCAAGATAAGCTCGATGGGGATTGGTATCCGCAATAAATAGCGTTCTTAATCGTTGTGAGATGGCGATAATCGGGTCTAGGTTGTTTACAGATTTAGATAATGATCCTAGTAGAGGTTTTCTGCGCGGTATCTCACCTATTCTAGGCGCAACCATGACTTCTTTTTTTTGTTCTTTCTCACTTTTGCTTGCCACTGCACTTCCCTTGGAAGCCCCTAATAAATGCTTTCGTGAAGCTCTATATGCCCTTTTTGCGATCAAACTCGTCGGAGTGAGATTATCTTGATCTTTAGCATCCAGCTCAGCAACCGGGCATAATTCTTTTATCGTCGGAATAAGTTCAATATGATTATAATATGCGCACCAATGAATGGCATTGCGGCCTCGATAAGTCTTCTCATTAACCTCATGAGGATACTTCAGAACACGTTCTTTAATCGCCTTTTCAAAATCGGTTGTTGTACTAAAATTTTTTCGATTGCGCAAAATATCATGCAAATGTTGACCGTGTGAGTCGGCTCTTCTTTTGGTTTCAAGATTTAACTGTGCAATACTATTTTTCATGTTGTCAGTGATGGTCAACAAGCTAGGCAATTGCTGATTAGCACTGTTTAAGTGTAAATCGCCACCTCCTTCAAAGACTAATATTTCTAGAAACGGAACATTATCTAGTATCACCGCTAAATGACAAGGCGAAATGCCAAGGATATCCTGTTCATTCACTTCATGTGGGTAACTTTTTATTCTTGCTTTAATCGCTGTTAGCAGCTCTTGGGACAGTTGTGGCAAAAGCATGGGGGCGCTGTGCATTAATCCACGTAAATTCATATCAAGCATGGCTGTTCTCGCTACAAGTTCATGATTAAGGAACTATAGAACAAATATGAATGACTGTAGGTCAAATTTTACGTGTAGTTGCTGAAAATCGACAGAGCCATTCGCAGGTAACATCGCTGTCATTTAATGATAAGGATAATTAGTATAACTCGTGAAAGTTTAGAAGCAAGATGGTAATATTTGCGCCATTTTGCCTAAGCTTTCAATCGATAACCCGTTTTAAAAATCCAATATAAAATGGTTAAACAGATGATTAAGAAAATACTTATCATGATTAAACTTATTTGTATATTCAGATCCGCTGAGCCATAAAAACTCCAACGAAAACCACTGATCAAATAGACGACCGGATTAATTAACGATACTTTTTGCCAAAACGGTGGAAGCATGCTAATGGAATAAAAACTACCACCTAAAAAAGAGAGAGGCATAATAATTAGCAAGGGAATACCTTGTAACTTCTGAAAGCCATCAGCCCAAACGCCCACAATAAAGCCGAGCAAACTAAATGAAATTGAGGTTAGCGCCAAAAAACCGAGCATGTAAAATGGGTGAACTATATTAATTTTAATAAAAAAACTGGCGGTTAATAAAATAATAAGGCCAACCATGATGGATTTAGTTGCTGCAGCTCCAACGTAACCTACTACAATTTCAATATAGGAAATAGGTGCAGACAATACTTCATAAATCGTTCCCGTAAAGCGAGGGAAGTAAATACCAAATGCCGCATTGGAGACACTTTCGGACAAAACGGTAAGCATGATTAGTCCCGGCACAATGTAAGCGCCATAAGCAATGCCATCAATATTCGCAATTTGACTACCCAAAGCCGAACCAAAAACAATAAAATATAGCACGGTTAGTAAAACTGGAGCAGCTATACTTTGACCTATGGTTCTAAGGGTTCTGGCCATTTCAAATTTATAAATTGAAATGACGCTTCTATAAATCATGCTTTACTCGTTATTTGAACAAATATATCTTCAAGGGAGGTTTGAGTGGTGCTTAAGTCGTGAAAACGAATACGATGGGTATTTAAGTGTTCCATCAATTCTACTACTTGATTATCTTCTTTTTGTGGATCAAAGGTAAAAACTAATGTAAGTCCTTCATCTATTAATTTTAGACCAAATGATGATAAAGCATCAGGCACTGTACTTAACGGAGTTGTTAATTGTAAACGAAGCTCTTTTTTGCCAAGCTTCTTCATAAGCTGTTTTTTTTCATCTACCAACACAATCTCACCTTGATGAATGATGCCAATTCTATCAGCTATTTCTTCAGCTTCGTCAATGTAATGTGTCGTTAGAATAATCGTCACACCGGATTCTCTGAGTTGGTGAACAAGTTCCCACAAGGCTTTGCGGAGTTCCACATCAACACCGGCAGTTGGTTCATCTAAAAACAGGATCTCAGGCTCATGCGAAAGTGCCTTCGCAATCATCAACCTTCGTTTCATGCCACCTGACAATGCCATGATCCGCTCTTTTCTTTTGTCCCATAAAAATAAAGATTTTAAAACCTTTTCAATATAGGCCGGATTTTTAGCTTTCCCAAACAAGCCTCTGCTATGTGTCACCGTGTCCCAAACTGTTTCGAAAGCTTCTGTTGCGATCTCTTGGGGAACAAGGCCTATCAGAGAACGGGTTGCACGATAATCTGAAATGATGTTATGCCCTTTTACGGTTACCATGCCATCAGTGAGATTGACGATGCCACAAATGATGCTAATTAACGTTGTTTTACCAGCGCCATTTGGACCCAGTAGTGCAAAAATCTCACCCTGCTTAATTTCTAGATGAATGTTTTTTAAGGCATGGTAGCCACCGGTATACACCTTATTAAGGTTAGTGACCGACAGTATAGTAGAAGTCGCAGCAGCATCGAGCACAGGCTCACGTTCCTTTAATGATATTCTTGGTAAGATTTATAACATACAGCAGGATTTAAATTTCTTTAGACACTTTACAATAGATAGCACGTTGATAATAGACCAAAAGAGGTAAGCAGCTACCTGGCCCCTTTCACATTACATAAAATGCTCAGTTGACTCTAGCAGCAACGCGTGATTGATATCTATCAGAGCATATGGCGCAAACACCTGCTCAAACGCCTCAATAAATGAATTGTCTAATACTACATTGTTATCAATAGAGAGAGACGAAGCTACTGACGGGTAGTTAGCGCAGGCTTTTGAGAAATCAGGATATTCAATTACAACGGTTTTATTATCTAATTCATTTAGTACAAAAATACCTCTTTGAACATCATATTCATTTAAAGGATCATGGTGTGTTTCGAGAGATCGAATAAGTAAATCATCATAAATATCTGCGGCTTTATACACATCCTTATGATCAATCACTTCTTTTAAAGTATAGGTTAGATCAAATTCTTCCCACACTAAAAAGCTTTCTTTTGCGATCTGATGTGCGCCATCTTTCTCAATACCTAAATTCAAAAAGTGGGAAATAAAAGCAGCTTCAACGCTGGTTTCTAACGATGTCCATACGCAATTACCAGCCAACTGAGTTGGGTTTTCCACCATCCCAATTTTTTGTAGACCTAGTATATCTATCAAGCCATATTGAAGGAATTTTGATGTTCCCTCAGATGAAAGCATATGATCAATAAGCTCAATGTTTAAATTTGATAGCTTGGTGATTTTAAATTCTTCAATACCATGAATTCTGTCACTCTCATCACCGCGATTACAGCGATAGAGGCTATCGTTATGAATAACAAAGGTAATTGAATGCTTGTCCCAACCAGATGGAATGATTACCATTTCACCACGCATCATTTTGTTATAGTAAGAAGCTGGTTCAAACGTACTCGCCGAGAAGATAAGCGATTCTTTGATATCCACAAAAGCTTGACTTGCCCACGTTGGGATCAAGCTTTGCGAAATTACTTTCGAATAAAATTGATTATAAGAATCAGCCAGCGCAACAACTCCCATTTCTTTATAGTAACCATCAAAGACAAAGCATCCATATTCATGTGTTGTTAATATATTAAGTGGCATGCAGCCGCCCAGATCAAATTTTAAACCAAATAATTTGGATTTATCATAAATGTTCACTAGGTTACTATCACCAAGCTTATCGTGATGAATTAAATAATCATGTAATTCAGGAAGATTATACGCTCTTAATAAAATGCGGTTAAAGGTTGGATCAAAAGAATCGTGATTAAGTATGTCATTTAAAGTGTTATATTTCTCATGTGTAAAAGCATACCAAATAGGCGACGAACCCATCGCACTTGGAATATTAACATCAACCTGTGGGGCCTTTAACAACACCTCTACCAAATCATACTTTTTGAATGCGAGTGCATAATTGAGAGGCGTAAAACCATCAACAGAACGTACATTGGCGTTCGCACTTAGGTTAATAAGTTTATACGTAAATTCCGTTGAACCAAGTCGCACAGCTTCGTGCAGCGCCGTTGTACCATCATGACTTGCCGCATTATTGATATTAACCCCAAATTCAACTAAGGTTTCAAAACTTCTTGGTTTGTTATATTTAATAGCAGTTTGTAAGAATGTCTCTCCATCAAACGTATCAAGAAAATTAAAGTCGTATCCTAGTTTTTTATATTCTATTAGCTTTTCAATATTCTCTTCTTTAATGGCGTAATAGATTTGGTGGTTACTATTTTTATTCGTAAAGTCTGATAGATTAGCATTGTGAGCCGAGGCGGAACTAGCCACTTCCATGTTGTGTATTCCATATGAAAAAATAATTACGGCAACATACCCTCATCAAGGACATTAATCAATAATGGGTATGCAAATCAGTACCCATTGGCCTTAAAAAACAAAGAAGCCTAATGTTTATATTATTAAGTTAGCTCAACTAACGCCAACCGAATGACTGTGCTACATACACTCGTTTTGACAATTTGCACAGTGATTTGGCTGTGTATAAAAATATTTTTTATCATTTTTAACAAAAATCACCACATATCTTTCCTCTGTAAAAGGAACTAATTTCATAAATTGTCTATGATTCATTTCTCTTCTTATCATTGAATAGGGTAAAAAAAATAATGAACGTATTCTCAAAGGCAATTTTATTAACTGGATTACTTTTCACCTCAAGCGCATTTTCAATGGAAGCTTCTTACGACTGCGTACGCGCTAAAATGGACCGAGTTTGCAATCCTTGCTCAACTAGGCACATACCCAATTGCTGTGATCGTGAAGCAGTTTGCCCTACTTGCCCACAATGGAACGACTGTCATAACCATACCTATAGACATTACCATCACCATAAACACAGCCATAAACACAGTCATAAACACAACCATAAACACAAACATCATAAACATAGCCATCATAAATCACACGCAAGTCATTGATCACCTTGCGAAAACCAATATTAAGTAATATTCAATGATTAGATGGTGTACCCGTACCCTAAGTTATTTAGGGTGTGGGTAACTCGTGTGGAACCAATTAACCTCTCATGGGCTTTGGCAGTTGTGCTTTATAAGTACGAATTCTATTATCTATTTCAGTTAATTTTTTTAAACCTCGCCAATTCAACTCCGAAGTGCACTTCAAGGTTGAATGAGCCAGGGATTAGCTCACCAACTTATTATGGCTTCTTTTTAGGATCATTCCGTGAATTACGTTTTGAGCTTGGCTCATTTTGTCGTTTTGACGTCTCACGTGAAACTGGTTGCTCTGTAATGCTTTTACATAAACTAGATAATATCGGCGGATTGCGCAGTAATTGTTTTGCTCGCTGTAAAGGGCTCATTTTATCGGTAACGTTCTTCTCTTGATTACTTTTAGGAGTAGAAGTCACCTGCTGCAGGTTTTTCTCAATTGAATAATAAGTATTCTTCAGCTTATCAACCGTGGCTTGCAGGTTATCTAGCATTGCAGTTTGACTATCAATCTCCCCTTGTGACGCGTTACTCTCTTGTAACTTGTTCAATACACTTTTGCTATCCAGCAAAGCATTAAGTGCATTGCGCGCATCGTCCTTCGCAATTTCAAGCACTTTATTCGATCTGACTGCTAATGCCACGCTTAGCTGTTGAGTCAGATCTTTAATACCTTTTTGATGCTTTTCATTCAAATTGATTGCCTTTAAATCGGCATTTTGAATTGCTTGTAACAACTGCTTCAGTGGGCCGATAACGGTAATAAATTCTGCAGGCGTTTTAATTTGACTTTTAAATACCTCAAATGCGGCAATATGACTTTTAATACTTTTGAGATAATACCCCATCAATATATTATGATTATTTGCATTTTTTCGCTGTAAGTTCTTTTTAAATTGATGAACCAATTTATTCTTACTAGAATGTTCCTTTTGTTGCAACGCTAAAACTTCATTCACATTATTTAAGAGCAATGTCACCTGTTTGCGCACATCCTTTTCTGAAGTGGGTAGCACAATAAATGCAGAGGGAGTAGCTGAGAAAACTTGCGCCATGATAGGTGCTTTCGTCTGTGCTGCCTCAGGTGGAGGAATGTTTTTTATATTGCGCTTGGCTTTTTGATAATTAAGTTCGGTTAGCAACCCTCTTCCATGGTCAAGGTGAGCACTTGATTGCAATGCTTTTTCAGCTGCATTGATCATCGCTAAACTCGATCCCTCAATGCGCCCTTTTTGCAAATGCTCATTGAAATCATGATTATAGAATGCTTCCAAAGCGGCTTCAGGCAAGTTAAAAGCATCAAAGCGCTCGTTAAATGTTTCTAGAGTGTAAGTATTAAACGCAACATTAATAGGGTGCTCATCGTCATTTTCGTGATAATACGCATAATGTATTTTAGCGAATTCCTGCAAATAGGACCCTATTGCTTTTATAATCCTATCAGGTGTGGCCCCATCCTGCTTCGCAACCAAATTGACATAACGTTCCAGTTGCTCACTAAAAGGCTGATGGTTAAAATCTTTACTGATCTGGTCACTATTTTTTTGCCATACATGATTATCAACGGCAATAGGTTTAACGACTCTTTCATTTAGTCTTTTAAACGATATTTTTTCCGCTTGCTGACCGAGCTGCCTCGATTGTAATACACGTTCTCTTGATAAATCACTTCTATCGGGCTTGTAATTAAATGCATTGTAAAATACCTCTGTACCTGCTTGTTCCCCTTTGGCAAGTTCACGTAAGAAATCTGCACTGGATTTCGTGAACTCCAACAATCCCAACCCATGATCAATATTTTTAGGATAAATTGCACCCCGTATTTGTAATAACATCGTTTTAGCTTCATCGTTCAGAGGGCGGCCCTTTTCATCAATCGCAAAATGTGCTTTAACCCATTCATTGATTACATGGTTAACCATGTTAACAGCTGGCTTAGGGTGACGGCTCATTAGTCCCTTGATCAAATCATCCAATCCACGACGCGCCTCGTTAATATTCTTGTATTTCATATGCTGCCTTTTTCTACTCTATCACCTTTTTATGACTGGTTAAGGCCGGCAATGGTTCATGAAATTCAAAACAATAAAATTCAAATAAGTGTAATACGAATAGAAGCCCCTAACTCGCTTTTCTAAAGGGTGTATAGACAACAATGTGTTTATAATAATCTAAAATTCCAACTTTTATTATATTATCCTAGGTTTTATGAGCATTCTCATTAATTTTGAAACTATCTTTTTTCATTTCCCTTAAAGCACGTCGATAAACTTCGTCATATGTTTTGACAGTGCCATTATTCTTTTTTGTGGTTTTAGATATGAAAAATACAAAAAGGCCGATAACACTATCCAGCCTGCGCAATCACCACTTACGCAGGAGTCAACGGCAGTTATAGAGTATTTATCTTGAGCATGCTTGTCACTGCCCTTTATGGTAAGTTAATGTCATCAAAGCTAAAGGTAAAATATATCGTCTTAGCAATCTCTTGATCATCAAATTGAACAGGCGCACTGGGCGCCATCACTTCGGCACCACCACCAGCCTTCATCATAGCCATTGGAGAACGTCTTTGGTAAATAGGAGTAGGCATTTGAGGAGATATCTCTGAAGCACTAGTCATTTTTAAATTCATTACTCCCTTTTCACCAAATAATGCTGATAACTTTGCGCGGGCATCTTTAAAAGCTAATGCAATCGCTTGCTTTTCAAGTTGAGTACGTTGCTCGTCAGAAACACCAGGAACAGGGTTAGACATACTGGCGGAGGAAATTGAAGCTTGAATGACGTTTGGCATGTCACGAGACAATTCTTTATAGACATTATTTTGAACTTCATCGAATAAACTTTCAAAATTCTTAACATCCTGGGTTCTAAATATAAT
>Ga0105045_10005727_pt1 | contig 10949 bp, 7 predicted proteins | sample MAT02_FD_78089 | JGI IMG/M metagenome (GOLD analysis project Ga0105045, IMG submission 78089) | Freshwater microbial communities from Lake Fryxell liftoff mats and glacier meltwater in Antarctica - MAT-02 (megahit assembly) | ecosystem: Environmental > Aquatic > Freshwater > Ice > Liftoff... | reverse complement strand
GCTTGCGAGGTTACCAGGGAGGTGTTGAGGGTTGTACCTGCCGGGGTGAGCGTTCCCGATATGCTGGCAAAGACAACTTGAGAATTGATCGCTGCGTACGCGAGAATGTCACGGTTGGTGGTTCCCACGCCACCGCCACCACCGATTGCCCCTCCCGGATTGGTAGTGAAGGAAATGATTCCTTCCCCGTTTCCTGTACCAGCCCCCAATCGGGTACCTGTAAGGCTCAGCGTTCCCCTGCCATCTGTGCCACGGTCCAGGCTCGCGAAAGTTAAAGACGCCGTCCCGACGGTTTGGCTGCCCGCTAAAACCTGGATTGATCCCATGCCGTTTACTGTCAGCGTCCCTAGAGTCTCCGAGACACTTAAAGTCGGGTTCCCGAACAAGTTGAAGTTGGCCCGATTGAGTGTAAGACTCGGCGCCGTCGTCGTGTTAAGTCGAATCGCCGCACCAAAGACGTTATTGAGCGTAAGCGTGCTATTGGCGGTTAGAGTGAGCGAGGTCGTGCCGCTGAGGGTTCCCCCGACGACATTGGCTGTTCCGATGAGCAAGGTGGAGGAGGTGTTGCCGACGGGCGCCATGTTCAATGGCCCGCTAAACGTGTTATTGCCTGTGAATGCATAGTTGACGGTTCCGCTCGTGGGTGCGATGTTGACTCCGCCGACTCCCGATATATTTCCGGCAAAAATCCCAACGATGCTTCCGCTAGGGGCTGTCGCCGGCGCGACTCCTGTGAGGTTAAGCGTTGAGTTAAGAACCACATTGTTGTTGACTTGAAGGGTACCTGTAGCGCCGGCCGGCGATGTGCCCGAAGAGATCGCGGTCGGGTCAAACTGGAGCGAGGTGTTCGCACCGTTGATCGTAAGAACTCCCGTGCCGAGGGAATTGACGGAGGTCGCCGCCACCGAGACCGTCGGGTTGAAAGCGCCGGTTATTCCGAGCACGTTGGAGAGCATGAGGTTGCCTGCGGTTAAGTCGACGCCGCCCGTAAAAGTACTCGCCGAGCCGCCGAGCCGCGTCACGCTGCCCGTGAAGAAGGAGCGGGTTCCAGTCTGGTTGATCTGAATTCCGCTAGCGCCGACCCCGGTCTCACCGATGCTTGTATCGATGTAGACGTCGCCGACGCCGCTGCCGCGAATCTGGAGCGTCGTACCGTTCGCCAGAGTGATGCCGTTCGCGCCTGCGACCACATGGCGGAACGAAACTCTGCCCGTCCCCATCTGCCAGATCGACGGCAAAAGTCCACCCGAACCGGTGTTAAAGCGAATCGTGTCGGACGCGAGCGTGTTCGTCACCGTAACGCCGCCCACGGCGTTTGAATTGGCGGTGAACACCAATGAGTTGACGTCGAACGCACCCGTGTTGTTGGTCGTCGTGTAGCCAGTAACAGTCTGAAGGCTTGAGCTACCGAAGCCCAGAACGCGATCTACACTGCCAGTCGGCGGTCCACTAGGCAACCAGTTCGCTCCGGTTGACCAAGTCGTACCAGCACTAATGAAGTTGTTCCATTGAAAATCAATCGTCGGCGGAAGCTGTGCGATCAGGCGAGACGGTGCAAGAAGAGCTGCTCCCCAGGCCAACGCAATGCTGGCTGCTAAAAGCAACCGGCGACGGTGCTTGGACGGTGATGTGACGTTCGTGCTGTAGTTGCGAGAGACTCGGGATTTCATGGTTTATCTGGTGGGTATGTCTAGGTGAGAAAAAATTCGTCTTGAGTTCGTCACGCCGCAGTTGCTATCCAAAGGCATTAATCGAAGCAAAGTGTGAAGTCATTTTTGGTAAGCCAAACGGTATAGACTTACGCGAGCCAAATCGCAAACATGCAAAGCTTGGACTACGTATCCATATCCGTTTTGGATAGACAGCTTGAGTCGAGAAAAAAACGCAATGTGATTGGCATGCAGTCGAGCGAAACATGCGTAAAGCAATTAGAAATCTCCTTAAAAACCACAGGATGTATAGCGTGTTGTTGCCGAAGCTGTTGGAGAGTTAACTGCTGCCGGACGTAACCCTCACATTGCTCGGGTCAATCCTTAATTTACAAAGACTTGAAAGTAAGTCAAGAATTATTGATGAAATTTTGACGTAACGGAGGCATTCTGCCGCCGCAGAAACCCCCAAAGCATGCGGTGGCAGGATGCCCTAGAAACCCGTGACACCGGCACCTGCGGCAAATTAAAGCAACGCTAGGCGTCAACAATGACGCCTAGCGTTCCATTAGATCCTATTTGGAGCATTAAGACTCGCTCTCTTTACTTCTTTTCCAACGCGTCCATGACCGCTTTTCTTTGGACGAAGTTACCTGGCTGCTTCACGATCGCTTCGAGAACTTTCTTCGCGTCCTCTTCCTTTCCGCGTGATTTCATGAGCTGGGCGATGTAGTAACCCGTCTGAGGCGAGACCGCCGTCTTGGATGCCAGTTCAGAAAAAATACGGTCTGCAATGTCCGTTGATCCAAGCTTGAACTGAATCCAGGCCGCAGTTGCAATCGTCGCTTCTTGATTTGGATATCGTCGCACGTTGGCTTCGCTCAATTGTTGTGCGCGAGCGCGCTTGCCCTCTTCAGTCGACTCAACCAAAACCAGCGCGAGCTGATCCGCTGCTTCGACATCGTCAGGGAACTGTTGATGTAGATCCGAAAATCCCTTCTCCGCCAAATCGTTTTTCCCAAGATAACGAGCGACCAACGCTACCAAGAATCTCATCTCTCGCTTGTCTTGAATATCCTTCGGGATTCGCTCGATCAGCTTGCCCGCATCGGCAGAACGTCCTCGCGAAACCAGCCAAGCTATGTAGCCCTGCCAGTTCTCCATTGTCGAATCCTTGGCCTTTAGCCCCTCGCGATACCAGTCCTCACATTGCTCATTTTCAGGCTTGCTCGACAGGAAACTGGCGATAAAAAATTGAGGTTGCGGCAGCGCGGAGTCTATTCCCCTTGCCTTTGCAAAGGTACTCTTGGCTCCCTCTAAATCTTCTTGGAGCAGTTTCAATCTGCCCTGAGCCCAAATGGGTGCAGCTTCGTCTTCCCTAAGTTTTGCCCATTCGCCGAATGCTTTTTCAGCGACCGCCCATTGTTTTCGATTCAAGGCAATCTCACCTTGCAAAACGCTCAATGCAATTCGAAGTTCGTCCGTTGGCTTGACTCCAAGCGAGGCAGCTTTCTCCGCGTGCAACCAAGCGTCGGTGTAACGTCTTGTTTTCAGAGCGATTTCACCAAGCAAAACAAAGGTCAACGGGTCGGCGGGAGCCTCGATCGAATATTGGTCTAGCACCGAAATCGCTTCGCCAGCGCCCCCTGCCTCAAAAATCAATTGAGCAAGAATAAGAGCCGGCGCGGGAAGCGTTGAATTCTCAGCTTTTGCTTCGGTTAGAAGTTTTTTACACTCAACCAAATCCTTTTTTTGGAAGGATTCCACAGCAAGTTTTACCTTCGGATCTTCGGTCGCTTTGGCGAACAAATACGAGACGCTGGTCACTGAGGCTGAATTGCCAGGACCTGCTGAAACGGTCTCTTGAACAACCGCGCAGACAAACAACCAAACAAGAAACAGGATTTTTCGAGACACTTTTAAGCTTCCGAAATTAGGGAATAAATGGCTAAATCAAAGTCGGAAAGGAAGTCAAAACTCGCAAAACAGCGATGGGAAGCGAAAATTCTGTGGGAACTCTCTCCTGCAGCCAAACGAGCTCAGACTGATGAACGGATTGGATTTTGACCAAATTGAGTCTAGTTAAGAAATTTGTTTTGCAAGATAGTTCGAGGGGGTTGGAGGCGAGTTTTTGCGATAGTCCAACCTGACGGCTATACCCAGGCGTCGCAAATCTACGCCAGCAGGCTGATGTCTTTTCGTTTAATCGCGTCGGCAACGCCCCGCGACTAGAAATTTGTTGCCGTAAAATCACAGCCGAATGGCGTTCTAACATTTCGGAATGCAATTGGCTCTTTAGCGTTGAACGCGAGCGGAACCGCCTTTGGCGAGCTGTTCGACTTCTGGCAGCTTGGCCATAGTGGTGTCCCCTGGGAACGTGGTTAACAAGGCTCCGTGCGCCCATCCTAGTCGCAAGGCTAGTTCGGGCTCCTTGTCAGCGAGCATGCCGTAGATCAAACCGGCAGCGAATCCATCACCGCCACCGATACGATCCACAACGTCCAGCGAAATCGTAGGGCTGACATAGCGTTTGCCGTCATACCAAAGAACTGCCGCCCAATCGTGTCGGTTGGTTGAGTGCACCTCTCGCAGGGTCGTGGCTACCATCTTGACGTTCGGGAATTTAGTAACAGCTCGTTCGATCATCTTGAAGAAAGAGTCCGGGTCGAGCGCGGTTTTGGATTCCACGTCCTGGCCTTCGATTCCGAGGCCCTTTTGTAGATCCTCTTCATTGCCGACGAGCATGTCGACGTTCTTCACGATTTTGCTGATCATCTCTTGCCCCTTAGCTGCTCCGCCGATAGTTGCCCATAGTTTGGCGCGGTAGTTTAAGTCAAAAGACGTGACTGCTCCGGCAGCTTTTGCGGCTAGCATACCTTCGACGATCAATTCCGAGGTCGTCGCGGAAAGAGCGGCGAAAATTCCACCGGAGTGAAACCAGCGGACGCCTGAATCGAAGATCGATTTCCAATCAAAGTCCCCTGGCTTGAGCATACCGCCCGCTTCGTTAGCTCGGTTGTAGAAAACGACGGGTGGTCGTACTCCCAAGCCGCGATCACTGTAGACGGTGGCAATATTCGGACCGCGAACGCCGTCGTGTTCGAAGTGTTTGTAGAACGGCTTCACACCCATTTCGCGAACACGGGCTTGTACCATCTCCCCAATGCCATAGTTAACCATGGCTGTCGCGACGCCCGTCTTGAGGCCGAAACAATCGCAAAGATTTGCAGCCACATTGTACTCACCGCCCGATACGTGAATGTCGAACGACTTGGCTTTGCGAAACGGGATGATACCTGGATCGAGGCGGTGCACCAAAGCACCTATCGATAGGAAGTCGAGTTCACAGGCATCTTTACGAATACTTAGCTGAGCCATTATTACTCCAAGAGGATGGTAAAAGTTGTGGAAGCCGAATTGAGTTCTGGCTTTGGATTGAGACTAGATTGTGGCGGACGAAAATCCACCGTCAACGACCAAGTTATGGCCGGTGACGAAGGAGGATGCCGTCGAGGAAGCCAAGAAGATAGTGGCACCCGCAAGTTCGTGCGAGTAACCAAAACGCCCAGATGGCGTATGATCGATGATTTGTTGGCCGCGAGGTGAGAGGCTGCCATCCTTATCGTAAAGCAAGCCGCGATTCTGTTCTGCGGGGAAGAAACCAGGGCTAATGCAATTGACCCGTACGCCCTTGCAGGCCCACTCGCGAGCTAGGAACTTGGTCAAATTAATGACGGCTGCTTTGGCAGCTGAATACGCGACAACGCGTGACAAAGGGATGATTCCGGACATGGATGCGACGTTGACAATGCTGCCAGAGTTTCGAAGCAACATCGTTTCCGCAAATACCTGACATGGCAGAACCGTACCGCCAATCAAGTTTAGGTCGAATACTTTTTGCCAAGCGTCTAAAGGGAGGTGGCAAAAATCGTCGCCGGGCTGCAGGGTTGCTTCGGGTTGATTTCCGCCGGCAGCGTTGATCAAAATATCGACAGGTCCTAGCGACTTTTCAATGATATCGCGTGCGCGAGAGAGGGAATCGCGATCCAATGCGTCCGCAGAGTGAAACACTGCTTCGCCGCCGTCGCGCCGAATCTGCTCTGCCCTGTGCATGCCGCGTTCGGCACTTCGACCCAGGATAGCAACTCTGGCGCCGGCGGCCCCGAGGGCTTCGGCCATGGACCCACCTAAACTACCTGTGCCCCCCAAGACGACAGCAACTTGGTTGGTCAATTGAAATAGGCTGTTGCTCATGATTGTCAGCAAATAGGTGCTGAATGCTCAAATTCGGGGGCAAAACAAAGGAAGGTCTCGAGGACACGTACCTAATTTGATGGAATCGGAGCGTGAGTTGCAAGGGGGGCAATGGCAACAAGAGCCCAAAGGTATCCGTTCAAGCCCAAAATTAGTCCGTGTTTTGCTTTTGCTAAGTCAATCGCTTCACAATGGCTCGATTTGGAACACCAATCAGCAGCCAGCATCCGAACGTGCCCAGGAAGCTGCTAATTGCAATCGGCAATGCAATTCTATGCCACTGACGAAGATCGCTTAAAGCAGAAGGCTCGGCGGTAACAGGGGAAACAAAAACGGGTGTTGAGTTGGCTTGAATAGCATGAGCGTACTCCCATCCTCGAACCGTTTTCCGCCAATCGTCCGGTCTTTCAACTTGAGCGATCAATTGCTCGATCGCCAATCCACCTAATATGGCTACGTAGGCTGAGAAAAGCAGGGCATGCCACCGTTTTGTAAGATCAACGCGGACTTTGATTCTCATATCCGTCCATTTGCGAGTGAGACAGGTTCCTTTTACTAGGCAACCGTGTTGCCCAAGTCCCTTCACAATGCAGACCGCGTTCCAGTCCAGAAAATGTTTGAGCATGATTGCATCGGCTCGAATGGAAACTCTGTCAAATCCCTTAAAAAACAACAAACTCCGATTTCGTTGGGAACTCGTGCCGAGTCTTTTCCCCCGTCTCCCTAACCCCATTGTCTCTTTTTTGCATCAATCCCCTGTCATCCTAGGTTGCTGAATCGCAACATAGTCGAGGTCGATTTAGCACATCGTTGGTCGACAACGGTAGAGATCGAGAGCATAGCCCGGTTGGGTGGGGTCACGCGTTCCAGTTAATACAATTGCTAATACTGATTCTTGCTCAGTAGTTCTTTACACTTGGAGCGTATGGTTTCGTGCACCTTTAGGGGAAACCGCACGTTCTTGTTATATGCTTCCGAGGCAATGTTCTGCATTGTGCCGGAATAAACGTGCTAATCCGAAAATGAATCACCGAATGATATTCCCTGCAAGCGTATCGCGACAATGCGACGACCTTGCCCAGTTGCTGGGCACGGCCTGCTTGCCCTATTTGCGGAGTCCAGATGCGCCGTCGCACGAGTTTAGTGTTCAGTCTACATTCGAAGCGGCTTGGCAATCCGATGCCAAATTCGTTTTAGAAGCAATGAACGCCGCAGAGAAATCCAAACGTGAGGCGATGGTCGAAGCCAGTGGCAATCGTTCCGTGTTTGCTATTCCGTTGACCTTTGCAGAAAATACCAAGAGTGAACAGTGGTTTGCAATCGGTCGTACCAACGAATCGCCAACTGATTCTGGCAAAAAGCTAATTCACATAGCCTTTGAGGCGATTCGAAGACAGTATCAAATCGATGTCCAAGAACGCGTCATTCTCAATGCCGAGTCGGAAATGGAACGAAGCTTCAGTGAACGAATCTGGCTTCGGCAATTGAATGCTCAGCGGGCAATTCGAAAGAAAACAGTAGGTCAGCAATCCAGACAATCTATCGAGTCGCTTCGTACGTTGATCGACGCAGAAGCGATTGCAATCTACTTGTACTCGGATTCGGATGTCGAGGACCATGGGCTGGAGTCGATGATCAGTGGCAAACAATTCTGGACGCTCGAGGACGTCCGAATTTTGATCCAACGAATTCAAAAACCGCGATGTGGCGAGTCTGAAGTTTTGAATCAAATGGAGCAGCAACTGCATAACGGGATTATCCATTCTTGCGTCGTCGTCCCAATAGGTGAAGCGGAGCCTATCGGATATGTCCTGGCAATCAATCGCCGAAAACAAGCACGGTCGGGGGCATCGAAATGCGATCTCGGTTTCGTTTTAGCAGACGCCGAGTTGTTGCATGAAGTCGCTGGTTACATAGCAGCTGATGGTTACAGCAACGCCAGTTTATTGGAAAGCGAGCGGTTGGTTTTGGGAACCCTTCGCGCGATGAGCAATGCAATTGAAGCGAGGGATCCGTACACCCATGGTCATAGCGAACGAGTCGGCAGCGTCGCCTACCAGATTGCATTGCGTCTGAATCTTTCGGAAGTTATGTGCCAAGAAATCTACCTTGCTGGCGTGTTGCACGACATCGGAAAAATTGGCATCCCTGATCATGTTCTGCTCAAGCCTGGTAAATTGGAACAGGAGGAGTTCGATATCATCCGGAAGCACCCAGAGATTGGTCATCGCATTTTGGAAGAGCTTGGGAAACTCAAGTTTGCTCTTCCTGGTGTGCTTTACCATCACGAGCGCGTCGACGGGACCGGATACCCACACAACTTGGTTGGAGACGAAATTCCGTTGATGGCGAGGATACTTGCAGTGTCCGATGCGTACGACGCAATGACTTCATCTCGGGTCTATCGAAGTGCGATGGGGCAACAACGTGCACTTGAAATACTGCGCAGCGGTATTCGGACACAGTGGGATGCGGAGGTTGTAACCGCTTGCCTCGAATATTTCTCCGATTTATCGCTAGAGTTAGAAGAACCCGGGTATGAATCCCGTCGACCGAAATCGACGGATTGGCGTCAGGTTTCACAAGCTTTGCGAGTTTTGCAACTCTAGGCTAGGGCGGCTAGGGCCCTGGCGGACGGCACATGGAATGTGCCTGCTACTTTTGTCCGGCGCGACTATACTGTTGCGGACTGTTGCCGAATGATTTCTTGTTGGTTTGCTGTGCGTATTGAGGAAGCCCCTTTATGGTTCGTTATCTTTACCAGTCTTTTTCCGTTAGCCTGGCAATTATCTTTACCTTTTCCATTAATGCCTACGGCCAGCAAGAGGCGCTCTCTGCACCGGCACAGCCAACACCAGCACAAAAAATAGGCCTCGATGAAATCACAGAAGGGCGAGTGACTGCAACGATCTCATTTTTAGCGAGCGATGAACTTGCTGGTCGCGCAACGGGTTCGGATGAATTCAATATCGCGGCCAGATATGTAGCTTCGCGCTTTCGCGGGGCTGGCTTGGATGGAAAGATAGCAGACGGAGACTACTTTCACGTTACCATGAAGCCAATGGTCAAAACGCCAAGTGGACTGGTAAAGCTAACGGATGCAAATTCCATACCCATCGCCCAGTTTGGGTTATTGGCCGCGGGCTCAAAAATAGTAGAATACTCAGGCAGTTTTAAGTCAATCGATTTGGCGAGCGAATTACCTAAGAGCGGCCTGGAGGGAGTGGTTGGAGGAATGCTGACCACGAATCTCAAAGGACAGCGGATGGTATCGCAAGTCGTGCGAATGACGAATACTTTGCAAGAATCAGGCGCGAGGGCACTATTGCTGGGCGTTTCAGAGGATAGTGAATTGATTCAACTCGCTCGTGAGCATCAAGAAAAACCGCGTTCAGAGTCCTCACGTGGACGTTTCGCCCTACCGGTCGTCTTGGTGCCGGAATCCGTATTGTCCTCAACCTCGATTCGATTGGAAGTTCCTGCCGCGATCGTCTCGGAATCCCCGATGCGAAATGTCATTGGCCTTTTGGAGGGAACCGATCGCGAGCTTTCCAAAGAAGCCATCTTGTTCAGCGCGCACCTAGACCACTTAGGTGCTAAGCCCAGTGCTGGCGACGGGATTTTCAACGGAGCCGACGATGACGCTTCGGGAGTTACTGCGGTCTTGATGTTGGCAGATGCTTTTTCCAAAATGCCCAGGCCCAAACGATCGCTCCTGTTCATGACGTATTGGGGGGAAGAGTCTGGCCTATTGGGTTCCAAGCAGTTCGTTGAAACACCTGCGTGGCCACTGGATAAAATCCGTGCCAACGTCAACATCGAAATGATTGGAAGGCCTGAAGCCGGCGCTCGCAACAAAATCTGGATGACGGGCTGGCAGGCTTCGGACCTTGGCGTGATTATGAACAAGGCTTCACTGCCCTTTGGCGTCGAAATCTTCGAGCATCCGAAATTTAGCGAGATGCTCTACAACCGAAGCGATAACTGGTCGTTTGCTCAGAAAGGAGTCATTGCCCATAGTTTTTCGGCTGGCTCTATGCACCCGGATTACCACCAACCGGACGATGAGTGGGATCGGCTTGAAATCCCACACATGACGCGTGTCATTCAAGGTCTCTTTGTCGCCAGCCTGCCGATTGCCTACGGAGAAGCGACACCCAACAAAGCGAAATGAAAGCACCAGCTGAATTTGGAATTGCTATATTGGCAAGATCATGTCGGAGCCAAAGTTACCGAGTCCCCATAATCGATTCTTTCAATATTCGATTTCAAATATGGTCACTAACGACGGACGGGATGCTGACCCGCTGAAGGCATTTTTGGTATACTTTATCAGTGCAGCACCGAAATTAGATCGAAAAGAACTTATAGACGCCATCAAAATTTCCTTCCCACGCCAAGGACCAGCACTCATGTCAACCATTGCAGAACAATACTTCCTCGAAGGAATTGAACAAGGAATTGAGAAAGGAATCGAACAAGGGGAGTTAATTGGCGTGATCCAAACCTGCCAATCAATTCTAAAACAGTTGGAAATGAGCGAAGATGAACTACGCTTGAAGCCAATCGTAGAATTGCAAGCACTAGCTCAAGATCTGAAGGAAAGACTTCGAACTCGCTTTGAGGTGAAGTAGAAACAAATTCTTGTTATCTGACGACGTTTGAACCATCTGCACGTACTTCGTCCGTTCGAATGCGGAATGACTCCAGGCGATTGACTCCAAACGTTGTTGTTATTGCTACGTCCGCCGCGTCCCGGCCTCTGGCAACCAGCACACGACCAATCCTCGGTGTGTTGTTTCGTGCGTCAACAGCGTACCAACGCCCACCAAGGTAGACTTCAAACCAGGCGCTGAAATCCATCGGATAAGGAGCCGCCGCCACGCCGATGTCCCCCAGATAGCCGGTGCAGTATCTAGCTGGAATGTTCAAGCACCGACAAAATGTAATGGCCAAATGCATGTAGTCTCGACAAACGCCCGTCTTTTCCCGATACGCTTCCATGGCAGTTCGAGTCGCTTTGGCTTGCATGTAGTCAAAACGAAT
>Ga0105045_10005726_pt1 | contig 10949 bp, 10 predicted proteins | sample MAT02_FD_78089 | JGI IMG/M metagenome (GOLD analysis project Ga0105045, IMG submission 78089) | Freshwater microbial communities from Lake Fryxell liftoff mats and glacier meltwater in Antarctica - MAT-02 (megahit assembly) | ecosystem: Environmental > Aquatic > Freshwater > Ice > Liftoff... | reverse complement strand
GACCGCCAGAATACGGAATTTCCGGCAGGCCCCGAAGGTGTCGGACAGGAAGTCCAGGGACCAACGCTGGTTTGGCCGCAACGGCACAGGCCTCCATTGCCCGGCAACGGTTTGCCCGCAAACCGTGAGAGGGGGCGTGCGGCTGCCACGCGCCCGTTTGAGGCCACGTCTGCGCCGAACAGATAAGCCTTCTTCGCGGTAAATGCGGTAGAGCTTCTTTTCGTTCATCACCATGCCTTTACGTTCCAACATGACGCCGATGCGCCGATACCCAAATCGACGCCGCTTCTCAGCGGTCTCGTTCATTTCCTTGCGGATCTCTGGGTTGTCGGGCGGCCGCTCGCGCCACACGGTCTTCGGATCGACACCAATCAGGACACAGACCCGGCGCTGCGAGATCGGATGATCCCGCAACGCCCGCAGCACTGCATCCCGCCGTTGCATCGGTGTCGTCAGGGCTTTCCCAGCAGATCCTTCAGCACGACATTGTCCAACATCACATCCGCCACCAGGCGCTTTAGCTTGCTGTTTTCATACTCAAGCTGCTTCAGGCGCTTGGCATCGGACAAATCCATCCCGCCATATTTGGCCTTCATTTTGTAGAATCGCAGGGCTCAATCCATACTTTCGGCACAGTTCGGCCGTCGGCAAACCAGCCTCTCGCTCTTTGAGCATCCCAATTATCTGCGCATCGGTAAAACGGCTTTTCCTCATTCGTCTGCTCCTTCAGGGTTGGGCAGACTCTACATCAAATTGAGGGAACGTCCGGGGAGCAGGTCAGAACCGGGATCATCCCGACAGGCCACGGATCAGCCGAGCCAGTGCCTCCGGGTCAAAAGCCCCACTGACGCGAAGCCGGTACCCACCTGCAATATCTATCTCAAGCAGACAGTCAGGCAAAATGCTGTTGGACAAGACGCTGTCGGGCAGGACGGGCCGGGCAGCTTCTGAACGGGACGGGTGCAAAATCTCAACAGGCAAAAAGACCGGCGCATCTACAGCGCTTGGTGCCGATCCCAGTGCATAGCGCGCATACCGCCGCGCGACCTGCGGAACAAATACATCAGGGGCCGTCGTCTGAAGACAGATCGCCGTTCGGCGCTGCGCTCAGACCAATGGCGCTTGCGCCTCACCTCCTCGTCAGTCCAAAGTCACTTCGTTCGCCGCGGTCGATGTCTTCGACGGAATCGCGAAAAAGGGTCAAGTCGCACTCCGTCGTTTGTCAGTGCCCAAAAGAAGAGTCGGGGCAAATCCCGACCTTACCAGTTACTCCCCATACGGAACCCACACCGTCTTGATCTCGGTCGCCTGTGACAGGAACGTCCGGCCTTCGCCCTCGGACCCCATCCAGTCGCATGAACGACCATGGTTGACCCAGGTGCGTTTCAAGTTGGATGCCGCCTCGCGCTCGATCAGGGCGGAGAGGGGGTGGGAGGAGAAGCTCCACACGGCGTCCACGTCCATGTGGCCGGCGAGGCTGCGGGCGAGGTCTTGCGCCGGGCCGGTGACGATGTTGACGACGCCTGCGGGCACGTCGGAGGTGTCGAGGACCTGGTAGAGGTCGGTGGCGGCGAGGGGGGCGGCCCCGGGGACGAGGACGGTCGTGTTGCCCATCGCGATGGCGGGGGCGAGGGTGGAGATGAGGCCGAGGAGCGGCATCTCATCGGGGCAGAGGATGCCGATCACGCCGCACGGTTCGTTCATTGCGACCGCGATGCCGCGGATGGGGACGGATTTGACGGCGCCGTCGTATTTGTCGGCCCAGGCGGCATAGGTGAAGAGGCGCTGGATGGAGGCCTCTACTTCCGTTGTGCCGGGTTTGCCGGTGAGGTCCTGGAGCCTGTGGGCGAACTCGGTTGCCCGGGCGGAGAGATTTTCGGCGATGAAGTAGAGGACCTGCGCGCGGTTGTAACCGGTGGTTTTGGCCCAGGATTTGGCGGCATGGGCGGCCTCCACCGCGTTCCTTATGTCCTTGCGGTTGCCGATGCCGGTGTGGCCGAGGAGCCTGCCTTTAAGGCTGTAGACGGGCTGCGAATAGCCGCTATCAGGTCGGGCCTGTTTGCCGCCGATATACATCTTGGCTGTGCGGTCGAGCGTTTCGACGATGGGGTCTTGCGGGGCCTCTGCCGGGGTGGCGGGTTTGAGTTGTGCGGGTCTGGTGGCGGGTTTGAGGTAGGTCATGAGACCCTCCCACCCGCCCTCACGCCCGAAGCCGGATTCGCGGACGCCCCCGAAGCCTGCGGCGGCGTCGAAGAGGTTGGTGGCGTTGACCCAGACGATGCCTGCTTTCAGTTTCGGGGCTACGTCGAGGGCGAGGTTGATATTCTCGGTCCACACCGTGGAGGCGAGGCCGTAGCGGGTGTTGTTGGCAAGCTGGACCGCCTCATCCGGCGTGCGGAAGGTCATGGCGACGAGGACGGGGCCGAATATCTCCTCTTGCATCAGGGTGGAGGCGGTGCCGAGGCCGGTGATCAGGGTGGGGGGGTAGAAGCAGCCTTGCGGGACCGGGGTTGCGGCCTGGTAGTGGTCGCCTTCGGGGTTGTCCTTGATCAGTTGCGTGATGGTGGCAAGCTGGATGGGGTCGATGATGGCGCCGACGTCGATGGCTTTGTCCAAGGGGTCGCCGAGGCGGAGACCGTCCATCCGGCGTTTGAGCTTGTCGTAGAAGCGGGGAGCGACGCCTTCCTGGACGAGGAGGCGGGAACCGGCGCAGCAGACCTGGCCCTGGTTGAACCAGATCGCGTCGACGAGGCCTTCGACGGCGCTGTCGAGGTCGGCGTCGTCGAAGACGATGTAGGGGGATTTGCCGCCAAGCTCCAAGGTGAGGGCCTTGCCGGTGCCTGCGGTGGCGGCGCGGATGCGTTTGCCGACGGAGGTGGAGCCGGTGAAGGCGATCTTGTCTACCGACGAGTCCACGAGGGCAGCGCCGGTGGCGCCGTCGCCGGTGACGATGTTGAGCACGCCTTTGGGCAGGCCGGCCTCACGGCTGATCTCGGCGAAGAGGAGGGCGGTGAGGGGTGTGTATTCGGCGGGTTTGAGGACGACGGTGTTGCCTGCGGCAAGGGCGGGGGCGACCTTCCAGGCAAGCATCAGGAGCGGGAAGTTCCAGGGGATGACGGCGCCGCAGACGCCGAGGGGTGCCAGGGTGGGGTGTTCGGAGGCGAGGAGTTGCGCGAGGCCTGCGTGGTAGGAGAAGTGGCGGGCGACGAGGGGGAGGTCGATATCGCGGGATTCCCGAATTGGCTTGCCGTTGTCAAGAGTTTCCAGGACAGCAAAAAGGCGGGAGTGCTTTTGGGTCAGTCGGGCGAGGGCGTAGAGGAATTTCGCCCGTGCGTGGCCCGGAAGCTTGGACCATTTCGGCTGGGCGCGGCGGGCTGCGGCGACGGCAAGGGCTACGTCTTCGGCGGTGCCTTGGGTCACTTCCGCGAGGGGTTTGCCGGTGGCGGGGTTGGAGGTGGTGAAGGTCTCGGCGGGGGCAGTGAAAGCACCGTCGATCCAATGCCCGAAGGCACCGTTATGCCTGGCGATCCAGGCGAGGGCCTCGGTGGCGGATTCGGGGGCTGGGCCATAGGCCATGCTGTCGAAGATTTCCTTGATGGTCATGGCGCGGTCCACTCCTTCAAACCGGCGCGGCTTGGGTCGGCCTGCGCCTCCGGCGGGGATATTTGGACCAGAATGAAATCATCGGACCGGCTTTCATTCTGGTTAAAGTATCCCGGGGTGAGCGGCTTTGCCGCGAAGGGCAGCGCCCCATTCTGTGCGACCGGCATTCGTTACCCCATAGCGTGGCGGTTGGCGGCCGAGTAGTGGCCAGTGAGGTGGTGTTCGAGCTGACGCTCGATGTCGCCCAAAAGGCTGGAGGCGCCGAAGCGGAAAAGATCGGGTTGCAGCCAGGGGTGGCCAAGCTCGTCTTTCATCAGGGACAGGTAGACCAGCGCGTCCTTGGCTTTGGCAATGCCGCCTGCGGGTTTGTAGCCGATCTTGAAGCCGGTGCGTGCCTCATAATCGCGGATGCAGCGGATCATGGTGAGGCTGACGGGGAGGGTGGCGTTGACGCCCTCTTTCCCGGTGGAGGTCTTGATGAAATCGGCCCCGGCCATCATGCAGATCAGGCTGGCGCGGGCGACGTTGCGCAGGGTACCAAGCTCACCCGTGGCGAGGATCGCCTTGACGTGGGCCTCGCCGCAGGCCGCGCGCATCTCGGCCATCTCATCGTAGAGGGCCTGCCAGTTCTGCGTCAGGACGTGGCGGCGGGAGATGACGATGTCGATCTCCTTTGCGCCGGCTTTCACGCTTTCACCGATCTCGGCGATGCGAAGCTTGTAGGGCGACAGGCCCGCCGGAAAGCCCGTGGATACGGCGGCGACGGGGATGGAGGTGCCTTCCAGCGCGCGGACGGCGGGCTCCACCATGTCGTGGTAGACGCAGACGGCACCCACTGTCAGGCCCGGCATCCCCAGTTTCTCCAGCATCCAGGGCGCGACCGGGTGGCGGGCCTTGGCGCAGAGGCGCTGGACGCGGCCTGCGGTATCGTCACCGGACAGGGTGGTGAGGTCGATGAGGGAAATCGCCTTCAGAAGCCAGGCGGCCTGATACTCTTTCTTCACCGAGCGGCGGCCCGGCAGGGTGGCAGCGCGGCGTTCGATGGCCGAAGTGTTGGCCTGAACGGCGGCGACCCAATCAAGGTCAAGCGCCATGCCGGGGTTCCGGGTATGGGTCACCTGGGGCAGAAGGCCCTGCGCGGGCTGTGTCAGCGTTTCCATCGGGTCCTCTCGCCGCCAAGCGTGGTGACGATGCCATGCGGGCCACGGTCGGGCAAGGGGCGGGCGCCGCAAAAATTGACCGTTCGGTCAGGCTTCCTAGGGATCGGCCCGTTCCTGTGCGAGGGTGGCCCAGGGGCTGCCGGTTCCGCTGTCAGGCAGGGTTGCCGGGTCCTCGCTGCGCAAGAGCAGGGTCTTGGCCAGAAACAGGGCCGAGATCGGCGCGGTCAGCAGCAGGAAGATTGTAATCAGGAGTTCTTGCCAACTGATCCCGCCACCTTGCGGCAGCAGGTCAAGCGCCGACACCAGCAGCGCCGCGCCGACGCCGATCGTGGTGGCCTTGGTCGGAGCGTGCAGGCGCTGCATCGGCAGAGGCAGGCGCAACAGCCCGTAACTGCCGACCAGAGCGAAAATGCCGCCTCCGACAAGGATGGTGGACAGGAAAAGATCAAGCAGAATTGCGGGTGTCATTCGATGATGCTCCCCCGCAAGAGGTATTTGCAGTAGGCGACAGTTCCAACAAAGCCGGTCAAGGCGAGAAGAACTGCCGCCTCAAGATAAAGTCCGGTACCGGCCCAGATGCCGTAAAGGACGATCAAGGCGATAATGTTCACCGCAATGGTTTCCAGCGTCAGAATCCGGTCGGTCACCGTGGGGGGATTGAACAGGCGGACCAGGTTCATGAGAAGGGCCAGGCCGATGCAGGCCAGCATGAAGGTCAGGGCATAGGGCAGGATCATTCGAAAATCCTTTTCAGACGGGATTCGTAGCGGGTCTTGATTTCGTCTCGCACGGCATCAGGGTCGGGGGCATGCAGCGAGTGGACAAGCAGTGCGCGGCCGCAGGCAGACATGTCCGCCGATACGGTTCCGGGTGTCATGGTGATGGTCCCGGCGAGAAGGGCAATCGCCTCGGGTGACTGAAGGTCGAGCGGCACGGTCACCCAGGCGGAGCGGATCTTGTCCTTCGGCATGAAAAGAACGATGCGCGCCACCTGAAAGTTGGCAACGATCACGTCCCACATTACCAGAAGAGCGTAGGCGGCCAGTCCGAAGGGGCGGCGGATGCGGGGCCTGTCGGGCCACCAGGCCGAGGTCAGGTGCGGGATCACGGTACCAAGGATGATCGCCATGACGAGGCTGCCAACCTTCCACTGGTTCACCAGAAGGAACCAGAACACGATCAGTGTCAGTGTCAGATAAGGGTGCGGGAACAGGCGTTTCAGCATGGCTCAGTCTCCCTGTCCCAGACGGTTGGCGGCGATATACCCCTCAGGCGCATGAAGCGACTGCGCGGCATCGCCCAGCCAGGCGGTGATTGGCCCGGCAAAGACCGTCAGCAGGGCAAGCCCCGCCAGCAGGCCGAAGGTGGCGGTGAAGGCAAGGCCTTCGGGCCGCGGCTCTTGCGGTTCTGCGTCCAGCGCGACGGCTTTCCAGAACAGGGTGGAACCTGCGCGGGCAAAGCCGAGGATCAACAGGAAGGACGATCCCAGGATGACAGGCCAGATCAGGGCGGCCTGGCCGCGAAAGGCGTCAAGGATCAGAAGCTTGCCGATGAAGCCCGACAGGGGCGGCAGTCCGGCCATGGCAACGGCGGCAGCAAGGAACAGGGCCGAGATCAACCCCGATTGCGCGATGGGCGGGGCGGCGGCGTCCAGCCGGGCATGGGCGCGGCGACGGGTGACAAGGTCGGCAACAAGAAACAGCGTGGCAGTCGCGAGGATGGAATGAAGAATGTAGTACAGCGCTGCCGCCGTGGTGGCCGGCGTGAACGCCGAGATGACGACAAAGGCCGTCCCCATCGAGGCGATGCCGGCGAAAGCCGCAAGCCGCGGCAGCGTGGACGCGCCCATCACGCCCACTGCTCCGACGACAAGTGTCACCAGACCTGCGGGCAGGATCAGGCTGGACAGCAGATCCCCGGTCGCGGCAAGGCTGGTCGGAAAGACCAGCGTCCCGAAGCGCAGCACACCATAGGCGCCGACCTTGGTCATCACCGCGAACATCGCAGCGACGACCCCGGGGGCGTTGGCATAGCTGCCGGGCAGCCAGAACTGCAACGGCACCAGCGCGCCCTTGATCGCGAAGACCATGAACAGCATCACCGCGGCTACGCGGATCAGGGCTGAGTCGCCTTCCGGAAGGGTCGGAAGCTTTTCGGCCAGGTCGGCCATGTTGAGCGTGCCGGTCACCCCGTAGATCAGCGCCAGCGCGAACAGGAAGAGGGACGAGCCGACAAGGTTGAAGGCCACATACTGGATGCCCGCCCGGGTGCGCCTGTCGCCCCCGCCATGCACCATGAGACCGTAGGACGCGATCAGCAGAACTTCGAAGAACACGAACAGGTTGAAGGCGTCGCCGGTCAGGAAGGCCCCGCCGATCCCCATCAGAAGGAACTGCAGAAGCGGGTGGAAATGCGCACCTTTCGCGTCCCAGCCCGACCCGATGGCATAAAGCACTACCGCCAGCGACAACGCCGCCAGCACTGCAACCATCAGCGCGGACAACTGATCCAGCACCAGCACGATGCCGAAGGGCGCAGGCCAGTCACCCAGGAAATAGACCTCGGGGCCATGGGTCGTTGCGGCCCAGAGAAGTGCTGCGGCAATGCCATTCAGGGCCACCACTCCCGCCACCCCGGCCACCCGCTGCAGCAGAAGGTCACCGCGCATGATGATGACCATCAGCGCCGCAACCAGCGCGGGCAGGACGACAGGGGCGATGATCCAGTGGCTCATCATGCCTTGTTCTCCTCGGCGTCTGCGGCATCGTCGATGTTCACGCGATCATGCCCGGCCTCAAGATAACCGCCGATCGCCATCATCATGATGACCGCGGTCATGCCGAAGGAAATCACGATGGCCGTCAGGACAAGCGCCTGCGGCAGCGGGTCGGCATAGACCTCGGACCGGCCGATGATCGGGGCGGCGTTCGATGTCAGCCGTCCGGCCGTGAACAGGAAGATGTTGACCCCATAGCTTAGAAAGGTCAGCCCGAGGATGACCGGAAAAGTGCGCAGGCGCAGCAGTAGATAGACGCCGACGGCTGTTAGAACGCCGATCACGCTGGCAACAAGAAACTCCATCAGCGGCCCCTCTCGCTTGGATCAGTGTCGAAGGCGCGGGTATTCACGCTTTCCCCCATGCGCAAGGCCAGACGCGACAGCGAGGCCAGCGCCAGAAGGATCGCCCCAAGGACGCAAAGAAACACTCCAAGGTCAAAGATCGCTGCCGTGGCAAGTTCGAACTCTTCCAGCGGCCAGAAGTTCACATACTCGAACCCGGAGGTCAGGAATGGCAGACCGAACGCCCAGGCACCCACGCCGGAAAGTGTGGCAATCAGCACGCCCCAGCCGATCAGGATATGGTGGTCATAACGCTGGCGCGCGTGGCTCCAGCTATAGCCTGAGGCCATGTATTGCATGAGGTAGGCAATGGCGAAGACCAGACCGGCAACAAAGCCACCGCCCGGCAGGTTGTGGCCGCGCAGGTAGATGTAGACCCCGACCATCATCGCCATCGGCAGTAGCAGGCGGGTCGAGACGACCAGCATCATCGGGTGGCGGTCGCCTCCTTCACGCTCGGGCCTGGTCCCGGCCAACCGGCGGGTGGCAGCGGGGCTCCGCAGCAGCGATTCCGACAGGGCATAGATAACCAGCGCGGCAATGCCGAGCACGATGATCTCGCCGTAGGTATCATAGCCGCGGAAGTCGACGATGATCGTGTTCACGACGTTGGTGCCGCCCGCACCCGGTTTCGACTGCGCCAGATGAAAGCTTGAGATCGGGGCGAAGGCGGGCGTGCGGGTCATCATCTCGAAGGCCAGCCAGCCGACGCCGAGACCGGCAATACCGGCAACTCCCGCGTCGCCCAGACGGCGCGCGGGTCGGCTTTCAATCGGCGTGTGCTTGGGCAGAAAGTTCAGCGCCAGCAGCATCAAAAGGATGGTCACCACCTCGACCGTGATCTGCGTCAGGGCAAGATCGGGCGCCGAGAACAGGGCGAACAGGGGCGCAATCAGCAGGCCGACCACCCCGGTCAGTATCAATGCCACGACCCGGTCACGGTGCAGAAAGGGGATGGCCAGCGCGGCAATCAACAAAACAACCCAGACCGCAAGGACAATCGGTTCGACCGGCAACAACTCGCGGGTTCCCGCGGCATGATTGCCGCCAAGGAAGGCCCAGACAGATGCCCCGGATATGGCAACCAACGCTACGGCAATCGCCCGGGAAAGTGAACTGTTGTGCAGCGCCGCGGTCAGCCCTCGCGCCAGTGCGGCCAAAGGCTCGATCACCCCATCGAAGATCGGCTTCGCCTCGGGACGGGGCGTGGCGTCCCAGATCGCGCGCAGGCGGGAATAGCCACCCAACACCATCAACCCGCCACCGATGGCGGCCAGCGACATCCACAGCGCCACTGCCTCCAGCCCGTGCCAGAGGGTAATCTTGACCGTGACCACCTCACCCGTAACCGCGCTGGCGGCGACATCGACCAGCCAGGCAGCCGTGACCATGGGAAAGAGGCCGATCAGCACGACCATGGCCGCCAGCAGCGCGGGGGCGCCCCAGAGGCCGGGTCCCGGGTCATGCGGGGTATGGGGATAGTCGTCGCGCACCGGGCCGAAGAACCCATGCGCGAGGAAGCGGAAGCTGTAGGCGACCGAAAACATGGCACCGATGGTGGCCAGAACGCCCATCGCCCAAGGGGTAAGCCAGACCGTATGCGCTGCTTCCTCCAGCATCAGTTCCTTCGACAGAAACCCGTTCAGCGGCGGAATTCCGGCCATGGAAAGGCTGGCCAGAAGGGCGATGCCGAAAGTGATCGGCATCAGGATGCGCAGGCCGCCGAGACGGCGCAGGTCGCGGGTATGCGCCTCGTGGTCGACGATCCCCGCAATCATGAAGAGGGCTGCCTTGAAAGTTGCATGGTTGATGATGTGAAAGATGGCAACAGTAGCGGCGGCCTTGGTGCCAAAGCCCAGAAGCATGGTGATCAGGCCCAAGTGGCTGACCGTGGAAAAGGCCAGCAGCGCCTTCAGGTCATCCTTGAAGAACGCGATCTTCGCGGCCATCACCATGGTGACAAGGCCAGCGGTGGAGACGATCCAGAACCATTCCGGCGTGCCCGCCAGCACCGGCCACAGCCGTGCCATCAGGAAAAGCCCTGCCTTCACCATGGTCGCGGAATGGAGATAGGCCGAAACGGGCGTGGGGGCGGCCATGGCATGAGGCAGCCAGAAGTGGAACGGGAACTGCGCCGATTTCGTGAAGGCCCCAAGGAGGATCAGGATCAGAGCGGGCAGATACCAGTCCGAGGCCTGGATCATGTCCTTGTTTTCCAGGATCACCGTCAGGTCGTAACTTCCGACGATGCCGCCCAGGATCAGCATCCCCGCAATCAGCGCCAGCCCGCCGCCACCGGTCACCGCCAGCGCCATCCGGGCGCCCTGTCGGCCTTCGGGCAGATGCTTCCAGTAACCGATCAGGAGGAACGAGGACAGCGATGTCAACTCCCAGAAGATCAGCAAAAGAAGGATGTTGTCGGAAAGTACGATTCCGACCATCGCACCCTGAAAGAGCATCAGGTAGGTGTAGAACTGTCCCATCGGATCGGACTTTGCCAGATAGAACCGGGTGTAGATGATAATCAGAAGCCCAATCCCGAGGATTAGTCCGGCAAACAGCAGGCCGAGCCCGTCAAGAAAGAAATTCGCGTTCAGGCCAAGGGAGGGCAGCCACTCGATCCGGGCCTGCACCACACCGCCAGCAAGAACGGTGGGCGCTTGCAAGGCCAGAAGGACCAGAGCCAGAAGGGTGACAGACCCGGTGACCGCGGCACAGGCATCGCGCCCCGCGCGGATCATCAGACCGGGCAAAAGCGCGCCCAGAAATGGCAGGGCCGCAATCAGGGCTAGGGACATTCGGGCGGCTTCCTCGTCGTGGCGGCTGAATTCTGCGGGCGGTCGCGTCGCGGCGGGTTTGGGGCGATGTGGGGTTCAGGTCAAGCTTTTCAAGCCCTCGGGCCGGCGTGCGGCGTCGACTGTGGCAAGGGGGTGCCGCCCTCGGGGGCATCGAGCCCCGCTCGGCCAGCCTGCCGTCACGGTGCTTGCAACCTTGGGGATGGCTGCAAAGACAGGACGCTCCGCGGGGAGTATTTGAAAAAAGAGCAAAACCATGTGGCTGCTTTGG
>Ga0105045_10005725_pt1 | contig 10955 bp, 10 predicted proteins | sample MAT02_FD_78089 | JGI IMG/M metagenome (GOLD analysis project Ga0105045, IMG submission 78089) | Freshwater microbial communities from Lake Fryxell liftoff mats and glacier meltwater in Antarctica - MAT-02 (megahit assembly) | ecosystem: Environmental > Aquatic > Freshwater > Ice > Liftoff... | reverse complement strand
TCACCCCTGCTATCTGACGGCGGGTTTGAAGCGTCCAGCATCGCTGGACGCAAGACTGAGACGAGCACTGATGATTCAGACCCGTTGGGTTGAACCCGGTCCAGCATGTGCGTCGTTGCGTGGCAAGGTGGTGACGTCGTGGATGGCGCTGATGTGACCGGGGTGGACGCTGAGATCAGCGTTGAGATCGCTGCGCCACTTGAGTTGGTCTGGGATCTCCTCGCCGACCTGTCGCTCACCCCGGCGATCAACCGCGAGACGCTCCGAACCGTGTGGCTGCCCCCGAGTACAGGTTGGGCTTTGGGTTCGACGTTTCGGGCGACCAACCGGATCGGAGAACGGGAGTGGTCAGTCGACTGTCACGTGACGGTCGCGGATCGGCCGGGCGAGTTGGCTTGGACGGTGCTCGATCCGCAGACTCCGTCTTCGACGTGGTGGTATCGGCTCGAGCCCGGGATGGCCAGCGGAACGCAGGTGACCCACGGGTTCCGCCACGGCCCGAACGTTTCGGGCCTCAGGCGGGCGGTGGAGGCAGAACCGGCACGCAGCGCGGAGATCGTCGCTGGTCGGCTCGCGATGCTGACGGCGAACATGGGATACACGCTTGGCCGGGTAAGGGAACTGGCCACCGGCGAGACGATCGGACCGTCGGGGCAGTCGACCTGATCGACTCCGTCGGCAGCCTGAGCGTGCCCAGCGAGGAGCCGGTCGAGTTCGGAACGGGGGACGCGTGTGCGGACCGAGCGCTAAGGCGCAATCGCGTGCCTTGCTGACCCAGCGTTTGAGGAACGGTGCGGCCGGCGCTCGGGCGTGGTGCTGTCAGCTGCAGATGCGGCCGACGAGCGTGATCAGGTGGTGGAGCTGGAGGGTGGATCCGCCGACCGTGACTGCACCTACCAGAGTGGCCACTGCGATTCCGATGGCGGGGTCGAACCCGCGGTGGTTGTGACCGACCAAGGCGGCGACCCGACCGGTGACGCCCTCGTCGGCGAGTGCCAGTTCTACGTTTCTGTGGTCGGCGCCAGCGAGTGCGGCGTGGGCGATGGCCCGGGCGACGAGGTGGCGGTCGCCGCCGACAGCGGTTGCGGCGTCTTCGTCGGCCCAGCGCTCGGTTGCGATCCGAACGTGGCTGCACAGGCGGCCGATGCCGGGGGCAGCGGCGGTAGCGGCATCGGCCATGTGCAGGTACCAGTGGTGGTGGTGGTGAAGGTGGGCGCGCTCGTGGGCCCACAGAACCTCCTGCTCGCGTGGCGTGAGCGCCTCGATCATGCCCGCCGACACGACGACCCCTCCGCGCCGGCCAGGAACAGCGAACGCGGTGGGTTCAGCCGCCGGCAAGATGAGGACCCCGTCCGGTCCACAGTCGGGCCGGCGGCGGTGCTGGCGGCGTTGGCGTCGCCACATCCGCGTGGATCGCTGGCCCGACCAGGCCAACATGACAGCGGCTCCGGTCCCGACCGCAGCCGAGGCGGGCGCTCCCAGGTGAAGCTCGGGGCACCAGGCGAACCAGCGGTGAACCGGGTGGAACTCGCCGAGCGCACCGAGCGAGAGTGCCATCAGCACCCAGATCCAACCGCTGGCCACCGCCACCGCTGCGAGGGCCAGGCATCGCGCGGCCACGGCGGGGTGCAGGCGGCTACGCAGAAGACCGGCGAGCGCCGCCGCGGTAGCAGCAACCACGAGCGGGAGGGCGAACGCCGGCGTCACGGGGAATCAGAGCCCGTCCGCTAGGAGCCTGCGGAGGACGGCCTCGTCGGTCTTGGAGAGGTCGCCCACGAACCGGCTCAGCGTTGCCTCGCGGTCGTTCGCAGCGCTGAGCGCGTCCGCCATCCTGGCGGCAACGAGTTCTGACTCCGTGGTGAGCGGCCGGTACCGGAAGGCACGACCCGCCCGCTCTCGGTCGAGCAGACCTTTGCGCCACAACCGATTCATGATCGTCATGACCGTGGTGTACGCCAGGTCGGTGTCGAGACGCCCGAGCACATCTCTCGGGGTGAGCCCCTCTGGCGCCTTCCAGATCTCCGTGAGCACCTCGGACTCCAAGCCGCCCATCGGGCGTCGTTGAGCGGTCAAGACGCCTCCTCTCGCTGCGCCCGCCAACCTACTCGGGCCCGTCTTCGGGCGGCAGGAGCGGCGCCCGGCCAGCACATCGGTGGGTTCACCCGTTGGCGTCCAGGAGGGCCTGCATCTCCTCGATCTCGGCCTCTTGGGCTTCGATGATCTGCTCAGCCAGCGCCGTCGCCTCTTCGTTCTTGCCATCCTCGAGTTGGTCGGTGGCCATCTCTACGGCGCCCTCATGGTGGCGGATCATGCCCTCGAGGAACATCTGGTCGAAGTCGATGCCAGAGGCATCCATCATCTGACCCATGTCGTCGTCACTCATCATCCCCGGCATCGAGCCCATGTCGCCCATGGAACCACCGCCATCGCCTTGGCCCCATGCGTCGAGCCACCCTTGCATCTGTGCGATCTCGGGGCCTTGGGCCGCTTCGATGCGTTCGGCGAGGTCCTTGACCTCTTGGGAGTCGGCCTGCGTGGCGGCCGCCTCTGCCATCTCCACCGCCTGCTCGTGATGGGGGATCATCCCGTGGGCGAATGCCACGTCAGCCTCGTTGAAGTCCGCTGAGGCTGGGATCGCGGAGGTCGGGGTGTCCTCGTTCATGTCCATGGACGAGTGCGGGTCGGAATCGCTGCTGCATCCGCCGAGCAGCAGGGCCGCAACCGCTCCGGCTACCAGAACCTTCTTCATGGGTGGTCTCCTCATCAGGCGTCGATCTACGACAGACCGTAGCAGGACGACGTAGTGTCGTTGCAGGACACGACACGAAGGGCACCCCCATGGCCACTGAGGACACCGAGCTCCGCACCGAGGTGTTCGACGTCCGTGTCATCCGGTACGCGACGCAGAGGGATCGCGTCGAGGCCGCCCTCAGCCGCCAACACGGTGTCGTGGGCGTCGACGCCAATCCGATCGCCCAGACCGCAACGGTCACCTTCGACCCGGCGGAGACGTCGGTGGGGGACCTGCGCGACTGGATTCGTGACTGCGGCTTCCACTGCGCCGGCCTCTCGGTACCCGATCACATGTGCGAACCGATGGCTGACGACCACACCCATCGCTCCCCGCACGACACGGCTCCCGGAGGGCACCAGCACGGCGGCGACGCGATGTCCATGGCGGCCATGGCCGCCGACATGCGCAACCGGTTCATCATCGCCTTGATCTTCGCCCTGATCATCACGATGTACTCCCACATCGGCATGGACATCTTGGGCCTGGACCTGCCGGTGCCGTTCGGGCTTCGCTCCGACGTCTGGCAGCTCCTACTGAGCCTGCCGGTCGTCTTCTGGTCGGCATCGCTGTTCTTCGTCGGAGCTGTCGCTGCACTCCGGGCCCGGACCCTCGACATGATGGTCCTCGTAGCGGTCGGCATCGGGACCGGTTGGGCGTACTCCGTCGCAGTCACGGTCACCGGCGGCAACAGCGATGTGTTCTACGAGGCCGCCACCATGCTGGCCGCGTTCGTGCTCCTCGGACACTGGTTCGAGATGCGGGCACGAGGTGGCGCCAACGACGCCATCCGGACCCTGCTCAACCTGGCACCGGCCATGGCCCTGGTCGAACGAGATGGCCAGACCGTCGAGATCCCGACCGGCGAGGTGATCGTCGGAGACCGCCTCGTCATCCGCCCGGGGTCGAAGATCCCCGTCGATGCCATGGTCGAAGACGGTGACAGCGAAGTCGACGAGTCGATGGTCACCGGCGAGAGCCTCCCGGTTCACAAGGGCCCAGGTGCCTCGATCATCGGCGCGACCATCAACCGCAATGGCGTGCTGCACGCCCGAGCCACCGGAGTCGGGTCCGACACGGCGCTCGCCCAGATCGTCAAGCTCGTTCAAGAGGCGCAGAGCTCCAAGGCTCCCGGCCAACGACTCGCCGACCGTGCCGCGTTCTGGCTTGTACTCGTCGCCTTGATCGGTGGCCTCGTCACGTTCGGCGCATGGATGGCGTTCGGCGACGTCGCTGTTGACGAAGCCCTCCTCTACGCCATCACCGTCGTGGTCATCACCTGCCCCGATGCGCTCGGCCTCGCTACCCCCACCGCGATCATGGTCGGCTCCGGCCTTGGCGCCCGCCGCGGTGTGCTGTTCAAGAACGCCACCGCTCTCGAGACCGCCGCACGCATCGACGTCGTCGTCATGGACAAGACCGGCACCCTGACCCGCGGTAAGCCAGAGGTCACCGACCTCCTGTTCGCCCACGACCGCAACGACGACGACGTCATCGCCGTCGCCGCATCGGTAGAGCGGCTGTCCGAGCACCCGATCGCCGAAGCGTTCGTTGCGTTCGCTGACGCCCGGTCGAACCCCGCAGTTGGTGCGGCCTCGGACTTCGAGAGCGTCCCGGGCCAAGGCGCCATCGCCACCGTCGACGGTCAGCGGGTGGCCGTTGGGAGCAAGGCCCTCATGGACGGCGAGGGCGTCGACCTCGGCGAACTCGCCGAGGGTTGGAATGGCCTGGCCACCGAGGGCCGCACGGTCATGTGCGTAGCCGTCGACGGAACCATCGCCGCCGTGTTCGGCGTCGCCGACGCACCGCGAGCCACCTCCGTCGAAGCCGTGCAGACCCTGCGCTCGATGGGCGTGAAGGTCGTCATGCTCACCGGCGACAACGCAGCCACCGCAGCACGGATCGCCGAGCAACTCGCCATCACCGACGTCATCGCGGATGTTCGACCCGGCGACAAGGCGTCCAAAGTCGCGGAGCTGCAAGATGGCGGCGCCACCGTCGCGATGGTCGGCGACGGCGTCAACGACGCCCCCGCCCTCGCTCAAGCTGACATCGGTATCGCCATCGGTGCCGGCACCGACGTCGCTATCGACACTGCCGACCTCGTACTCATGCGTTCCGACCCGCTCGACGTGGCGCTCGCGCTCACGATCGGTCGCGGGACCCGTCGCAAGATGCGCCAGAACCTCACCTGGGCCATCGGATACAACTCGATCGCACTCCCGATCGCGGCCGGCGTCTTCGTTCCGGCGTTCGGCTTCGGTCTGCGTCCCGAGATCGCAGCCCTGACGATGTCAGGCTCCAGCATCATCGTCGCCCTCAACGCCGTGCTTCTCAAGCGGCTGCACCTCCCGGTCGCCGAGGCGGAAGTGGCATAGGCGCGACGAGCCCCGCGGGTCTGCCCAGCGGAGATTGTTCTCCGGACTCGCTACGGTCTGGCGCGGCCATCCCAACAGCGCCGGTCTTCGCTGTCACAGGCACGGCGACGCCCGGGCCACGAGGGTGCTGCTGGCGGCTTGACCCGCGGAGGTGGGTGATGGAGAAGGAAACCGTTCCGATGGGTCGGCCTGCGAAGTCCCAGCGAGGTTACCGTCGGTGTCTCGAGAACCAGGCCCGGGCCTTCTTCCGCGAGGCGCGGTGCCACGCTGCGTCCCAGCCGGCCCGGAGGCGGGCACGCTCTTCTCGCTCGATCGCGATGAGGCCCCCTATTGCCACCCGAGCCTCCGGGACCTCGATGGCCGCATCCCTCAGCCAGGCCTCGGCCACGACCGTGTCGTGGTGATCGCCGAGGACGCCCTGCACCTTCGCGACGCGCTTGGCGAACCGGCGAGCGGGCTTGCCAGCCACCGGAGCGACAGCCTCGGCCGCGTACCGACAGCGCTTGGCCGCGATCCGGATGAGGTGGAACTCGTCATCGCTCGGGTCCTTGCCGCCAGCACCGACCGCTGCTTCGAGTTGCTTCCACCGTCGACCGACCCGGCGACCCGCCCGCTCCGCCGCTGGTCGTTCCCTGGGCTTCGCTCCGGGCGACAGGGGCGGATGCGATGCCCAGCCCACGAGGGCCTCGAGCAGTGCGTCGTACCGCTCGGTTCGGAGCGCCTCGGTCAGATGGACCCTTGCGCGGCGGCGTTCGTCAGCCAGTCGCGCCAGCACCATCGTTGCGCCCGGTTGGTCCTGGTCGGGCAGGGAACGCGCGTGCGCTGCGATGCGGGCGCCGAGCACGTCGAGATCCCGGATGGGGCCGACGACGCCTCCCAGCCAACGCAGCTCGGCCCGCATCTCGTCGGTCGGGGCGCCATCGAGCGCGGACCGGAAGGTGCGCAGGTCCGAACGCAGCCGCCGGGTGGCCACCCGGTACCGGTGCACGGCTTCGGGGTCCTCGCCGAGACGGACCCCAGGATCGTTCACGAGGATCTGGATCGTTGACCTCGCCGCCAGGCGCCGGACCACATCGATGGTCGACGATCTAGCGCTGACGGGAGATGCCACCACCGAAGGCGGTTCGGTCGCCGGCTGGCCCAGGGCACGGACCACCTTCGGCAGCGGTCGGCCCGATCGGGCACCGGCGTCGATGAGCCGTGCCACTGTCGCGTCGAGCGCCGCCCAGCTGGAGCGGTTGTCCGAGGCGGCCTCGATCTCGACCTCTCGGAACCGACCCGGACCGTCCGCATCGCCGGTGGTGAAGCTGACCGTGTCATCTGCGACCTCCACCAACGCCCGGTTGTGCGCGTCGGCGATCAGCGTCGGGAGTCGCGTCGTGTGGAGCCTCGCCACCTCGATCAGCGGGCGGCCCCGGGTGAACGCACGCACCAAGTCGATGGCCGGCTCCGGGATCCGCTCGACGGTTCCGGCGAATCTCAGCTCGTCACGAGCGAGCACCGCCTGATCGGCCCCCCGAGGGAGCTTGAGCATCCACGGGTGACCCGGTTCGCCGGTCCGGTGGCGCAGCGTGATGCCCCACCTCGTGAGTTCCAGATCCGCTGTGTCGAAGTAGACCGCGCCGAGTTCTCGCGCTGGCTGAGCAATGGCGACCGCCCCAGCCACGACCTCCGTCAGGTCGACCATCTTGAACCCCGCGCCGACCGTCAGCTTGGCCTCGACCTCGACCTTCGCTGATCGTTCGTGGCCCATGGATCTCATACTGGCCCCAACGTGCTGATGGCGCCAGAGCACAAGGTCAAAGGATCACGGCGCGGCGCGTCCCACACCCTCGAGAGGCGCTGCGCAACGAGGTGGGGCCCATCCGTGCAGTTTCGTCGACCCTACGGCTGCGCGTTCAACAGCTCGCGGACCAATTCGGGCAGTGCGTCCGAGCAACCACAGTCTCGTGCTCCCCGACCAACGCCTGGCCGACCCGGATCGACAGAAGTCGTGGACCACGGGCGCCAGCGCGTGCACGACGGCCCCCCCACCCAAACCAACGACGACAGGCCAACGAGCACCAAAGCCAGCGACGCAACGAGCGTGGACCGCCGCTCACCGATCCAGTGGAGACGAAGCTGAACCCGTGAAACCCAGAGCGCCCCGCCCAGACCCACGGCGGCCACCGCCACGGAGAGCGGATGCCCGGGACCAGGCGCGGTCACCGCGTTGGGCCAACGCAGCAGCACCCCGGCGAGCAAGATCGCGGTACCCACGGTGGCACCCACCCAGGTCCGCCAGTGACGGCCCACGAGGCCGGTCAGCACGGAGGTGGGAAGCACCAACGGGCCCATCACGAACAGCGCCAAGGGAAGCGCAACATAGACCGACGTCATGACGGCAGAGTTCGCTCCGTACAACACGCCCGGCGCGGTGAGGCCGTGCACCAGCGGCAGGATCGACACGACCATCAACCCCCCGGCCAGCAACCCAGCCTCCGCCAGGTTCCGCTGGTGGCAGATCCAGAGCAGCGCCGCCGCGCCCACCACACACAACGACGCCGCGACCGTCACGATGACGAACAGCGCCATCGACGACTCCCAAACGATCGACCGGCCCGGTCCAACCAGAAGCGCAAGCGTGGCTCCGCCACCGATGAGCACGGTGGCCCACCAGGCGCGATTGCCCGGACGGTGCAAGATCGACGACACGATCAACCCATCGACGCCGAACTCGATACTTGATGCCCGCAGCGACCCCGGTCGCCCCAGGAACCGGTGGCAACGGTCAGGCGAGTGGCGAATCCGTGAAGATGGAGTCGAACCGCTTGCACCAGACGGCGACGGACTCCACGCGCTGCGGGTCGACCGATTCGGGGAGCTCGTAGTTCTGCGAGCCCTGGTTGCCCTTGAGCTTCCCGAGCTCGATGCGCTCACCATCGACGTACACGACCACGAAAAGGTCGGGTCCGTTGTCCGTGGCGAAATCGTCCTCGAAGCGCACGAAGCTCTGCTCCCCGTCGGTGAGCAGCACGGCGGTGCCCTTACCCGAGTACTCGCGAGCGACGAAGGTGCCCCTCGCGGCTTCGGTCACCGCAGTTGCCGGCGTGGTCGTGGTCGTGGTGGTGGTGGTCGTCGTGGTGCCTTCGGCCGCTGCCGTGGGTTCACCAATGGCGCCTTCGTCGATGACCGGTGCCGCATCAGGTTCCACGACCACCGTGGTGGCCCCGGACTGGAACGTGGGTCCGGCCTCGTCGACCTGGTCATCGGTGAACAGCGTTTGGATGCCGAACACGCCGAACGCCAGCACGCCGATCACCACTACTGCTCCGATGCCGAGCCCGATCAACAGACCCCGTGGCCGACGGGACCTCGAGGCGCTCACCGCAGCACCGCTCGATCATCAGCTGCGAGCGACGGCCTGGCCCTAGGGGGCGCGGTTGGCGCAGATCGGCGTTTGGGCATCAGTCGGTCCGTTCCGTGGGGTAGGCGATCGATGACAACGATCGCGGATGGATCTGACCGCCGCACAACAGATCTCGAAAAGTTCGCGAACATCTCAAGCTGCGGGGATCTCGAATGCGACCCGGCCGCCTGGGGGTGGGTCGATCCAGATGCGGCCACCATGGGCAACGACGAGTCCTCTGGCGATGGCGAGGCCGAGGCCGGCACCACCGGTCTCGCGGTTGCGACTCGCATCGGCGCGGGTCCACCGCTCGAACGCTTGCTCGGCAAACGCATCCGGGAACCCTTCGCCCTCGTCCACCACCGAGACGATCGGGCGGCCATCGTGGGTGACGGCTACGTGAACCGTGGACCCGGCCGGCGCATGGCGGATGGCGTTATCCACCAGGTTGCGGACCACCCGCCCGAGGGCGCGAGCGTTCCCCCGGACGTGGACGTGGTCCGCCGCATCGAGTTTCAGGTGGATCCCTCGGGCCAGTGCTGACGGGGCCAACGCCTCGATGGCTTCGTCACAGCACTCGCTGAGGTCGACCGTGGCGAGATCCAGGTCCAGTCGCCCACCGTCGATGCGTGCGAGCAAGAAGAAGTCGTCGATGAGCCCGGCGAGGGCGTCGGCATCGGCCTGCATGGACCGCAGGTAGCGATCGGGATCGGTGGCCACCCCGTCGACGAGCACCTCCAACGCCGCGTTCAGCGCCGCAAGCGGCGAGCGCAGATCGTGACTGATGCTCGAAAGCATGTGGGCCCGCTCCGCGTCGAGCGCCGCCTGCTCGGCCTCAAGTGCCGCCAGCCGTGCCGTCAGCCCCGCGATAGCGAGAGATACGCGTCCCAACTCGTCGTTGCGCAGCAAAGGGGGTTCGGGCCGACGGTCACCGGCCTCGATGCGGTGTACTGCGGCCTCCAACTGATGGGCCGCTCGTCCGAGCGTGGTGCTGGCTACGGCGACGACGACACCGGCGATGACGGCCGTCAGGCCGAGCACGACGAGGGCCGGGCCGAGCTGATCCGCGTCGAGGATCATGAGGTCGGCGAGGAGCCACGCGGCCACGGCCGCAACGAGCACGCCGCTGGTGGTGACCACCAGCAGCTGTGCCCGCAAGGTTCGCAGGTGAGTGGTCCAGCGCCGCAGCACCACGCCCAGGGCGACGGCCGAGGCCAAGATGGCCACGCCGGCGAGAAGCGCGGCCAGCGGGTCGTCGCGGATTGCGTCGAGGCCCGTGGACATGGCGGCCACCACCAGGGTCGACCCAAGGGCGCTCATGGCTCGAACCGGTAGCCGACGCCCCAGACGGTCGCGATCCAGCGGGGATGATCGGGATCGAACTCGAGCTTCTGGCGTAAGCGGCCGACGTGCACGGTGACGGTGGCCGGGTCCTGGTAGTCAGGCGAAGAATCCCACACCTGTTCCAGCAGTTGTCGCCGGGAGAACACCTGCCGGGGCGAGCTCGCGACGCACGCCAGCAGGTCGAACTCCTTGGCGGTGAGGCTCATCTCCACACCGCTCACCGTGGCGATCCGAGAACCCAGGTCGATGATGAGCTCGCCATGATCGATGACCGAGGACGACGGCGGGGCTGTCGGGCCACCGCCGCTCCGGCGCAGCACGGTGCGCACCCGGGCCGCGACTTCGCGGGCGGAGAAGGGCTTCACGATGTAGTCGTCGGCGCCCATCTCGAGGCCAGCGATTCGGTCGAGTTCCTCGGTGCGAGCCGTGAGCAGGATCACCGGGACGTCGCCGTCCTCGCGAACGCGGCGCAAGATGGTGAGACCGTCGGTGCCAGGGAGCATGACGTCGAGCACCACGAGATCCGGACGGTTGGTCGACAACCACGCCATCCCGGCGTCACCGTCACCGATCTCGACTACTTGGTGGCCGTCGAGCTCGAGGTAGCGGGCAACCACTTCGCGGACCATCGGCTCGTCGTCGACGACGAGCACGGTGGCGGGAGCGCGGTCGTTACCGGTGACGGCCATAACGGAAGGGTACGGCTGCAACGGGGTGTCGTACAGGGTCGCCGGCGGGAGTTTCGGGAACGTTTCGGACTTCTTGGCTCGACCGTGAGATCCCTCCTTCAGGCTGCAACCCGTGACAGGTCCTGGGCGCGTTGCCTATCAACCGCCCAACACCGAGACCCCCGTGGCGATCGCCTCAAAGGACCGCGCCGCTCTGGCCGGTGTGATCGGCGCTGGGGTCGCCTTGGCAGTCGGGCAACTGACGTCCGCAGTCCTCGATGCAACGCCATCGCCTGTGTTGGCGGTCGGGGGACGGTTCGTGGACGAGTTCGCCGCGAATCTCAAGGAGATCGCTGTCGAGCTGTTCGGAACCAACGACAAGCCGG
>Ga0105045_10005724_pt1 | contig 10956 bp, 11 predicted proteins | sample MAT02_FD_78089 | JGI IMG/M metagenome (GOLD analysis project Ga0105045, IMG submission 78089) | Freshwater microbial communities from Lake Fryxell liftoff mats and glacier meltwater in Antarctica - MAT-02 (megahit assembly) | ecosystem: Environmental > Aquatic > Freshwater > Ice > Liftoff... | reverse complement strand
GGCGGATCGCCTCGGGGGCAGTCAGCTTTGGTTTGGGAAAATCTGACGGGGTGCGTTGGTATGGTGGGCTTTCAACCCACCAATTTGGGCGCAGGGTTTGGTGGGGGTGGTGGGGTAGAACCCCACCCTACACTTGCTTGCTTCTTGAGGATGAAATCAAGCCGTCGGTTGCGGTAAAAACTTGGAGTCATACACACCAATTTTACTGCGCAATGAAATTCGTGCGCAATTTGGAAGAAGAGAGAGCACTTTGTGGATTTTAGGGAAGAATCCGGGTATCACACATCCAGCTCCTCCACAAACCGAGCATTCTCCTGGATATACTGGAACCGCAGTTCCGGTTTCTTGCCCATCAACCGCTCCACCAGATCACTCGTATCCCCCGGTTCATCCTCGTCAATGCTCACCCGGATCAGCTTGCGGGTCAGGGGGTTCATCGTGGTGTCTTTCAGGTCCTTGGCGTCCATCTCTCCCAGCCCCTTGAACCGCTGGACGTCGATCTTGCCCTTTCCGCCCAGACCCTTGGCGAGCCATATCTCTTTCTCGGCGTCGTCGGCCACGTACAGCCGCCGCGCGCCTTGGGTCAGCCGATACAAAGGCGGGCAGGCGAGGTAGAGGTGCCCCTTGTCGATCAGGGGGCGCATCTGGGTGAAGAAGAAGGTCATGAGCAAGCTTGCGATATGCGCGCCGTCGACATCGGCGTCGGTCATGATGATGATTTTCTCATAGCGCAGGTCATCGACCTTGAAGCGGGTGCCCATCTGGACGCCCAAAGCCTCGCAGATGTCGCGGATCTCGGAATTGTCGTTCAGCTTGGCGGAAGCCGCGCCGAGGACGTTCAGGATCTTGCCCTTGAGGGGGAGGAGGGCCTGAGTCTCGCGGCTGCGCGCACCTTTGGCAGAGCCGCCGGCGCTGTCGCCTTCGACGATGAAAAGCTCGGTCCCCTCGCGGGTCTTGGAGGAGCAGTCGGTAAGCTTGCCGGGCAGGCGGAGTTTCTTGGTGGCGGTCTTGCGCTGGGTTTCCTTTTCCTCACGCCGCTTCAACCGTTCCTCGGCGCGCAGGACGAGGAAATCGAGGATCGCGCCTGCGGATTTCGGATCGGCGGCAAGCCAGGTGTCGAAATGGTCGCGGACGGCGTTTTCGACCCATCTGGCGGCTTCCTCGGTCGAAAGCCGGTCCTTGGTCTGGCCGACGAAGCTGGGTTCGCGGATGAAGACGGAGAGGAGCGCGCAGCCCCCGGTGAGAAGGTCGTCGCGGGTGATGAGGTCGGCCTTGCGGTTCTTCACCCGCTCGCCGTAGGCCCGGATGCCCTTGAGCGTGGCGGCCCAGAACCCGGCCTCATGCGTGCCTCCTTCGGGGGTGGGGACGGTGTTGCAGTAAGATTGCAGGAAGCCGTCCTGCGCGGGCGTCCAGTTGATCGCCCATTCGACGGAGCCGGGGATCTGGTATTTCTCCTCGAACGACACGCGCCCGGCGAAGGGGCGTTCGGCGTAGGTGGTGACTTTCGCCATGGTGTCGGAGAGGTATTGCACGAGGCCACCGGGGAAGTGGAAGGTGGCTTCTTGCGGGGTTTCAGTGTCGTTCAGGGCGGTTTTCCAGCGGATCTCGACGCCGGAGAAGAGATAAGCCTTGGATCGGGCGAGTTTGTAGAGGCGGGCGGGTTTGAGGGTCTGGTGGCCGAAAATTTCCGGATCCGGGTGGAAGGTGACGGTGGTGCCGCGGCGGTTCTGGATCGGGCCGAGCTTCTGGATCGGGCCCTGCGGGATGCCGCGCGAGAAGGATTGTTCGTACAGTTCCTTGTTCAGGGCGACTTGCACGGTCATCAGGTCGGACAGCGCATTGACGACCGAAGAGCCGACGCCGTTAAGGCCGCCGGAGGTGGAATAGGCCTTGTTGGAGAACTTGCCACCAGCGTGGAGGGTGCAAAGGATCACCTCCAGCGCGGATTTGCCGGGGAATTTCGGGTGCGGGTCCACGGGGATGCCGCGCCCGTTGTCGCGGACGGTGACGGAGTTGTCGTCGTGGAGTTCAAGTTCGATTCGGTTGGCGTGACCCGCCACAGCCTCGTCCATCGCGTTGTCCATGATTTCGGCGACCATGTGGTGGAGCGCGCGTTCATCCGTGCCGCCGATGTACATGCCGGGCCGCTTGCGGACGGGTTCCAATCCTTCGAGCACCTCGATCGAGGAGGCGTCATAGGTCTGCGCGCCGGAGAGGAGGTCGTTCATGGGGGGCTCACGTCTGGGAATGCTCAGCTCTTAGATCACCCAAGGGGGGGCCGACGCAAGATGTGGGGTCTGGTCTGACGGGGCCGGGCGGCCTAGGTTTGGTGGAAATACAGGAGGATTGCGAATGCGGGTGTTGTTCACGGGCGGGTCGGGCAAGGCGGGGCGGCATGTGGTGGCCTATCTGGCCGCCAACGGGCACCGGGTGCTGAACTTTGACCGGGTGCAGTTGGGGCTGGATGGGGTACATGACCTGATTGGCGATATCACCGATGCCGGGCAGGTGTATTCCGCGATGCGGACCCATGCGGGTTACGACGAGATGGAAAGCCCGGCGGGGGCGCAGCTGTTCGACGCGGTGGTGCATTTCGCCGCAGTCCCCCGGCATCTGATGATGCCGGATACCGAGACGTATCGTGTGAACGTTCTGGGCACCTACAACGTGCTGGAGGCCGCGCTGAAAATGGGGATCCGCAAGGTCATCATCGCGTCATCCGAGACGACCTATGGGGTGTGCTTCTCGGATGGCGAGGTGGACCCGAAAGTCCTGCCGCTGGAGGAGGATTACGACATCGACCCGATGGACAGCTATGGCATGTCAAAGAAAGTGAACGAGGTCACGGCCCGCAGCTTCCAGCGCCGGTTCGGGGCGGATGTATATGCGTTGCGGATCGGCAATGTGGTAGAGCCGCATGAATACGCAAGCCTGTTTCCGCCTTTGGCAACCGACCCGGGCCTGCGGCGACGGATCACCTTCAGCTACATCGACGCCCGCGATCTCGGGCAGATCGTGGACCTGTGTCTGCAGAGGGACGGTCTTGGGTTTCAGGTGTTCAACGCGGTGAATGACAGCAATGCCGTACCGCAACCGAATGCAGAACTGCTGGCGCGCTTTTTTCCGAACGTGCCCTTGAAGCGACCGGTCGGTGACCGGGAGGGTCTGCTCTCGAACCGGAAGATCCGGGAGGTGTTGGGCTTCAAGGAAGAACATGACTGGCGAAAATACGTGCCCTGATCTGGTGTGGACTGGGGCTTTCACGCCCCGTGGGCCGCAAATCGTGCCGCGAACGTCTCAGGGGCGGCCGGGGTCAGATGATCGCCCCTTCCACCACGGCCCGCCCCGCGGCAACCCGGTCATAATGAAAGGGTGACAGATCAAGGCTTTGGTACGCCCCGTGCACGATCCACTCTGCCGTCCCCCGCCCCATCGCCGGCGATTGCTGAAGACCGTGACCCGAAAACCCGTTCAGGAACAGGAAGTTCGCCACCGATGGATGCGGGCCTGTAACGGCGTTCTGGTCCAACGTGTTATAGTCGTAATGCCCCACCCATTCGCTGATCACCTTCACCGACTCGAACGCCGGGATGCGTGTGGCGATGGCGGGCCATATCTTGTCTTCCCAGATCGCGGGGTCCATCGCAAAATCGTCAAACCCCACTGCCGGGTCTTGGTCTGCATGACCGCCAACCATGTAAGTCCCACCCCCCACCTCGCGGACATGGACGCCGGAGGGGTCGATGGTCAGCGGTAAGGGCCGCTCCAGTGGGCAGGCGGCCTGAATGACCCAGGTAAAGCGTTTCCTTGGCTCCACCGGAAGGCCGATCCCTGCCATTGCCGCCGTCTTCGCCCCCCGAGGCCCCGAGGCATTGACGACCCACCCGCAAGAGATGGTTCGCCCCGATCCCAGGCTGACCGACTGAATTTGCTTGCCTTTTGGCGACAGGTGCATACCCGTCACCGTATCGGCCACATATTCCACCCCCGCCTCGCACGCTTTGCGGCGAAACCAGTCAAAGACGGTAGAGCCGTCGAAATACCCTTCATCCTTGGTGTTTATCGACCCCAGCACCAGGTCATCCACTGTGTAGAAGGGAAACTCGGCCTTGATCTGATCGGGCGACAGCAGCCGGGTTTCGGCCCCCAGCGCGGTCTGGACGCGCTGGTTGGCCCGCAGGACCTCGGCAAAGGCGGGCGTGTCGGCCAGATACATGTAGCCGAAGTTCTGGATCTTCAGTGCGGGGATTCGGAGGTCATTGCCCATGTTGCTGGCGAGGTTCTGCACGAAGTCCGCGCCAAATTGCGAGATGCGAATGTTGAGCTCGGTCGAGAACTGCTGGCGGATGCAGGAATTGGTGTGGGTGGTCCCCGCCTGGGCATAGGTCGGGTCACGCTCCAGCACCAGAACGCGGCCCTTGAAGCCGGTCTGCGTCAGCCACCAGGCGGTGGAAGACCCCATGATCGCCCCGCCGATGATCACGACGTCATAGCTGTCGTGCTTCGGTTCCGCCGCAAAGCCCTGCATCGCCGCCCCCTGAGGTTCCGACACGGGGTTTAGCCCAGCCTCAAGGGCCCCGCAATCAGCCGACGCGATGGCCCGCGACCCAGACGCCACGCAAGGCGGCGGCGCGGCCAACGCGGGCGACGCGGATCACGTCGGCGCGCAAGCCCTTTCGCAGCGCGCCCCGGTCGGCAAGGCCCGTGGCGACGGCTGGGGCGGTGGTGACGGTGGCCACGCCCCGCGCGACGTCGCCCCAGATGTCGCCCAGGAACAGCGCGCCCGAAAGCAACGACGATGGCACATAATCCGACGATAGGATGTCCAGCAGCCCCGCCTCGGCCAGTTCCTTCGCAGCCACGTTGCCGGAATGGCTGCCGCCGCGGATCAGATTCGGGCCGCCCATCATCACCTTGATGCCATGGGCGCGGCACGCGGTGGCGGCCTCAACCGTGGTAGGAAACTCGGCGAAGTGGACGCCGTGGTCGGCGCTGGCGGCAACCTGGCCTTCAGTGGTATCATCGTGGCTGGCCAGCACCGCGCCAAAGCGGCGGGCTTCAGTCACAACGGCCGCCTCATGCGCGTCGCCAAGGCGGGCGCGCAATGCCTTTTGGGTGGACACGTGATCGGTCCAGTCCGCCTCGGACAGACCGTACTTGCCGGTGTAGTAGTCCTTCAGCTTGGAGATGTCGCGGAACTGCCGCTGGCCCGGGGTGTGATCCATAAGGCTGACAATTCCGATCTGATCCTCGGGGCCGAACTTGGCAAGCTCGGTCACCAGGGTTTCAGAGCAGACCTCGGCCCGCAGGTGCAGGAAATGGCTGATCTTCAAGGCGCCTTCACGGCGGAGATCCAGGATTTCGTCGGCCAGGGCGCGGGCGTATTCGCCGTAGCTGGTCTTGCCGGCGGCGACCAGAGACCCCACCCGCAGCGCGTCGAAGACAGTGGTGATGCCGGTGCTGGCAAGCTCGGCGTCATGAGCGACGATGGCGGACTGGTGCGGCCAGGCGACCTTGGGGCGCGGCTCGATGTGGCGCTCAAGGTTGTCGGTGTGCAGTTCCACCAGACCCGGCATCACCAGATCGCCGCCGCAATCGACCGCGCCTGCCGGGATCGTGCCGCCCTCGGCGATATCGGAAATTCGGCCTTCGGCAAGGCGCAAGCTACCGCGCAGCACCTCGCCCTCAAGGACGAGGGTGGCGTTGGCGAGGATGGTTTCCGTCATGGTATGTCCTGTCTTGAAGTCAGATCGTAAGCGGGGCTGACTGCCACACGCCTGTCACATCCGTGTGACAAGGCCGCGATACCCCGCAAGGCATGGATATGAAGCGATACGCCGTCTATTACGCTCCGCGACCGGGGGGGTTTGCCAACCGTGCCACTGGCTGGCTGGCGGGGACGCAGTCCCTGCCCGGTCTGCCCCGTCCAGCGGGCGACCTCACCACCGACGCGCGCTGCTATGGCTTTCACGGCACGATCCGCGCGCCGTTTCGTCCGGCGGAGGGGGTGGATCACGAACGGATCGCGGCGACGGTCGCTGATCTGGCCGCCCGGCTGACACCGGTGCGCTGCGCGGGGCTGCTGATGGAAAACCTGCACGGATTCATCGCCCTGACCCCGCAGGGCGGCGAAGCGGCAGTTTTGGAGCTTGGCGCGATGGTGGTCGAAGGGACCGACACCCTGCGCGCACCCCTGACGGCTGCCGAGATTGCGCGGCGCCGGCCGGAAACCCTGACATCGCGCCAGCGGACCTTGCTGGGCATCTGGGGTTATCCCTTCGTAATGGAAGAGTTTCGGTTTCATCTGACCTTGACCGACCGTCTGCCGGATGCGGAGGTTGCGCCTGTAATGGCGGCGCTGGATGCGCATTTTGAACCCGTGCTGCCGCGCCCGTTCGTGATGGAGGATCTGTGCCTGTTCGGCGAGGATCAAGGGGGCGCGTTCCATTTGTTGCATCGCTATGCCCTGACGGGCTGAAGCGCGGCGAGGAGTTGGGCGATGCCAGCCTCAAGCGGGCCGTCATTCACCACGGTTTCGGCGGTGACGCCTGCCGGCAGGGTGAAGGCGGCGCGGGTCAGGCGCTGGCGTATGTCAGCCTCGGTCTCGCGTCCCCTTGCGGCAAGGCGTTCGGCAAGGATGGCGTCCGGCGCGGTGACGAGAATGACCTTCAGGCCGGGGAAGACCTTTGCGGCCTGAGGCAGGGCTGCGCGGCTGCCGTTGAAGATCACGTCGCCGGGACATTGGACCTGCGCCTTAGGGATGCCGTAGTGCAGGCCATGCGCCTGCCAGTGCAGCGCGAAGTCGCCGCGTTGCTGGCGGACGGTGAAGTCGGCTTCGGTGACACCCTCGAAATCCTCGCCCCCTGCCCCGGTTGGCCGGGTGATGACGCGGCGAACCAGCCCCAAGTCTGGGCGGGCCTTGAGCGCGCCTTCGATCAACGTGTCCTTGCCTGCGCCCGAGGGGCCGACGATTGCGAAGATCATGCCGCCGCCTTCGGTGTGAAGCCGGTCACATCGACCAGCCGGTCACAGACCCGGCCACGGGCGCCTTCGTCGTGGAAGATGCCGAGGATGGCGGCTCCCCGGGCCTTTGCCTCTTCGATAAGCGTCAGCACCACCTCACGGTTGGCCGCATCAAGGCTGGCGGTGGGTTCGTCCAGAAGAAGCGCGGGGTAGGCATGGGCGAACCCCCGCGCGATGTTGACGCGCTGCTGTTCGCCGCCGGAAAAGGTGGTGGGAGAGAGCGACCACAGCCGCTCGGGAATGTTCAGACGCTGAAGAAGGTCTGCCGCCCGGTCGCGGGCCTGCGGGGCGGGGGTGCCAAGGGCGAGAAGGGGTTCGGCCACCACGTCCAGCGTCGGCACGCGGGGGACGACGCGCAGGAACTGGCTGACGTAGCCAAGAGTGTCACGCCGCAGCGCGATGATCTGGCGCGGGGCCGCCGTGGCGACATCAGTTTCGCCGACAAGGATGCTGCCCTCGGCGGCAAGATAATTGCCCCAGACCATGCGCATCAGAGTGGATTTCCCCGCACCGGACTGGCCGGTAAGGCCGATGCATTCGCCGGGGTTTACAGTCAGGGCGGCCCCGGCCATGACCGGGATCACGGTGCTGCCCTGGTTGTGCAAAGTGAAGGACTTCGACAGACTTTCTATCCGGATCATGAGATTACACCTGCAGGACGGACGAGACGAGAAGCTGCGTATAGGCGTGCTGCGGGTCGTCCAGCACCTGATCGGTCAGGCCTTGTTCCACCACGCGGCCATCCTTCATCACCATCAGACGGTGGGCCAGAAGCCGAACGACGGCAAGGTCATGCGTAACGATGATGACAGACAGGCCCATATCACGGACAAGGCCGCGCAGAAGGTCCAGTAGTCGCGCCTGAACGCTGACGTCAAGCCCGCCGGTGGGTTCGTCCATGAACACGAGGCGGGGTGAGGTCACGAGGTTCCGCGCAATCTGCAGGCGCTGCTGCATACCGCCGGAAAAGGCGCTGGGGCGGTCATCGATCCGGTCGCCCGCAATCTCTACCCGGCCCAGCCAGTCGGCAGCCTTGCCCCTGATCTCGCCATAGTGCCGGGCGCCCACGGCCATCAGCCGCTCGCCCACGTTGCCACCTGCCGAAACGCCCATCCGCAACCCGTCGCGCGGGTTCTGGTGGACATAGGCCCAGTCGGTGCGGCCAAGGCGGCGACGCTCGGTCTCGGACATGGCAAGCAGGTCGCGGCCATCATAGGCGATGCGGCCAAGGTCGGCGCGCTGGTGGCCTGCGAGGCAGGACAGAAGAGTCGATTTGCCCGATCCGCTTTCGCCGACAATGCCCAGCACCTCGCCGGGATAGAGGTCAAAGCTGACATCCAGGCAGCCGATCCGGGGGCCGTAACGTTTTGTCAGGCCCTCAACCCTGAGGAGGGGCTGATCCGTTGCAACCATCTTTTCCATCAGCGTCATTCCACGCCCTCCGGTTCGGGGGCCCAGAGCCGGCCTTTGTGACCCGCCGCCCGCCGGCTGGCGCAGAAATCGGTGTCGGAGCAGACGAACATCCGCCCTCCTGCGTCATCGGTGATGACTTCGTCGAGGTAGCTGTCCCTTGCGCCGCAAAGATCGCAGTCGTGCGCGGCCTTGGAGGCTTGGAACGGATGGTCGTCGAAGTCGAGGCTGACAACTTCGGTATAGGGCGGCAGGGCGTAGATCCGCTGTTCGCGGCCCGCGCCGAACAGCTGGATCGCCGGGTTGGCGGTCAGCTTGGGGTTGTCGAACTTGGGGATGGGCGACGGGTCCATCACATAGCGGCCTTCCACCTTGACCGGATAGGCGTAGGAGGTGGCGATCTGGCCGTGGCGCGCGATGTCTTCGTAAAGCTTGACATGCATCAGGCCGTATTCCTCAAGCTCGTGCATCTTGCGGGTTTCGGTCTCGCGCGGTTCAAGGAAACGGAGGGGTTCGGGGATCGGAACCTGATAGACGAGGATCTGGCCCTCGGTCAGCGGGGTTTCGGGGATGCGGTGGCGGGTCTGGATCAAAGTGGCCTCAGTCGTCTTCTCGGTAACTGCGACACCCGCCGTACGCTGGAAAAACTTGCGAATGCTGACAGCGTTGGTCGTATCATCGGCACCCTGGTCGATAACCTTGAGCCGGTCTTCGGGCGTCAGGCAGGCTGCGGTGACCTGCACTCCCCCGGTGCCCCAGCCGTAAGGCATCGGCATTTCGCGGCTGGCGAAGGGAACCTGATAGCCCGGCACGGCAATGCCCTTGAGGATTGCGCGGCGGATCATCCGTTTGGTCTGTTCGTCCAGATAGGCGAAGTTGTAGGATTGATCGTTCATCGCGCATTCCCCAAGTTCGGTTTGGTCAACCCACAGGAGCGTATCCGATGGAACTCGGGGCTGGTGTCGTTCTGGTTGCCCTGGTCGCTGACGAAGTTGTCCGCCGCCGGATCTGGGGCCCAGGTCGTGTCAATGGCGGCGGCAATCTGTTTGACAACTGCGACGGCGACGGTGGCGACGACTAGGGTCATTCCGCCGCCTCGCGCAGGGCCTGCGCTTCGGCCCGCAAGCGGCGCACCAGTTCAAGTTCGGCTTGGAAATCCACATAGTGCGGCAGCTTGATATGTTCGAGGAATCCGGTCGCCTGGATGTTGTCGCAGTGCATCAGAACGAACTCTTCATCCTGGGCCGGCGCGCCAGTGAAATCTTCGTCCAGCTCCTGCCAGCGCAGGGCGCGATCGACAAGGGACATGGCTATTGCCTTGCGTTCGGATTGGCCGAAGACAAGGCCATAGCCGCGCGTAAACTGCGGCGGTTCGGTCTTTGACCCTTTGAACTGGTTGACCGTCTCGCATTCGGTCAGCTCCACCTCGCCGATCTCGACGGCGAAGCCCAGTTCGGGAATGTCCACCGCAACCGCGACCCGGCCAATGCGGAGCTCCCCCACGAAAGCATGGGTCCGCCCGTAACCACGCTGGGTGGAATACGCCATAGACAGGATAAAGCCTTCGTCGCCCCGGGTGATCGCCTGCAGGCGCAAGGGGCGGGTTGCGGGCAACTCCAGCGGCTCGCGCGTCAGATCGGGCGGGGTGGCATCAGAGGCTTGGGTCGGTTCGATCAACCCGTCGCAGTTGAGAAAATCCGTGACATGCGGCACGCGCTGTGGCGGCTCGGCTTCGCTTTGTACAGCAATAGGCGCTTCCCCCGCGGCCATCAGCGCAAAGTCGAGCAGGCGGTGGGTATAGTCGAACGTCGGCCCCAGGACCTGCCCACCCGGCAGGTCCTTGAACGTCGCAGAAACGCGCCGGTCTACTGCCATCGCGGCCGTGTCCACGGGGCTGGAGGCCGCCAAACGCGGCAGCGTGGTGCGGTAAGCGCGGATCAGGAAGACCGCCTCGATCAGGTCGCCGCGCGCCTGCTTGATGGCCAGAGCGGCAAGGTCGGGGTCGTACAGCGAGCCTTCGGCCATCACCCGGTTCACGGCCAGCGCCATCTGCTCACGGATTTGCGGGATGGTCAGTTCCGGCACCGCAGGATCGCCTCGGCGCTCCTCGGCCAGCCAGGCATGGGCATTGTCGATGGCGCGTTCTCCACCCTTGACAGCGACATACATCTAAAGCTTCTCCACTCGGGTGGACCTGGGCAGACCGGCCAGCCGGTCGCCGCAGGTGAAAAGGCAGTCAAAGCCCAAGGGGAACAGCGCCCGATTGACCCGGAAAGCTTTGGTTTCGGGCAGCGACAACCAGGCGGCCAGTTCGATCCCCGGCCCCGTCAGCGCGGGGCCGTGGTTCGTCAGCCGGCCCACTTCCACGATCAGTGTGGCCGCGCGGTCGGGATAGTCCGGTTGGCCGATCCTGAAGCGGGTGACTGGCTGCAACGCCTCCCATTTGCCGAGCGCAAAGGCGGCGTCGTCGGCCTCCACCAGCGGCGCGCCGATGTGGAAGGCCAGCCAGTCGCGCACTGCCGG
>Ga0105045_10005723_pt1 | contig 10957 bp, 10 predicted proteins | sample MAT02_FD_78089 | JGI IMG/M metagenome (GOLD analysis project Ga0105045, IMG submission 78089) | Freshwater microbial communities from Lake Fryxell liftoff mats and glacier meltwater in Antarctica - MAT-02 (megahit assembly) | ecosystem: Environmental > Aquatic > Freshwater > Ice > Liftoff... | reverse complement strand
TCCAGACAGGCACGGTTCCATGCCCGGTGGGATCGGGTCGGGCCCCCCACCGACGCACGATCCGTACGTAGTCATGACGTCCACCCCGAAGCTGGTCACGCCTGGCGGGATCTCGCTCTGCTGCAGGCAGTCCGGGAACCCCAAGTTCTGTTGCACCTCGTCGTTCCCGAGGCCCACGGCGAACTCCGCGCCGCAGTAGCTGATGTCGATCGGCTCGCCGGTGTTGTTGCTGACCACGACCTGGCCCGACAGGGTACCGCCCGCCTCGACGGTGGTCGCGTCGAGCTCGACGTCGACCAGGGCCGGGTCGGGCCGAGCCCGGTCGAGACGGATCTCGGCGGCCGTGGCGTTGGGGATCATGTCGGAATCGCCCGAGAGGTTGCCGCCGTCGACGTGGACCGAGAAGCGGTCGCCGGTCGAGGCCCAGTCGAGCGCGACGACGTACTGCTTGGGGACCAGCGGCTGCTCGCAGACGTCGACCGTCTCGACGAACTGCGGGATCAACCGGGCCGGCTGCCCGTCCTCCACGGTCTGGCGACGGAAGCCGACCAACTCCGGCGGGCAGTTGTCGTCGGGTATGGCGATGGCCACCACCACCTGGGCCGCGAAGTCGACCTCAGGAAGCGGCGGCGTAGACGACCTCGTGGGGTCGAGGTGGCGCATGCCCGTCCACAGCGCGTCGAGCTGCTCGGCCGTCGATGCCGACCGCAAGGACGGCAGCTCCCATTCACCGCCATCGCCGAACGGCTCGCTGGCCACACCGAGGTTCAGCAACTCGAACGTGACCTCGCCGTCGGCCGCGGGCGTCGACGGGTCGGTCGCACCATCGGTGGAACCCGGTGGCTGTCCGGCGCGCACCCCTTCGCCATCGTCGTCACCGACCACGGACAGCACCAGCGCTGCGCCCGCGACGAGCGCCACCACCACGGCCGCAGCGGCCAAGACCCGTCGCGCCGGGCTGGCGGCAGGCGACAGCGGGACGACATCCCCAGCACCTCGCGCCATGACCGACTCGGCATCGACTGCACCGACGGCCGAGGGCGCAGCGGCGTCGGCCCACGCTTTGATCTGGCGTTCGACGTCATCCATCTCGATCCACTCCCAGTTCGCTTCGCAGTTGGGTCAGGGCCCGATCGACGTGGGTGGACACCGACGACCTCGACAGCTCGAGGGCGTCGGCCACCTCCTGGTGGGTCCAGCCGCAGCCGTGCACCAGCACCACGGCGGTGCGCTGGCGGGCGGAGAGGCGGCCGAGCGCTGGCGCCAGGCCCGGCTCGAACCCGGGCGCGTCGGGCGGGGCGGGTGGCGGGGCGAAGCGCTCGGGCTTCCACCTCGAGCGACTCTGGCCCACCCGGTAGAGGTAGCCGGCGGGGTTCGCCATCTCCTCCAACTCGGCCCAATGCTCCCAGGCCCAGGCCAGGGCTTCGGCGGTGGCGTCGCGACCAGCTTCGGGGCCGCGCAGCAGGGTGAACGCCCGCCGCAGCCGCGGCTCGACCTCGGCCACGAACGCACCGAACGCCTCGCGCTGCTCGTCCACGGTGGTCACCTTCACAACCGTAGAGAGCACGCTTGCGCCCGCTTGCACGACGCGATCCCACGCACGCCTTTGTATGCTGATCTGCATGCACAGCACGAGCGTCAGGATCGACGGCGATACGCACGAGGACCTCAAGCGCCTGGCCGGCGAGCTCGGCCTCACGGTGGGGAGCACGGTGACGCTTGCCGTGCGGACCCTGCGCCAGGACCTCAGCGGGAAGCAGCTCGCCCAACCGCTGCGCGACGACGAGACCGCCTGGCTCGATGCTGACCTCGGGTGATGTGATCGACCTCGACCTCGGCGCACCCAGAGGCCGCGAGGCTGGGGCGCTCCACCCCGCCGTGATCGTGACGGCCCAACGCATCCTCGACCGGTCCCCGTCGGTCATCCACGTCGTGCCCCTGACGTCGACCCAGCGAGCGTTCGAATCCGAGATCCGCATCGCACCCCACGGATCCAACGGCCTCGAGGTCGCGTCGTCGGCGCAGTGCCAGCACGTCCGTTCGGTGTCGACCGAGCGTGTGCTCGCGCCGAGGGGCAACATCGGGTCCGTCCTCTTGGCCCAGGTACGCGGGACCATCGCCATGATCCTCGACGTGCCCGGCCACTGACCCCGTAGAAGCCTGGTGGTGCGGTCAACCGTTGATGCGGGTGGCGTACGCCTCGCTCTCGATGATGTCGCCGGCGATCGATGCCCTCGTCTTCACCTCATCGTCGAGCGCGTCCACCAGGGCATCGAACTCGGCAGTGGTAGGCGCCCGGCCGAGCAAGAGGATGTAGATCACCGAGACATCGACCTCGCTCGCCTGCTTGGTCTTGTACTCACCGCTCTCGGAGAAGCCGGTCATGACCTGGCCCCGGGTGTTCACCCTGCGGTCGAGACGGGAGGTCCAGAAGTCCACGCCCGACGCTTCACCAGGCCGGCCCAGCACGTTCTGGTAGATCAACTCGACGAACGCCCGGTTGCCGAGCGACCCGTACTTCGTCTTGAACTCGTTCGAGGCCGCGAACGAACTCGAGATGGCGTTGAGGCTCTTGCCATTGACCCGGTGCTGGCGGATCCAGAAGGTGAGGCCGCTTCGATCGGGGATGCGCAAGAGGTAGGCGCGGTAGAGCCGGGTGACGGGGTCGACGTTGGTCAGATGATCAGACGACGACCTCAACTCGGCGACGAAGCCGCCGCGCGTGAGCGATCCCGCCTCCAGCCGGGCGACGTACCCGTTGCGTTCGGCGGCGGTAGGCGCCCGGCCGATGAGATCGGTGAAGATCCGGGTGACCAACGCGTTGGCGTTGGCGAAGGGCGAAGACGAGGTGGGCACCGTAACGATCGACGCCGAGGCTGCCGACGCCGCGCCCGTTCCGGCCGCGTTCACCGCCCGGACCACGAACGTGTAGGTCGTGCCATTCGCCAACCCGGTGATCGACTGAGCCGTGGCGGCGCTGTTGAACACTCGCACCGGCTGAGCCGACCCGCCGATTCGCGGGGTCACCCGATACCCCGTGATCGCCGAACCGCCGTTGGATGCTGGTGCCGACCACGACAACGACACCTGACCGATCCCTGGCGTACCCGACACGCCAGTCGGCGGACCCGGAGCGACCGGGCACAGCGCCAAACCGCTGATGGCCGCCGGCGCCTGCACGCGCCCCGCACCGACGGCGTTGACCCCGAAGGCACCCACCGGAACTGCCGACGCCTGCTGGGCGGCAAGGATCTGCACTGGGGTGCGACAGGGCCGGGCCTGCACCTGTAAGACCGCTATGGCGGCGGCGTGGGGCGCGGCCTGTGACGTCCCGAAGAAGCGGAAGATCCCACCATCGGCCTCGCCGAAGAACGAGTTCCGGGCACCGTCGGTGGCGGTGAGGGTGACCGTAGAGGTGACGCACGATGGCAGAGCGGACGCAGCGGTCGTGCCCACGATGGGATTCCAGCAATAGGTGGCGGGACCCCGCGACGAATAGTCCTCGGGCGCGGTGGTCGTGTCGTACTTGATGGCGGCAATCGAACCCATGCTCCGCATCATGTTGTGTCCGTACCCCGACGGGCCGACGATGTCGCCACCCGCCGACACGTTCCATTGCACCGCGGTCACGCCCGCCGTGGAGAGGTGGATGGTCTTGAACCTTGGCATCGCGGAGCTCTTGTACCGGCTCACCACGACTCGATACGAGCGAGCCTCACCCGTCGTGTTCATGAACCACGCATCCTCGTAGGCCAGCTTGGTGGTGCCCGGGTTGTCGAGGTTGCTCTGGGCAACCACGGTGTCGGTGACCGCATCGACGATGAACAGATCGAGGTCGGTCGTCAGGCCGAACGCCGGCTCGTTCCAGCCCAGCTTCACTCGCAGGGTGCCGTCGTTGTCCAGCGTGAAGGCATTGCCCGCGCTGACCCCAGCAGCCGGGTTGAAGTCATGGCAGTCGGAGTTTCTGTAGATGGCCGTGATTCTCGCCGGGCAGGCGGTTGGCCGGTAGGCCTGGGCCTCATAGGACGCCACGTCGTTGCCGCCGATGATCTTGTTGGTGTTGGCCGCAGACGAGAAGTAGGTGACCCCCAGGGCAGTGACGTCGGCTACTGCCTTGGCGATGATCCCGTCCTGGTAGATGGACTCGTTGAAGTAGCTGATGTCGTCGACGATGACCTTGGCGCCAGCGGCCGCCAGGTTGCGGATCTGGTTGGCGAAGTCCACGTCACCCTTGAACGCGGAGGCGACCAGGATGTGCGCGCCAGGGGCGAGGTCGTGGACCGCCTCGGCCATGGCCCGTCCCTCGTCGGAACCACCCGAGCCCAGTTCCGACCGCACCGTCACCGGCGTGGTCCGCCCGCAGGGGTTGCCCGGGCCGGGAAGCTCTCCCGCGGCCACGCTCGAAGCGGCGCCGCCGCGGTTGTTGTAGGAGTCCGACAGCACACCGACCTTCACGCCCGTCCCATCGACCGAGTTGACGGACCGGGCCGTGGCCACGGCGAGGTGGGTGTCGGCTTCTGAGATGATCCGCGAGCCGCAGACAGCGCTGGTGGCCACGTCACCCTGGCGCAACACGTCGGCCAGCTGCGAGCGGTCAGCGCGGCCGACGGTTGGCTCCAGGATCTCCTCGAGCCACTCGACCCCGGCAACGGTGCCCACGTTCTCGATGTCTGCTGACCCGATGGCCAGCGTGACGAGGTGGTCTTCGATGCTGCGAGCGGTGACCTTGGCGCCAGCTGCCACCAGAGCCGCCTCCGTCGCGGCGTCGGCCTTGGTGAGGCGGGCGTTCACAAGGAACCGCCCATCGGGTTGGTGCAGCAACGAACCCGCGCCGCGAGCCGGCAAGCCGGCAAGCCGGTTCTCGGCCACCCGCGAGCGAGCCACACCGGGTTCGTCGCTGAGTTCGCCCAACCGCGGGGAGACGTTGCTCGGACTCTTCGCTGGTGCGGCTGGCTGGGCGGCGGCGGTCGCCCGTGGAACCAACGCCGCTACGAGGCTGAAACCGACGAAGAACGCAACCAATCGCCAGCCCGCGTGTCGCACCATCACGCGAGAGTAACGGCCTATTCGGTGAGCGCCTCGAGGAACCGTGCCGCCAACGGCGCCGCAACCTGACCACCGAAGCCACCGTCCTCCACGAGGACAGCGAACGCCACGTCACCCTGGTAGCCCGTGAACCAGGCGTGGGTTCTGGGCGGAACCTCGGTGCCGTACTCGGCGGTGCCGGTCTTGCCGAAGACATCGCCGCCTGCCACGCCCAGCACGGCCGATCCAGTCCCGTTGGTGACGGCCTCGCGCATGAGCCCGCGCAGGGCAGCCACCGCATCGGCAGGCAACGGCTCACCGAGTTTGGGCTCGGGCGACGCTGGGTTCACCAGGAGCCGGGGTTGCACCGACCGACCGGCGGCGACCGACGCCGAGGCCAGTGCCACGGCGAATGGGCTGGCCTGCACCTTGCCCTGGCCGAGCGAATCCGCGGCGTGCTCCGTCTCGCTCTCGGTAACGGGCACCGAACCGCCGTACACGGGGACACCCAGGTCGAGCTCGCGGTACCCGAGCCCCCGAGCGACCTCGGCCATCTGCTCGGAGCTGACGGAGCGGGACTGGCCCACGAAGGCCGTATTGCACGAGTCGGCGAAGTTCTTGCGGAACGCCACGTCGCCCAGCACCGCGTTCTCGGCGTTGCGGAACTCCTTGCCGACCACGATGGTGGCGGGGCACGCAACGATGGTGTCGGGCGTGAGCCCGTTCTGCAGGAACGTCAGCGCCGAAGCGATCTTGAACGTCGAGCCCGGGGGGTACGTGCCGATCATCGCCCGGTTGAACCCGTCCGCACCCTCGGGCCCATTCGCCACCGCCAACACGTCGCCCGTGCTCGCGCGGATCGCCACCAGGGCCGCCGGCTTGGCAGCCGACCGCAGGACCTCATCGGCGGCCGTCTGCACGCGAGCGTCGAGCGTGACCGTGAGCGAGGTGCCCTCGACCGCCGAGAAGTCCTCGAGGACCACGGCCGGCTCCCCGGTCCCACTGCGATCAAGGCGGACGGATAGTGCTGGCTGTCCGGCGAGCACCTGGTCCTGCGCGGCCTGCAGCCCCGACGAACCCGTCACGTCACCCAGCTGCAACCGGCCCTGAGACGTTGCCACCTGGGCTTCGGTCGCCGGCCCCGTCGTGCCCAAGAGTGCCCGGGCGAAGTCACGCGACGGGGCCAGCGGGATCTCGGTTTCTTGCAGCACCACTCCAGGCACATCCTCGAGTGAGGCCGCAATCGGGTCGAAGGCCTCGCGACGCAGGGTGATCACCGACACCACGGCGCCCTCGGCCGCCGCGGCCGCTCGACCCTCCAAGGCCTCGGCGTCGACCCCCACCACACCGGCGACCTGGCCCACGAGCCCGGCCCGATCGGCGACTGCGCTGGGCTGGATCCCCACGATCACAACGGGGCGCAGGCCGACGATCGGTCTACCGTCGAGCCCCAAGATCTCTCCTCGCTTGGCCGCGGCCCGCACGGTGGCCAACCGATGTCCGGACCCCACCACGGTCGGATGGACGACCAAGGGTTGCCAGTCCACGAGCCACACCGGGTCGGCCCCCTCGACGGCAACGTCTTCGACCAGCTCGACGGCGGTGTCGTAGGTCCAGACTCGATCGGTACCGAAGGTCCATGTCACCTCGAGGCCGGCCTTCACCCGAGCAGGCGCATCGGCCTTGTCCTCGTCGAAAACCTCGGTGAGGGCGGTGACGCTCACCTTCGTGGGCCCTGATCCGATCCCCTCGCCGAGGCCAGCCGAAACGAACAAAGATCGGTCGGCGATGGCACCGCTCTCCTCGGTTGCGGCCACGTCGCCCAGCGTGCCGGCGACCCACGCTTCGGCGAATGCGGTGGCGGCGTCGAACGTGGGGTCGCCCTCTTCGAGCCGGGGGGACGTGCCATCGTTGCCAGTCGGACCAAGCGGGCCGAACCAGGCAAGGGCCGCCACCAGTCCTACGAGCACGGCGATCCCACCGCCAGTCAGGATCGTTCGCTTTCGTTCCACTCCACCCTCCGCGATCTGGCCTGGGTGAACCTATCGACCGGCCACAGGGCCCAAAGGCTCCTTTGGTTGCGAATCTCGCGCAATCCCATGACAGCAAACCCTGGGCGTCGTAGCGTTCCGTACGCACACCGCCGAGCACAGGAGTCTTCAATGCCGAGATTGCGCCAGGTCCCGCGCGCCGAAGCACCCGACGGGATCGTGCCCGTGATGTACGACTTCATCTTCGGCGACCGCGACCCGGTGGCCGAGCCCGGGCTCCCCAACGGGACGCCGGGGAACTGGTGGACGGTGGTAGCGCAGAGTCCCGAGCTGCTGTCGCATTGCGTGTCAGGCTTCGCGTTCTACCAATCCGAGGCGCGCGAGCTGCCCGCGGACCTGCGGGAAATCGCGCAGCTGCGCGTGGGGTGGGCGCGGGGAAGTCGCTTCGTGTTCTCGCAGCACTGCAAGGCCAGCCGTGACAACGGTGTGACCGAAGACAAGATCGCTGCCATCGACGCCTGGGAAGTGAGCGACGCGTACACCGCCGCCGAGCGGGCCGTGCTGGCCTGGACCGACTCGCTGGTACTCCATGGTGGACGAGCGTCCGACGCCACCTTCGCCGCGCTGCGCACGCACCTCTCCGAAGTGGCGGTGCTGGAGTTGACCTACATCACGTGCTGGTACGACCTCCATGCCGTGATGGCCAAGGCCCTGCGGCTGGAGCTCGATGACGTCGACGAGCCCATCACCGAGCTCACCGGTACCGACATCACCACCGGCCTGTTCACCGATGCAGAACCGACGTGAACCGATCTCGCTGGACTGCCTCCATCGCGGTCGCCGGTCTCGTGCTGGCCCTACTCGCCCCTCAGCATCGCCACCGACGAGACCCTTCAGGGGCTCACCGGACCTGAGCGCGATGCCAACGACCAGGACGCGCGGGTCGAGGGCTCCGTGGCACGAGAAGCTCGGCGAGCGCGGAACGACGGACTTCACCCTCCTCGACGGGTCCACGGTCACCGCGCCTATGGCGGGCGAAACGATGGCCATCCCGTTCACCCAGGGCGATGGGTGGCAGGCCGCCACCGTGCCCTACGCGGGCCGGGACCTGGCGATGACCTTCCTCGTCCCCGACGCCGCCGAACTGGACGCGGTCGAAGCGGCCCTCGACGACGAACTGCTTGCCGAGATCCTCACCAGCGGCGAGGACACCATGGTGGACCTGAGGTTCCCGATGTTCGACCTCGATCAGCGGGCACCGCTGGTTCAGGTCCTCAAGGGCTTGGGTCTCACGGCGCCGTTCGTGCGGGGCACCGCCGACTTCGCTCCCATCACGACCGAAGAGAAGCTGTTCATCGCCGATGTGCTGCACCAGTTCGTCGGCCGGGTGACCGACCCCACGGCCAGCTGAACCTCGGCACGAAGGGTTACCAATCACCGAGGCGGGCGGTGGCCTTGGGGTCATAGAGGCACACGACGTCTGCGAAGTACCGCAGCTGCAGGGCGGCCTGGAGCATGGCTGCACCGGACCCGGCTTCGGGTAGGTGTGACGTGACCACCACGTAGGGCGCCGGATCGGCCAAGGACCGCAACAGCGCGCCGTTGGCGATGGCCTTCTTCAGGGTGTCAGTACGAATGAGGCCGGGACGCTTGCCCTGGATGCTGCCCTTGTACTCGAACCAGACCGTGGCGCCATTGGGGCTGACGGCCTCCTGGTCGATCTCGACGCCAACCTCGGTGAGCACCCGCCGGCCCTTGAGCTCATAGCCGAAGTGCGTGAGCAAGGTGTCGCACTGCTCGGCGAACTGGCGGCCCTGAATACCCGCCGACGCCTGGAAGTTCCGACCCGAGCTCGACCCGGCGGGTGCCACCGGTGGCTGGGGCGAGGGTGCCGGGTCGAGCGGCGGCGACGGATCACCGGTGAAGGGCAGCTGCTCGGATCCGCTCATGCCCGCCCGAGGCTAGGCGGAGCGTCAGCGGGTTGGGCCGACCAGGTGGCAAGCTGCGGTTCCACCCCCCACCCGCACTTGGAGCACGACATGGACCTTGCGCTGTCTGCCGACGAACTGCTGTCGACCACCCGAGCGGTGCGCAAGCGCCTCGACCTCGAACGCCCGGTCGAGCGTTCGGTCATCGAGGAGTGCCTCGAACTGGCCATCCAGGCACCGACCGGATCCAACGCACAGAAATGGCACTGGGTGGTGGTGACCGACCCCGACCTCAAGGCACAGATCGCCGAGCACTATGCCGCCGGGTTCGACCCCTACTTCGCCGCTGGTGCCGCTGGAGCCGCGGTGGCCGGAGATGACCCACGCGCCGAGCGGGCCGAAGCCGTGTCCGCCTCGGCCAAGTACCTCCGCGACCACTTCCACGAGGTGCCGGCCATGCTCATCCCGTGCCAGTGGGGTCGGGTTCCCGATGATGCACCGACGATGGCCCAAGCGGGGTACTGGGGGTCGATCCTCCCGGCCGTCTGGAGCTTCATGTTGGCGCTGCGGTCGCGAGGACTCGGGTCGGCGTGGACCACGCTGCACCTGGCGCGCGAGCGCGAAGTGGCCGACCTGCTCGGCATTCCCTACGACAACTGCACCCAAGCGGGGCTGTTTCCCATCGCCTATACCAAGGGCACAGACTTCAAGCAGGCAAGCCGCGTCCCCGCGACCGAAGTGACCCACTGGAACACCTGGTAGCCCCCTGGACCCAGCCCAGCTGGCCTAGGACGAGATCTCTCCCGGCGGGGGAGGACCCGGGGTGGTGCGAGCGACCGAGCCCGTCCGAGAGACGACGAAAAACAGGGCGACGGTTGCGCCAGCGGTAGGTATCGCTCCCAGGAGGATGAGGCCACCGCCGATGTTGGCGCCGATGACCCCCGCGGTGATGACTCGGTAACCCCCACCTACGAGGACCGCGAAGCCCGCCAGGACCATCGTCTGCAACAGCAGACGAGGCGAGAGCGACCCGCGCCGGTGGGCAACCCAGAGCGCGACGAGCGACCCGGCCAGCACCACGGTCGAGGCCACGAAGATCCACCGCTCCTGGCTCGACGTCAGGTTCGGGGGTTGCCACAGGTAGTCGAGGTCATCGCCGGACTCGGATTGGTCACCGATCCACGCCCACGCGGCGAACGGCATGGCAACCACCACGCCGCCTGCTGCGATCAGCGAACGCCAGGGCCGGGCGCTCCCCGACGCCTTGGGGCTGGCATCTCCGCTCATGTCGGGCGCCGGGCCAGGACATAGAGGCGTTCGGTGGCGCCTTCGGTCCCGATCACCCAGTTGCGGCGGTACCACTCCACGTCGACGAGCCCCGCGGTGGCCACCGCATCGAGCACCTGATCGGGGTCATGGAGGACGAAGGTGAGGTCGACCCCAACGCCGAAAAGTTCGCCTGGCTCACGGGTGCCGTCGCCGACGTGCATCGCGAAGGAGAGCCATCCCCCGGGGCGCAACGCAGAGGCGACGAGCGCCACCGCTGGCTTCAGTTCGGAGCCAGCCAGGTGCACCAGCGAATACCAGGCGGCAATGGCGGCCCAGCCTCCGCCGGCGGACGGCGCCGGCAATGCCGTGAGGTCGGCCACCTCGAAGCGCAACTCGGGGAAACGGTGACGAGCCTCCTCGACCATCGCCGGCGTCAGGTCGAAGCCCGTGACGTCGCCTCCGGCCGCAGCCAGGTGGAAGGCGATGTGGCCCGGGCCGCACCCCGCGTCGGCGACTGGTCCCCCGTCGGCCAGGTCGACCAGCCGCTCCAACAGCCAGCGATCGAACGGCTTGGCATCAAGCTCGTCGATCAGTTCGGTGGCGTAGGCCCCGGCGAGCGCGTCGTAGGCCGCAACCACCTTGGCATCACGGGCCGGGGCGCCCTCGGCAAGGACCACCTCGCGTTCGACCTCTGATCCGGGCATGGTCGACGCTCGTCGCCCGGCCGCCGCAACCTCCACCGGG
>Ga0105045_10005721_pt1 | contig 10959 bp, 11 predicted proteins | sample MAT02_FD_78089 | JGI IMG/M metagenome (GOLD analysis project Ga0105045, IMG submission 78089) | Freshwater microbial communities from Lake Fryxell liftoff mats and glacier meltwater in Antarctica - MAT-02 (megahit assembly) | ecosystem: Environmental > Aquatic > Freshwater > Ice > Liftoff... | reverse complement strand
GCCCACGCGGGTATTTACGTTATGCGACCATCGACCATAAACCCAACAACCCCGTGGGCCGGCGTCGCTGGGGCTCCTGGTCGCCACGCTACGGCAAACCGATTGGTCATCCTCGTAGGGTGGTGACAAGCTCCGCGCAGGCCCACGCTGCGTTCCGCGTCATCCCTTCAATCGCGTAACCAAACACCCCGTGGGCCTGCGTCGCTAATACTCCTTGTTACCACGCTACGCGAACACGCGTTGGCTGCGGTCCCCGTAGGGTGGCGACAAGCTCCGCGCAGGCCCACGCTGGTTTCCGCGTCATCCCATCAATCGCGTAACCAACAACCCCGTGGGCCTGCGTCGCTGGGGCTCCTGGTCGCCACGCTACGGGGAGGCGTGTTTGTCTACGTCACTCCATTCGGAATGTCTGTGTGGTTCCCGTAGGCCCACCTTGGTCTGCTCAAACGTTCGAGTTTCTGCAATCTGGGCTTGATATACGTTTCATCACGAAGGGATTGAAGGAACGTAGCCATCGCTTACCACCGGCTACGATCTTTTACCGCTTCGCGGTGTCAACCGGGTTTTTTGACGGCCCAGACTGACCAGGCGTTGCCGAAAATTGCAACTTCGACACCGGCTTGTCCGGTTGGGAAGACCAGGTTGGCTGCGAATTTCCCCATTTTTTTCTCGAACGTTGTCATGCGCGAACGTGGGTTGCAAAGTAACTGACAAATCGATCATTTTGTTTCAAAATTTGCATCGGAACGAAATTTGCTTCTGTGTATTGACGCTCAGAGTGAAAAAAAACACCATTGACAGCCTGCTAAGGTACGAACAGATAGTTTTGGCAGTTTTTAATGCACTCGTACGCATCCTGCCAAACTTCCTGATCCACCTTCTTGGAGTTTGATGTCATGTTGGACCTAGTTCCGATCCTGGCGGCGACGATGCCCGACCTGTCCGTGTTTGAGTACAGCCTCGTGGATAATATTTTCTCGATGACTGTGGCCACGATGGGTGCCGCTGCGATTTTCTTGTTTCTGTCGCGGTCTACGGTTGACGAGGAGTATCGCCCGGCGGTGGTGATTTCGGGGTTGGTGGTCACGATCGCGGCCTACCACTATTTCATGATCCGGCACAGTTGGCAGGATGCCTACGTGCTTGGCGACGGCGGATACACGGGCACGGGCGCGGGATTCAACGATTTCTACCGGTATGCGGACTGGATTTTGACCGTCCCGCTGCTGATGGTCGAACTCGTTGCCGTGCTGAGGCTGGAGAAGAGCAGGGCGCGTTCGCTGTTGACACGTTTGGTGATCGCGGCGGCGTTGATGATCGCGTTGGGCTACCCTGGCGAAGTCATCGCGAATCCCGAAGGTTGGACCACACGAGTGATTTGGGGCACGTTGTCGTCGATTCCGTTCTTCTACATCCTGTATGTGTTGTGGGTAGAGCTGACCGCGTCGCTCGACACGCAGCCCGCCGAAGCCCTTGGCCTGATTAAGTTGGCACGTCTGGTGCTCTTGATCACCTGGGCTGTCTACCCAATCGCGTACGCTATCGGCGGTACCGAAGCGGCATTAGCGGCGAAGGCCGGCGGCAGCGTCGGATCGGGCAACGTGGTTGCCTTGAATGTTGGTTACGCGATCGCGGATATGACGGCCAAGGCCGGCTTTGGTGTGTTGATTTATATGATCGCACGTGCCAAGAGCAGCCACACGCCGGAATACAGCCGCGCGACCGTCGCCAGCCCCGCGTGAGCATGAGGAAGGGTTTCCTATGCACCACCCGCTGACCTGTTGCATCTACGCCATCGCGATTGTTGCCACGTGGTTGGGTATCATGCCCAATGCAGACGTGATCATCGTCGTGCTGGCACTGGGTGTTGCCGTCGTCGGCGTCCCTCACGGCGGTCTGGACCACTGGACCGGTCGCCGATGGTTGGCCGCACGATGGGGTGGTGCGTGGTGGGGTCTTTTTTTTCCCGCCTACCTGGCCGTGGCAATCACGGTCGGCGTGGGCTGGGTGATGGCGCCGATGCTGACGGTCATCTTGTTCTTTATGCTGTCCGCTTGGCATTTCGGTTTGGATGACGAAGTGATGAACGACCCGTCAAAACAAGAAACAAAACAGGGGGCCTCGCATAACGAAGCGGCTTGGTCCAAACATCTCGTCGCGATCGCCGTCGGTGGCATCGTGATCTGGATTCCGTCGTTAACGCGAGCGAACGAAATGCGCGAAATATTGGCGACGATCATCCCCGGCGACATGGGCCTTTCGGCTGGCGGTGTCGTGTCGATTACCCAGTCGATCGCGTGGATGCTGGTTCCCGTCGCGGTCCTCGCGATCGCGAACGGATGGCTGCGTCCTCATTCACGCGGGACTGCGATGCGACATACCATGCTGGCTGCGGTTTGCTGCGTCGCACCGATCATGGTTTCGTTCGGATTGTACTTTTGCCTGTGGCATTCCGTCCGCGGGCTGGGTGAGCTGTATCGCCAATCGGCATTGTCACCCGCTCGATTCGCAGCCGCCGTGATGCCGCTGTCGGCGCTGGCGATCGGGATGGTCGTGGCCGCTGCGTTCACCTGGACCGAGGGTTACACGTTAACTGCCGAAGTCACGCGTGCGGTCTTCATTGGGCTGTCCGCGATGGCGGTGCCGCATTTATTGCTGCACGGATTCGATCGCATGCTTGCGTCTTCGCCCGCGACGAGTGTCCCGGATTCGCGTTCGCAATATTCCGCGAGCAACCATGCGGAGCTGGGGTTGGAATCATGACCGCACAACATTCCCCCAATGCGTTTGATTATCTGCTGGTCGGCGGCGGCCTGCAGGCTGGCTTGATCGTGATGGCTTTGCGTCACCAGCAACCGACGGCGTCGATACTGTTGATCGAACAAGCCGACAAGTTGGCGGGAAATCACACGTGGTCATTCCACCCCGATGACGTTCCGGGTTCGTCCCGGGAGTGGGTGGAGCCGTTGATCCAGTACCGCTGGGATGCGTGCGAGGTTCGCTTGAGCGGACTCGAGAAACGGATTCCGCTGGCTTATGCGACGACGTCATCGGAGCACTTTGCCAGCGTCGTGAAGCGTCGCATGAACGACGGTCCCGGCAAGATCTTATTGGGCACGTCAGTCGCGGAATTGATGCCCGATCGTGTGCGAACGCAGTCCGGCGATGTCCGTTACGCAAAAATCGTAATCGATTGTCGTGGACCCAATAACGTCCATTCGGGTCAACGCGGTACCGACAAACCGGGATGCGGATTTCAAAAGTTTTGGGGTTTTGAGGTCGAGACCCAGGTCGATTGGCCGCGGCAATCGCCAACGATCATGGATGACTGCGTCGACCAAACCGATGGTTTCCGGTTCATTTACAGTCTGCCCCTGACGCCGCGTCAAATCCTGGTCGAGGACACGCGTTTTTCCAGCACGCCCGAACTGAGCCGTGACGAATGCCTGGCAAACGTGCGCGAGTATCTGCACCAGCTCGGCATGGATGATTGGCGCATTCGACGTGAGGAAAACGGCGTGCTGCCGATGCCGTATCAGGCCGCCGCGATGCCCGATCGACTCGCCTCGCGCGATGTTCTGGCCGGAGGTTACGCCGGGGGATGGTATCACGCCGCGACCGGATATTCGTTTCCGATGGCGGTCGCGCTGGCACAAACGATCGCGAGCGTTGACGCGGATGAAGCGACCCATCGAGTCCATGCGGCGGTGAACGCGTTGGCGGCGCAGCACGTGACGCGAACGCGGTTTGCCAGATTTCTGAATCGACTGCTGTTTTGTCTGGTCAAACCAAAGACCCGTTACCAGATTTTTCGCCGGTTCTACAACGTGCTCCCGCCGGCCGCGATCGCTCGCTTTTACGCCCACCGCTTCACCGCACGCGATGCGATGCGGATCGTCGTGGGCATGCCTCCGCGAGGTCTTCGCCCGATCCATTTCGCGCAATCGTTTTTGCCACCGCGAAAGCAGACGCAAACGTCCAAATTCTTATCGCCAGTTCATCCCTCGGCCCGATCGGAAGTTGTTCAATGAGTTCTCTCATCTCGACCGGTACCTACCAATCCACGGCACCCTTGCTGCAACACGAGTCCCTGTTGAAACCCGTGGACGCGTTTGTCTCGCGATGCGGAAAACGGATTCGTCAAGCGTTGGTGCAATGTGCTTTTGAGATCGCCGGCGGTGAGGGCGTGGTTCCCGTTTGTTTATCCAGCTCGATCGAAATGCTGCACGCCGGCTCGCTCGTGATCGACGATATCCAGGACGATTCATCGACGCGACGTGGGCGACCGACGTTGCACCGCGATTTGGGCGTACCGTTGGCGATCAATGCAGGCAATTGGATGTATTTTGACGCGCTGCATCAATTGACAACGTCCGCCTTGAAACCACGCATGCGAGGCCAGTTGTTGTCGCGGATGGTCGCCGCGGGAAAGCGCTGCCACGAGGGACAAGCGTGCGACTTGGCGGCGCGAATTGACAAATTGCCGACATCAAAATTTTATCCCGTGGTCCGGTGCATCAGCCGTGAAAAGACCGGATGCCTGGTTTCCCTGGCGATGCAGTTCGGAGCAATCGCCGCCGCTGCGGACCGCGACACACGGCGAATGCTCGCCCGCTTTGGGATGCAAATTGGCGTCGCGCTGCAGATGCGAAATGACTTGGACGAACTGCTGTCGTTGATCCGCGACCCGTATGAAACGCTTCGCAGCGATGATCTTCGCAACGCCCGCGTCACGTGGCCGTGGGCGTGGATGGCAATGCATGGCAACCCGCTACAAACACAACGCCTGATCGATCAAACCAGCCGCGCCGCGGATGACCCCGAGGCGCTCGTTCATGTCGCGAAAGCATTGCTGAGCGTCGTGTACTCGCCCGGGAACAAAATCATCGGACGACGTATCGAGCGAGAACTCGACCGGCTGCGACCGGTCGCGATAAACGAAACGGCGATCGAGGCGATGACGATCGCGCTGCAACCCATCTCTATGGCTGGCAACCATCCGATTGCAACGGAGCCGGCTCATGTCCATCGCGTTTGACGCTTCGGCGATTGACTCGTTAACCGCACACGGCCTGCGTGCCGGTTCGTCGGACTCGTCCCGCGGACGTGCGGCGGTGATCGGCAGCGGCTTTGGTGGCCTCGCCGCGGCGATTCGCTTGCAATCGATGGGTTTTGAAACGGTGTGTTTCGAAGGTCGCGACAAGCCCGGCGGTCGCGCCTATGTTTACCAGGACGCGGGATTTACGTTCGACGCCGGTCCGACCGTGATCACGGCACCGCACTGCATCGAAGAATTGTTCGAATTGTCCGGCCGGTCGATGCAAGATTACGTAGAACTGATGCCCGTCGATCCGATGTATCGATTGCAGTGGCAGGACGGTCAAACGTTCGATTACGTATCGGATGAAGATCGCTTGGTCGAACAAATCCGCAAAATTAATCCCGCGGACGTCGCCGGATACCATCGTTTCGCCGACTATTCCCGACGCGTATTCAAGAAAGGTTATGAGGAGCTCGGGGCGACGCCGTTTCTGAACTTTCGCGACATGGTCCGAGTGGCCCCAGAGCTGATGAAATTGAGGGCCGACCGCAGCGTCTACTCCGCCGTATCGCGATTCGTCAACGACGAACACCTCCGCCAAGCATTCAGTTTTCATCCGCTGTTGGTGGGCGGTAACCCGTATCAAACCAGTTCAATCTATACGCTGATTCACTGGATCGAACGTAAGTGGGGCGTTTCCTTCCCACGCGGCGGTACCGGTGCCCTGGTCGGCGGACTGGTCCAGCTTTTCGAAGAACTCGGTGGTGAACTGCGTCTCGACTCGCCGGTGAGAAAAATCAATTTGGAAACCGTGGGGACAGCGACCAAACACCGGCTGACGACGGATCAAGTCGCGAACGAGCGTTTTGATTTGGTCGTTTCCAATGCGGACATTCATCACACCTATGATGAATTGTATGAGAGCTCAGCGGCGGCGAAACAGCGTGCCAAGAAACTCCGGCGGATGCAGTGGTCGATGTCGCTGTTCGTGATGTATTTCGGCACCAACCGTCGGTTTGACAATTTGGCTCATCATACGATTCTGTTTGGTAATCGTTATAAGGGTCTGTTGGATGACATCTTCAAAGGCAATTCGCTGCCCGAGGATTTCAGTCTTTATCTGCACGCACCAACGGTGACCGACCCATCGCTCGCACCGCCCGGCGGGGAAGCATTTTATGTGCTCAGTCCGGTGCCGCACCTCGGACGCGTCAACGTGGCCTGGGACGCCGTCGCGCAAAGCTATGGGGATCGCATCTTGGAATCGCTCGAAACGCAGCTCCCGGGGCTTCGCGATTCGATTGTCACGCGGCGACATTTCACGCCGCTCGATTTCAAATCCCAATTAAATTCCTATCATGGTTCCGCGTTCTCGGTCGCCCCGGTGTTAACGCAAAGCGCGTACTTTCGCCCACATAACAAATCGGCGGAGATTCCGGGGCTGTATATCGTCGGCAGCGGAACGCATCCGGGTGCGGGCGTTCCCGGGGTGATCAATTCGGCAAAAGCGACCTGCGGCTTGGTGGCTCGTGACTTTGGAGTCCTGGCTTCATGACGACCGCAGCCGATCCCGACGCGATCATCAAAGCCCACAGCCGTTCATTTTCGACCGCTTCGAGGTTTTTACCCCGGTCGATTCGCGGCGATGTGGTGAAATTGTATGCGTGGTGTCGTGCCTGCGACGATGCGGTCGACCACGCCCAAACGCCGCAGGATGCGCAGGCACAGTGGCAATGCTTACGCGATGATATTGATCGAATCGGCGCGGGTGTTCCGGTGCATCATCCCGCCTCACGCTTATTGCAAGAATTGATGCGTGATTGTGGCGTGACTAGATTCCAGGCGATCGATTTGCTGCGTGGCATGCAGATGGATTTAGAAATGGATCGTGGCGATGGGACGATCGGCGATCAAGCCAACCTGCTGCGATACTGCTACCATGCCGCCGGCGTCGTGGGTTTAATGATGTGTCGCGTCATGGGAGTTAAAAACCACACCGCTGACATGCATGCAAAATCTTTGGGCATCGCGATGCAATTGACCAACATCGCCCGGGACGTTCGTGAAGACGCCGAACGCGGTCGATGCTACTTGCCCGGCATCATCAATCCGCTTGCTCAAGAGCACCGCAGCGCGGTCATCAGTCGTGTCGCCGAGCTGCTTGACCTGGCCGACCAACATTACCGGTACGCGATGTCGGCCATGGTGTACTTGCCGGTGCGTTGCCGAATTGCGATTCGCATTTCCGCAGCGCTCTACCAAGAAATAGGACACGAAATTCGCAGGAATGACTGCGACGTTTTAGCGGGTCGCACGGTCGTGCCGCGAGCCAGATTCGCCCTGACCGCCGCTCGTGCGGCGTTTGCCAGTCCACTGGATATTTGGCCATTTGCGCAGCGTCCGCTCGTCGAAACATCCAATAAGTTCTCATCCCCGACCCTTGATCCCTCGATGGAGATTCCTATGTCATCTCAATTGTCTTTGCATGTTTTAAATGCGCGGGCCAACGCCTATCTCGGAATTTCGTTGACCGCGTTCATGGCCACGGCCTTATTCATCATGGTTTACATGAACCCGAAAGAAACGACGTATACGTGGTTGCCACTGTTATACGCCGGCGTTTCATTGGCCATCGCGATCGGCACCCACTTCGCGTCGAAGCATTACGCATCCTTGCAACCGGTTCGAAACCAATAAGCATTCTCAGCATAAGATTTATTCGGTTGCGCTGAGGTCTTTAAGCTTATAGGTATTGGTTCACGCTGGATTTCACCGTGCCCGCGCAGCGGTCGTGCGGCTTTTAAGTGGTTGTTCCTATGCTGAGGCCGGCGGCTAGCGCCGATCCGCTCACCGCGCAGCGCTCGTGCGGCTTTTAAGGTTGTTCCGCATGGGTTTATTTCATTCTCCTTCCGGGAGAGTCGAGCCTAAGCGAGGAGAGGAGATCGCGCCGACATATTTCGGTAGGGTGGGTTGGGCGGTTTCCGCGTTGACCGACCATTTCTCCGGAGTTTGGTGGGCCTGCGTCGAGGACTCCTTGTCCCACCCTACGTTGCAAGCGATCCCTAAAACGGGACGTTACTTCGGGACGATTCCTTAAAAGCGGCACGACCTAGCGGGAGCGGGAGGGTCGGACGTCATTTCTGGTCGCGAAAGCGATCCAACGCGCCGCTGCAAAAATTTAAAATCTATTTTGCCGCATCCAAATCGCTTTCGCTCGCGAAAGCTTTCTTACACGGGTTTTGTCATGTTGGCGGACCCGCATTCGATTTCGCGTTTTGAAAGAATTGACTGATGAAAAGTTTCCTATGCATGCTGACCGTTGTCGCATCCACGTTTGTTGCCCCCCTCGCTGTCCGCGCTGCTGACATCGTCGACACCGCTGTGAGTGCAGGATCGTTCAACACGCTTGTCGCGGCCGTCAAGGCAGCTGGTTTGGTCGAGGCGCTCAAGGGCGATGGACCGTTGACCGTTTTTGCACCGACGGACGAAGCTTTCAAGAAGCTTCCCGCGGGAACCGTTGAATCGCTGCTGAAGCCAGAAAACAAGGACAAGCTAATCGCGATCCTGAAGTATCACGTCGTCGCCGGCAAGGTCATGGCTGCTGATGTCGTCAAGCTGACGTCGGCCGAAACGCTCGAAGGCGACAAGGTCACGATCAAGGTTGTCGGCGGCAAGGTCATGATCAACAAGTCGACCGTAGCGAAAGCAGACATCGTGTGTGACAATGGTGTTATCCACGTGATTGACACCGTGTTGTTGCCGCCCGCGAAGTAAACGTCCACTTCGGCATGGCGCCAGTTTGACCAGTGAGGCTCGAAAACCATGCTCGACGATTCAACCATTCTGCAACGGGTCGCGATCGGCGATCAAACCGCGGTGGATGATTGCATCGAGAAATACGGTGGGCTGATCTGGTCCATCGGCAAACGATATCTGCGTGACATCACCGATTTAGAGGATGTCACGCAGGAGGTTTTCATTGAGTTGTGGCAGACGGCAAAACGTTTTGATCCCAGCCTTGGATCAGAGCCAAATTTTGTCGCGCTGATTGCGCGTCGCCGGATGGTGGATCGTTTGCGACGCAGGGGCACGGAGCAAAATAGGGTGCCCACCGAGTCGATCGATGACGTCGGTGAAATCAGCGTCGACGTGTCCGAGCGGTTGACGTGGGGTGACGAGATTGAGCGGACGGTTGGATGTTTGGAAAAATTGGAATCCGTTCGCAAACAAGTACTTGTTCTGCATTTGCGGGATGGATATTCGCACGGCCGAATCTCTGACGCGCTGAAATTGCCGCTGGGGACGATCAAGTCGCACGCCCGCCGCGGGTTGTTGCAAATGCAGCGATGCGTAGGGCTGCACGATGCCGTCCGTCAGGTTTCTTCGCTCGCGAACGGAGAACTGCGATGAAGAATTTTACTGGTGACGCCCCGGCGGATGATTTTGGTCGGGACTCGTTCGACAGCGAAGAATTGCGACTGCTGCTCGCCGGTGACGTTCTCGGTGACCTGGATGGTGCCGAACGTTCAAGGCTGACCGCACTCACTCGCAACGCCGAAGGATTCGAATCGAATCGAGAATCGCTGCAACAGGTTGCCGCCGCGATACGGCTCGCGTCAGAACTTTGTCATCCAGGCATAAGCCCGGAGGATATGTCTTTGGCCGAAGGAGGCAATCGGATGTCATTGAAACCGGAATTGATTCAACGCATTCGTCGAGACGCTTCCATCCACCTGCCATCAACGTCAACGACGCAAGAGCCAACGTCACGGTCCAACACCGGCGCGGCCAGTTGGTTGACGTCGCCTTGGGTGGGTTGGTGTGTCGCCGTCAGTTTGGCGATCGTCTGCGTTGGACTCTGGATAGCAACTAGGTCGAGCGATTCCGGGGCCGCGATGGCCAGCGGGATGACCGCTGTGGATGCAGCCGCGTGGACCCAGGTACATCCCAATGCGATTCAACTGAGCTGGAAGGTTCAGGATCCGGCGTTGGCGAATCCTGGTGACGGTGGTGATGCCGGCAGCGTGACCTGGGATTCAAAATCACAGACGGGTTTCATGAGGCTAAATATGCTGCCCATCAACGACGCGTCGGTAGAACAGTATCAGCTTTGGATCATTGACCCCAAACGCGACGACGAACCGATCGACGGTGGCGTGTTCGATATCGCTCAGCGTGGCGACACCATCATCCCGATTCGTGCCAAGCTGAACGTCATCGACCCCGCCGGGTTTGCCGTCACGGTCGAAAAACCTGGCGGCGTCGTCGTCTCTGACCAAAGCCGACTTCCGCTGTTGGTGCTGGTGTCGCAGTGAGCTTTCCTCTATTTCGATCACCCGGCCGCGCAACTCTCGTGCGGCTTTTAAGTGGTTAGTTCGAATGGGTTTATTTCACCCTCCCCCCTCCGCGCAGGCAGGGTGAATTGCTTGGCAGTTATGATAGGCTGGGTCACGCGGTTTCCGCGCTGACCTAACTTTGCTTGTGAGATTGGTGGGCCAGCGTCGAGAACTCCTTGTGCCACCCTACGTCGCTACGTCGCAAGCGACACCCAAAACGGGAAGTTTGTTTCAGGACAATTCCATAGGTGCCTTTGCGGAAACACATCCCGTGGGAATGCTCATTGAGGATGTACACTCGATAACGCTTCAAATCCGGAGACGACATCGAACAGTTCCTCGTCGATGCTGCCCTGACGTTGACGATGAAAGGTCGTGTTCAACGTTTCTAACAATTCGTCAATGTTCTTGTCGGCTCGCTGCATGGCGGCAAGGCGGCTGGCGTTTTCGCTGGCAAGAGATTCTGCGCACGCTCTGAAAAGCGAAACGAATAGGTATTCACGGATCAGCGATCTTAGAGTCGCTGTGCGTCCTCCCAGCACCTCTGGCAAGTTCTTCGTCGGCCAGGGGCGTTGCGATAAT
>Ga0105045_10005720_pt1 | contig 10959 bp, 13 predicted proteins | sample MAT02_FD_78089 | JGI IMG/M metagenome (GOLD analysis project Ga0105045, IMG submission 78089) | Freshwater microbial communities from Lake Fryxell liftoff mats and glacier meltwater in Antarctica - MAT-02 (megahit assembly) | ecosystem: Environmental > Aquatic > Freshwater > Ice > Liftoff... | reverse complement strand
TGGCGACCTTGCCGTGCAGACCCAGCTCAGGCTTGATCTGCCTGTCGATATCGTCAAGTATGGATTGAAAGTTCATGCGAATGAGGGTTCCGCGTGGATGCAGGTCGTTGGCGCACGGCAGGGGATCAACCGGTTGGCGCTGACGATTCGTACAAATGGACCACGGCCATTGGTGCGCGAAACGACCTGCTGCCGCAGGGCCACTACGATTTAGGCTGCGCGGTCGCGGTGCGCAAGCTCAGCAACATCGTCAGGGTCAATACGCTGACGATGACCCCCAGCGATATCCATACCGGAATCTTGAACACGTCGACCAGGCACATCTTGACTCCTATGAACACCAGGATCACGGCCAGGCCGTAGTTGAGCAGGTGGAACTTGTTGGCCACCGCTGCCAGCAGAAAGTACATCGCTCGCAGACCCAGGATCGCGAACACATTGCTGGTCAGCACGATGAAGGGGTCTTTGGTGATGGCGAAGATCGCGGGGATAGAATCGACGGCAAATATCAGAATTTCTCGCCGTCGTAGTTCTTGCTGTTCCAAGACAAGACCTCGACGAATTAGACGAAAAGCAGGGGCTTTCCAAAAGGTCTTGCGGGAGATCGCCTGAAGGCACCTCCGCATGCACCGGCCAAGGTATCACCGTTCGGGCAACTGCCATGACGTATTGACGACACATGCGAACCCGGGGTTGGCCCAGGACTGCCACTCCCCTTGAGTAACGCGCGAGTGTGTCATGGCTAACATGCCCCTAAAGACTGTAGGCTTTTGACCACTGGTCGGTTTCAACGCAGTTCCTTCCAGACCGCGTCGATGACCTTGTTGACGAACTCCAGCAAAAGATTCTCCGGCGAAGGATCCGAAGGTGGCGGCTTCGTGGGTTTCGGTTTGGGCCGCGGGATGTCGAATTCGACCTGCGCATCGATGCGCTTGTTGCGCAACGCGTGCTGGAAGACCTCGCCGACGATGGGCAAGGCGCTGCGCGCGCCCTGACCCCAGGTGCCCATGGTGACACGGTTGTCGTTGAAGCCCACCCGCGCACCCGCGACCAGCTGTGGATGCGCCAGGATGAACCAGCCGTCGGCGTTGTCCTGGGTCGTGCCAGTCTTGCCAGCGACGTCGGCGCGGATGCCGAAACGCGAGCGGATCGCGGACCCGGTGCCTTCGTCGATGCTGCCGCGCATCGTGTCGATCAACGTCAGCGCCTGCGCGTACGGCATGGCGCGTTCGGGTTTTGGCGCGGGCGCGAATTGCTGCAACACCTTGCCGTGGCGGTCTTCCACCCGCTGCACCCACATGGGCGGCAGGTACTTGCCGCCGTTGGCAATGCTTGCATAGGCGGTGACCATTTCAAGCAGCGTGACCGGGCTGGTACCCAGGGCCAGCGACAGCACCGGCTCCAGTGTGCTTTGGCGCACGCCGAGAGAACGCGCCAGCTTTATCACCTTGTCAGGGCCGACCTTTTGCATCAGTTGCGCGGTGATGGTGTTCTTTGAATAGGCCAGACCGGTGCGCAGGCGCATCGCCTGGCCAGTGGGTGCGGCCTCGTCCCTGGGCGACCAGACCGGGCCACCGCCTGCGGGTCGGATCTCGACCACCTGGTCGATCAAGGTGTCGTCCGGTTTGAATCCCTGCAGGAAGGCGGCACCGTAGACAAAGGGTTTGAATGTCGAGCCCGGTTGCCGCCTGGCCTGGTTTACATGGTCGAACTGTTCGGTGGCGAAGTCACGGCTGCCGACCCAGGCGCGCACGGCACCATCACGGGGATCGATCGCAACAAAGCCCGCTTGCAATGGTGGACGATCAACGCCTGGGCGTTGGCGTCCGTCGGCCAGGCGTTGCAATTGCGCTAGCTGGCGGGCGACGGCCTGGTTGGCCGCCTTTTGCAGATCGCCGTCGAGTGTGGTCACGATACGCAAGCCGTCAGCATGAATGTTGTAGTCGTTGTCGTCAGCCCACGCGACCAGCCATTTGCGCAGCTGCTGCGCGACGTGGGGTGCGAGACCGACGGCCGCCGTCTGGCGCTCGAACTCCAGTGCCAGGGGCTGGCGTACCAAGGCCTCCAGGCGAGCGGGGTCCAGGGTGCCATCCTTGGCCATTTGCGCCAGTACCAGATTGCGCCGCTGCAACGCGCGCTCCGGGTTCAGCACCGGGTTGTAATAGCTGGTGCCTTTGAGCATGCCGACCAGCGTCGCGCCTTCGAGCAGATTGAGGTCCTTGGCCGATTTGTCGAAATAGGTGCGGGCCGCCATCTCGATGCCGAAGGCGTTGTACAGAAACGGTACCGTGTTGAGGTAGGTTTCGAGAATCTCCTGCTTCGAATACACCGCCTCGATCTTGAACGCGGTGATCGCCTCTTTCAGTTTGCGATGGATGCTGGCGGCGCGGCCGATCTCGTCCGGATACAGGTTGCGCGCCAGTTGCTGGGTGATGGTCGAGCCGCCTTGCAGGTCGCCTTGCACGGTTTGCCAAAGAGCGCCGACCGTGCGCCGCCAATCGACGCCGTGGTGCTGGAAAAAACGATGGTCTTCGGTGGCGACCAAGGCATTCACCACGTTGGCTGCCACCTTGTCCAGGCTGACCCATTCGCGGTTGATGTTCTTGTATTGGGCCAGCAGGGTACCGTCGCTGGCCAGCAGCACGGAAGGCTGGCCGACCTTGGCCTTGCGCAGATCGCCAATTCCGGGTGTCAATAGCGCCAGCACCAGCACATACAGTGTCATGAACGCCGGGATAAGCATTAGCGCTCGCCAGGGATGGCTTCGGGCAGCATCGACGACCCGTTGCAGACCTGCGTTGGCACTGGCGATGCGAGGGTGCAGGGGACTCAACATGCGCGCAGTGTACGCAAAGGCCGACATGTCGGGCGTGTCGGCGATGGGTGCCATGCAGTCGAGGTCCACTGGCGGTATGCTCTGCGGCGATGACGCCCTTGCTGGATTTCGTGCGCTGCCACCCCCGTTTGCTGGTTCTGACCGGTGCCGGTTGCAGTACTGCGGCCGGCATTCCGGACTACCGCGATGCCCAGGGTGCCTGGAAACGGCCGGCGCCGATGCGCTACCAGCTGTTTGTCGGTGATGCCCTGGCGCGCCAACGCTACTGGGCGCGCAGCATGATCGGTTGGCGCACCATGGCGCTGGCGCGTCCGGCACCGGCGCATCAGGCACTGGTGCGGCTGGAGCAGGCCGGTTATGTGCAACTGCTCGTGACGCAAAACGTGGACGGATTGCACGATCGGGCTGGCAGTGGTCGCGTCATCGACCTGCATGGCCGCGTCGACACCGTATGCTGCCTGGCTTGCGCACAGCGCACGCCGCGCCTGACCTTGCAGCGCGAACTGCTGCGCCGCAACCCCCAGTGGGCCACGCGAGAGGCGCTGGCAGCGCCCGATGGCGATGCCGATCTGGAGGCGCTGGATTTCTCCAGCTTCGATGTGCCCGCCTGTTCTGCCTGTGGCGGCATGCTCAAGCCCGATGTCGTGTTTTTCGGCGAAAACGTTCCGCGAGAACGCGTGGCGGCGGTGCGCCAAGCCTTGGCAACTTCCGATGCCTTGCTGGTCGCGGGTTCTTCGTTGATGGTGTACTCAGGTTACCGCTTTGTCGAAGATGCGATTGCTGCGGGAAAGCCGGTGGCGGCTGTGAACCAGGGGCGAACCCGCGCGGATGCGGTGCTCACGCTGAAGATTGAACAGGACGTTGGGGCCGCCCTCGATGCGCTGAGCGCGGCCTTGTCAGGTGCCTGATATCAGGACGGATTCGACGCCCGTGCGCGACGTTTACGCCGCGTATCGAGGTGCCAGGCCAGAAATGGCAATAGCAGCATCGAGCCGGGAACCGCCCAGATGAGCAGGTAAGGGCTGACCGATGAGAAGGCGCGCAGCATCTGCTTGATCTGCAGGCGTTCTTCCGGCGTCCAGATACCGCCATTGCGCTGTTTCATCAGCAGGGGCAATGCGCCTTTGATCTGCCCCAGCTCCGCGCGCAATCGGTTCTTCTCCCGGCTGTTGCCCGCTGCCATCGATGAAACCCACACCGGCGCGCGCGGCATCCTGGCCTGGAACGTCTGCGTGCTGTTGGGATGGAACGGTCCCGCTTCAGCTTCGGGTGCTGTTGGTGGAGTGTCAGCAGCAGGCTTCATGGGCGGATTATTGATCATCGGCCGGAACCGGTGGATCGGCGCGTCTTCGATGCCTGCTGCAGCGGTGGTGCTGCGTCAGTGCGTGGCAACCAGCTTGTCGGCCGGAAAAGCGTGCAGCAGGTCCATCGATTGGTGCGCTGGGGCGTCCAGCCAGTCGTCGTGCGCGGCCTGCGGCAGGATCACGACCATGCGCTTTTCCTCGCCGGGGCGGTGCATGTTGCGCATCAACGCATGCGCGTCGGCATTGATCGTCAGCATGGTGAAGCTCAGCACCGTTTGGCCCTGCGGCGATCGCCACGACGACCACAGCCCGGCGATACCCATGGGCTCTGCATCGGTGCGTGCGATCCGGGTCGCCACTGCTTTGCCTGAGCGCCAGTCGGGCTCGAAGATGGCATCGGCACCGATGATGCAGTGCTGGTGGCGCCGCCAGGCGTCGCGGAAGCTGGGCTTCTCGTGCACTGTTTCGCTGCGCGCGTTGAAGGTGTTGCGCGCCAGCTTCGCATCCTTGGCCCAATGCGGCAACAGGCCGAACAGACCTGGCAGCGCCTCGCGCGATGGCGCGTCGGCGTCGTCCAGCCCGACCGTGCGGCGCACCAGGACGCCGGTGTAGCCGGGCCACATGTCGTATTTGCCTTCAGGATCTGGCGGATAGACGCCAAACAGGCGAAAGAATCGCTCGCGTTCCTGGATGGCTTGGTAGTGACTGCACATGCGACAAAAGTATACGGATCGGCCGTGACCATCCGCACACGGCTATTGATGCGCCTGCTGCCAGACCAGCTGCGCGGCGGCGAGGTCCTCCAATGCCGTGCCCACTGACTTGAACACGGTGATGTCACGCGCCGAATGCCGCACCACGACCTCGCCCCGCACGAGTTCGGCCAGTTCGGCCCGCACCTGGGAGCGATCGATGCAGCCCGATTGCAGTGGCTGCACCAGGTCGCCGGCTTCCGACAATGCACCGATATAGGTGTCGACACAGATCCGGGCCATCTGCATCGTGGCATCGTCTGCCTCGCGCATGTCGGGCTTGAAGCCACCCACCAGGTCGATATGGGTTCCGGGCTGCAGCCACGCGCCCCGAACCAAGGGCGTGGTCGAGGTGGTTGCGCAACTGACGATGTCGCTGCCCCTTACACCGGCTTCCAGGTCGTCACAAACGGTGGCCGGCAGACCTTCCTGCGCCAATGCGTGGGCGAGCGCTGCGCTGGCCTGCGGATTGCGGCCCCAGACCTGCAGTTGCGCTAGCAGCGGGCGCAGCGCGGTATGTGCGCGTGCGATCCAGCGCGCGAGCGGACCCGTGCCTACGATCAGCAGGCTGCGCGCATCTGGCCGCGCCAGATAGCGGGCGGCCAGCGCCGATGCGGCGGCGGTGCGGCGCAGCGTCAACGCCTCTCCATCCATCAGGGCCAGCGGGTGGCCGGTATGCCGGTCCAATAGCAGGTAGGTCGCTTGCACCGTGGCTATGCCGCGGGTGGTGTTGCCCGGCATCACGGTGACGAGTTTCACCCCCAATACGTCGTTCGACCATGCCGGCATCAGCAGCAGCGCATCCTGCGACCCCAGCGCATGGGCATGACGCACCGGCACTTGCGCGCCGGCTGCGAACGCCTGCGCCAGCTGTTCGACCAACAACGGCCAAGGCAGTGCCTCGTGGACTTGGTCGGCAGTGAAGATGCGCATGAGGTTCTGGGCGGCTGGCGGATGTCAGCGGTTGTGCCGATTACGCAGGTGGATCGGTATCGGGCGGGCTCGTGACGTCATCGCCGTATCGCTTGTGCCAGTCGCCAACATCCCCATCCGACCAGAAGGCCCAGCACGTCGGCCAGCAGGTCACCCCATTCGGCGCTGCGGTAAGTGGTGAAGGACTGCAAGATCTCGATCAGCGCGCCGTAGGCCAGTAGCGCCAGCAGGGTCGACGGAATCCGCGCGGGATACGCAAGGCAACCCAGCACCGCAAGCGTGGCAAACGCCAGCAGGTGATTGGTCTTGTCCCAGCCCGTGGTGGGCGCGTCAGCGCCCAGGGGCAACAGGGAAAGGGCCAACACGACGATCAGCAAGCCGGCCAAGGCCAGGCGCCAGGAACGGGCTGCCATCAACATGGTGGCTGCCTTCGGTCGCCATCGCCTTCCCGATGTGCGACAGGCTCTCGCTCTGGCACGAAGCTGCGATCGGGCGGGCAAAGTGCCGTATCGGCCGGCTGAATGCGGCTGCAGACGTTGCGCGGGCGCGGCCGGGCGTTAGCATGGCAAGCATCGCCGCGCAAGGAAATCTCCATGAACACCACTTCGTCCATCGCACTGTCGGGCATGCAGGCGGCGCAGACCCGTCTGCAAGCCTCCGCGCACAATGTTGCCAACCTGTCGACCGAAGATTTTCGGCGCCAGGAGGTGCGGCAAACCCCGCGATCCGACGGAGGCGTGAATGCCGAAGTGGAGCGCGCTACCAAGACCGGACCGGCGCTGCTACGCGATGTGGTGGAGCAACTCGAAGCCAAAAACGCCTTCCTGGCCAACCTGGCGGTGTTCAAGACCAACGACCGATTGGCCGGTGCCTTGCTGGACGAAAAGGCCTGAGCGCGCGTCAATCCGTTTCCTTCGTGCCGCCCGCAGCAAACTGGGCCGCCTTCGCGCGATAGTCCTGGTTCTCGGGTGCCAGTAGGCTCAAGCGGGCATAGACCCGGCCCAGCGCCTGCGGGTCGCTGGCCAACAGGCTTTGGGCTACCAGGGCGCGTATCTCCAGCTCGGTATCGATCAGCGCCAGCATCTGCGCGATGCGAGGATCCTGGAGCGTCGCAAATCGCGCCAGGTCCGCGCGGGCGGTGGCCAGGGTGTCACGCTCGATATTGCGCACGGTGCGCTCGGCCAGCATGCCGCGCACCGCCTCGATCTCATTGTCGATGCGGGACCGCAACACGGTGGCGATCCGGTCGCGCTCCTGGAGTTCGGCCTGCAGCTGCTGCGCAGCCGCCTGGCGCTGGAAATGGTCCTGGGCAAACGCCACCAGCCCCAGGCCAATGCCGGTCACCAGCGCCATCGCCAGGAACTCCCGCACCCGTGCAGGGGCCGCAACTCCATGGCGCTGCCATTGCACGGACAACCGCCACAAGACCGCCACGGCCGCCAGCGCGATGAGGGTGTAGGCGGCAATGACGAGTGCTGACATGCTACCCACGCTCGGTTCCCGCTGTGCCCATGGTGATCCTTTGATTCAATCGCCGCCGCGACCGCTATGGACGCAGGATTCCCACGGCAACACCGCGCAACCGCAGTGCGCTACGGCATGGGTCGACACGGTGAACGTGCCAGCTGCTGGCGTTGGGCTACCGGAGCCAGTGGGCTTGCGCACGGCCGGACCTCGGGATGTTGCAGGTGTCTTGCTGTCCGCCATCCAGCGCGAGAACGGTGTCAAGTCTGCGACGCCGGTGACATACCATGTTTTCTTTGCGGAATCCCAGCGCGCACCCAAGGCCTTTGCAGCGTCTTTCTCGGCGAACGGCGTGACCAGATCAATTCTCATGCAGGGCATTATCCAATGGCGGCGCAGGTCATCAAATCCAGCTTACCGCGCTGAAGGCCGGAATCCGGCCCTGGGGCGCGGCGGACCAACGCTGTGGCCATGCCCGGCTTGCCACTCCGCAGGTCAACGCCCAGCTATTGGGGTCGTCGCCACGTTGCACTCGCGATGCAGCAGCGCCAGCGCGTCGCGGCTTGCGAAGGGCAGGTCGCTGCGCAGCGCGGGTTCGGCCTCTTGGGCAAAGGCGTCCCATAAGGAGATGCAGTCATCCTGCTGGGCCATCGGCGCGTGCTGCCGGATGAACTGGCGGGGCAGTTCCCGATCGAGGCCGGTTTTGCGGACTGCGCGAATCAAGCTGGCGGCGCTGGCTTGCGTGAACAGTGTCGTGTGGCTCTTGCCTACTGCGATACGCAGAAACAGGGTCAGCAGAGAGCTGTCGTCGCGATGGCCGCCGGTCGCCTTGTCCCAGATGGCGGAGTTCCGGTGCTCGAAGCGTTCGAGTTCGGCCGACGCGTCCTCGCTCCAGAAATAACGCCCGGCAAACGCGGGGTTCTGGGTGAAAAGGCGGCGCACGGGTAGCGCTGGATCGCGCATCTTCGGCAGGTCGGCCACAACAGATTGCCGGACGGACTCCACGACATCGCGAAATGGTTCAGGCAGTTCCCGGGGCAGGTCGATGGCGTAACTGCCCGGGCCAGAGATTGATGGGCGGGCGGATTTTTTGCGCAATGCCAAGACCCATTTTTCAAGTACAGGCCAATCGGGCATCGTGCCGCTTTTGCTCTTGCCCGCCAAGAGTGCAGTGCGGATCACGGCCTCGGCATCCACGGCCGCGTCTGCCAGTTCGTCCACCCCCATGTCGAGCTGGTTGGCCATCCAGGTTGCTGCATCGACCAACAAGGTGGCATGCAGGCGCCGCGACTTTTCAGCCCGGTAATCATGGAGCGTGCGCAGCGACCACTTGGCCAGCAGCGGGATGTGCTCATCACGAAATCCTGCCGGTTCCTGCATGCCGAAGTGGCTGCTCTGCGGCATGCCGATCAGCGCCTTGAGCATGTCGGAACCACCCTTGGAGCGCGACAGCAGGGAGTGGTCACGCAGGGCCTGCGCTGCCAGGTCCAGGTCACCATCGCAGGTCTCCTGCAGATACAGGCTGACCAGGTTGACCATGCGCTCTTTCGCCAGTTCAAGATCGGGACGCAGGAATTCGGTGCCGAAATAGCGCGCGATCTGCACCATGCCCTTGGGTGCTTCCCGGCGCATGGCATCCAGGCGCTCCGGTGGAATGATGCCGTGGCGTACACCGTGCTGCAGTGCCTTCTCGAAGAAGGGGCGGTGGTCGAACAGTGCGACCGACTGGGCAACGGATTCTTGCTGACTGGGTAGGGCCATGGGATGCATGGGTCGCAGCCTAGATGGCGGACTCCTCGTCATCGTCGCGCGCCGCTGGCGTCGCGCGTCCACGATCGGTGTCGCCGGTTTCGATCTTGTCGGCGTCCTCGGGCACTTCCTCGTGACTGTCGGGTGCCAGGTCAAACGCCTGGGCCTTGGCACGCAGGACCAAAAGCATCTCGATGAACAGGTCGGGGCACTCGTAGCGCAACAACCAGGCCACCTGCATCCAGTCCTGATCGGCGATCTCGTCGAGTTCGACTCTGGCTTTGGCATAGGCCGATGCGAACAGGGCCTGCTCCGACAGCATTTCGCCGTCCTCCTCCGCCGTATCGAACGAGCCGGTACGCGCGAAGGCCTCGATACGGCTCCATTTGTCGGCAAAATAGTTGGCGATGGCTTCGCTGCCGCCTTCCAGATCGGCGATCGCGTTCAGAAACTCGACCGGGTCGGCGTCATCGCGAAAGATGACCGAGTCGACCATGCCTCGCAGGTGGGTGTGGGTGAGGTCCTTGTATTGTTTCTCGATCACCATCGCGCGGGCGAACTGGCTCGGAGTGACCAACAGATTGATGATCGATTCCTTGGACTGGTCGTATTCGCGCATCACGGCCAGGATGTCTTTGGGTGCGAGTTGCTCCAGCACCACCACCAAGGCCCCGTCGCCTTCGGTATCGGCCAGCTCGGTCAGCGCCGATTCGGCACCGCCAATGTCGCCGGCTGCAATTAGGCTGCGGGTCTTTTCGATCAGGGCCAGGTGGTTCATGCTGTTGCTCTGTTTTCGGGGCGTCGATTCAGTCTTTGCGGTCGAAACCTTGCTCGACCATCCAGTCGGCGCTGGCCTGGTTGCGGGCCTTGGCGTCCGAGCCCACATCGTCGTCGGCCGAGAGGGGGGTCTGGTCATCGGCTGGATCCGGGCCGTCGCCGTCGGTTTCGTCGTCGTGCGTCGCAACGTCTTCGGCCGCAGAGCGGTCGGACATGCCGAGCATGTATTCCGCACCAGCGGCCACCGCCATGAACCAGTCGCCGGCGGGCTGCGCGCGAATCGTCCGCACCATGGCGTGGGCCCAGGGGGCTATGGTGATGGTGTCAGCCAAGCTTTCCCATTCGGGCAGATCTTCGGGCTCGCAGCCCAGCATCTGCTCGATGGATAACGGCGCGCGGAAGGTAAACGCCTTGTGAAACACGACAGCCACCATTTCCGGGCTGGGTTCGAGCATGTGAACCAGGAAATCGAGTTCGCCGCGTCGCTGTGTCAGCCGCTGCTGCAGCACGCACGCGCCGTCCGTGTCCTGGCTCAGGTCGTCGATCTCGGCGACGTAGGCTGACCGCAGGTGGTGAAAGAAGGGGGATAGGTGCATGCAGTCGTCTTCAGATCAGGCGATTGAAATAAGTTGCCCAGATGTCTCCGGCAGTCTCGAGCGGGTCGTCCAGCAGGTTGCGTTTGCGGTTGTTGTCGTAGGCTGTACGGCGGGTGTCGTCCGACAAAGTGTCATGGGCCTCTTGCACGTCACGAAACCGCGCTGCAGCTCCCGCCGCCGGGTTTCGATCCGGATGGTGCAGGGCCGCCAATTGGCGGTAGGCCTTCTTGATCTCGGCAACGGTGGCTGCGCTGCTGACACCCAGCGCGGCGTAGTGGTCTTTCAAGTGGAACTTTCGTTAGGGTAAACGTAATGCAACGCCGTGATCAATGGCGGATCGGCGGAAGCTTCCTGCCCGGGCAATTTGCAAAGCGCTGCAGCTGGGGGTGGACAGTGCAGAAACCTGTGCGAGTGAATCGGGGATTGTATTCTTTGCATATCCCTCTCTCGGCGCGGCGTTCCGATGGCCGACGCAGAGTCAGTTCAAGGTTGGCCTGGCCGCAAGAACCCCGTCTCAACCCACGCCTGTGCGCTGCGCACATTAAGTG
>Ga0105045_10005719_pt1 | contig 10960 bp, 7 predicted proteins | sample MAT02_FD_78089 | JGI IMG/M metagenome (GOLD analysis project Ga0105045, IMG submission 78089) | Freshwater microbial communities from Lake Fryxell liftoff mats and glacier meltwater in Antarctica - MAT-02 (megahit assembly) | ecosystem: Environmental > Aquatic > Freshwater > Ice > Liftoff... | reverse complement strand
CATCAAACTCCTTGATATTATGGCCGCAAATGGCGAATTTGTCGGGGGTATTAAAATGTTTGCTTAATAAGCCAGAAAAATCTTCCAACACACTGGATTCCAAATGATTAGCAAATGATTTTAGGCGCAAAATTGGCTCAGCACTGTCCGATTGTCGGGTCAAAAAACCCACTGATATGCAGATGATTTTGCCGTATTCGGAATAAATACCCGAACGAGTGGCAAACATCTCTTCCAATTCGTCTTGCTCAATTTCATCTTCCGGTTTTTTGAGCAAATTGCGGCATTTCGTGCGCCACATTTCTTGCATTTCTTCGCTCAAGTCGTTGAAGTCCTGTACACAGGGTGCTGTTTCAATGTCAATAAAAAGGATGTTGTACAAATCGTATGCGTCAAATGCAGACATAATTATGTTAATTTTGCCCCGGAAAAACCCGGTATCACAAAGGTAGGGTATCCCCCCATTTTTGCCGAATGCGCAATAAAGAATCTTTGCCCTCGGTTTATACCCCAACAATTTCAAATGACAAATCGTTTTCATTCAGTAACATAACATTCACCAACTTTAACAAGCCACGAAAGGAGCCTATGCTTTGATGTTCACATTCTTAACTCAATCGTACACCTTTCAATTTTCTAAAAATTATGAGCACACCCACCAATTTCAATCAGCCTTCTACTCCTACTTACGGTGCACCAGAAGGCGGCAGTAACCCCAAACGCACTACCACAATCATGGGCGTGGTCATCGCTGCCCTTCTCGGCCTTTGTGTATTCCTATTGGTCAGCAAACTCAATACTGGCAAGCAGTTGGATGCAACCACCATGGAATTGACGCAGCAAAAGGAGGCATTCACCGAACTGGATGCTAAATACAATGAAGCAGTTACGCAGTTGGAGCAACAAAAAGGCATCAACGCCGAGCTCGACGCCAAAATTAACCAACAACTGGCTGAACTTGAAAGCAGCAAAAACCAAATTGCAGGCTTGATTCGCAGTAACAAAGACTACAAGGGCGGCATGGCCAACCTGTCACGTCAGAAAGACCAGTTTTTGGCCGAAATTGACGATTTGAAAAAGCAAATCGGTATTTTGACCGAAAACAACACCCAACTCACTGGGCAAAACCAGCAATTGACCTCTTCGTTGAATGAAACTCAAACTCGTTTGCAAGAAGAAGGCACAGCCAAAGCCGCGTTGATTTCTGAAAAATCCAGTTTGGAAAGCGAGCGCAATCAGTTGAGCAAAAAAGTGGACGTTGCCTCCGCTATTCGTGTTAAAAACGTAGAAGTGAAAGCCAAGGACGTTCGCAGCAACGGCAAAGAGCGCTCTAAATCGAAGGCTAAAAAAGTAGATAAGTTGAGCGTTTGCTTCGTCACCGAAGCCAACGAAATCGCTGAAGCCGGTGAAGAAACTTTCTACATCCGCGTAGTAGATCCTACTGGAGCACCTTTGGCCATCGAAAGTCTGGGCTCTGGTGTGGGCATGAATAAGCGCGACGAAAGTGAATTTCGCTACACCACCACGGCTACCTGCAACTACACCAACGGCGAAACACAAGTGTGTGGCGCTTGGCAGCCCGGCCAAAACTTCGTAAAAGGAAAGTACCAAGTTGAAATTTTCAACAAAGGTTTCTTGGTCGGAACAGGCAATTTCAATTTGAAATAAGCCTGCCGACATCCAAACCAATAAACACCTTGCGGCCATTCGATTTTCATCGAGTGGCCGCTTTTATTTTCAGAAAATAGTAGCCTCCCATCAAACACATTTGCCCCCTAAGCAATACAATATCAAGGAAAAAACTACATTTGTGCCACAAAGTGTACTTTTTACAAAAAGGCATGGAGGCTCTTACTTTGTCTCATTTTTTTCAAACCTCGCTGTTAGACAATTTATTTAGAGCGTACCCTGCATTAAATTTTCAATCGAAATGGTCATAATTGCCGATTGTGGTTCTACAAAATGTGATTGGCTTCTTTCACACGGAGGCCGAGACCAACAACTTGAAAATACGGTGGGCTTTAGCCCATTTTTTCATAGTTCTGACGAAATTGAAACCATACTGCGCGAGCAATTACTGCCAAAATTGGCTGCGGAGGAAGTTACCCACATCTATTTTTACGGCACAGGGATACATGATAAACATCGGGCCGACGTTGTGAATACTGCCCTCCAGGCCGTTTTCCCGAAGGCCATAACATCCGTAGAGCACGATTTGCTGGGGGCTGCAAGGGCCGTGTGTGGCCACCAAGCAGGCATTGCTTGTATTCTCGGCACCGGCTCCAATAGTTGCTACTTCGATGGTGAAAAAATACTAGATAATGTACCTTCCCTAGGTTGGCTACTGGGCGATGAAGGCAGCGGAACCCATTTGGGCAAAGCCCTGATCCGAGCCTGGTTTTATCGAGAATTGCCTACTGATTTGGCCAAAGCCTTTGAAAAAGCCCATCCAGAGGGAGGAGACGCCATCAAAGATCGGGCTTACGAGCGGGGAGCCAATGCCTATTTGGCTACATTTACCCGCTTTTTGGGCGATCATTTGCAGCATCCGTTTATTCAAAAATTGGTAACGGCATCCCTCGGCGATTTTCTAGACCGACACGTAGTCAAATACCAGGGCCATCAACACGTTCCAGTTCATTTTGTCGGTTCAATTGCACATCATTTTCAAGTAATTCTTGAGCAGTGCATGGAAGACCGCAAACTACATTTAGGAAAAATTGTTCGTAAACCCATTTACCCATTGGCTGAATATCATGAAGGCAGTGAAGCCCTCGGGTAAAAATATCCCGTAGTTTTGTCAACGAACTCAACAGGCACGCCGTCCTTATTTCAAAGCCTTTTAGTCCTACTTATTATCCGTTAAATCATGACGAAAGAAAAAAAAGCCCAAGATATTAAACGCATCGCCGTGTTCACTTCTGGAGGAGACGCGCCTGGCATGAATGCGGCTATCCGCGCCATTGTGCGCAATAGTTTTAACAATGATTTACATATTTATGGCATCACACGGGGCTATGAAGGCATGATTGAAGGCCAAATCAAACGACTCGAAACCAGCGACGTGAGTAACATCATTCACCGGGGTGGTACGATCCTTAAAACCGCTAGAAGTCAACGCTTTATGACCCCAGAAGGCCGCAAGCAAGCCTACGAAAACCTGATGTACAACGATATTGATGCCCTCATCGCAATCGGCGGAAACGGAACTTTTGCAGGCGCCGTAAAATTCATGGAAGAATATCCTGACATCCCGATTGTCGGGCTGCCCGGCACGATAGACAATGACTTGTATGGTACCGATTTTTCCATCGGTTTTGATACTGCGGTGAATACAGCCGTAGAAGCCGTGGATAAAATTCGAGATACCGCAGACTCGCACAACCGACTGTTTTTTGTGGAGGTAATGGGCCGACATTCTGGCTATATTGCCCTGCATACCGCTATTGCGGGCGGAGCCGGCGGCGTGCTCATTGCAGAGGAAGAATCCTCCATTGAAGATTTGGTAAAACTGCTGAAAAGAAGTGCCAAACGCGCCAAATTATTCAGTATTGTGATTGTAGCAGAGGGCAATCCAATGGGAACGGTGTATGATATTGCCGAACAAGTGAAAAACCAAATTGACTTTTACGATGATATTAAAGTAACTGTTATTGGTCACTTGCAGCGGGGCGGCTCGCCCAGTGCTTTTGACCGAGTATTGGCCTCCGTGTTGGGTTTTTCGGCGGTAGAAGCCCTTTTGGCGGGCAAAAGTGGCCAAATGGTCGGCATTCGCAACAATGCCGTGAACTCCGTTTCGCTCGCAGAAGCCATTTCCAAACAAAAACCGATGAACAAGGAATTACTGCGCATGGCGCATATTTTGGCGCAGTAAGGTGCTTATTCGGCTGGCTGCTCTCAAGGTTCAACCGTATTCCGTTCCGGATACCTCGTTTTAGCCCCAAAAATAGAACCTCCACGCAAACAATATTCAAATTTTAGCCCCAATGTTGCACAGGCCATGCTTGGATGGCTACTTTTGCGGGCCAGTAAGTATTTCTAATAGAAATCAAACCTTGGCCTCCCCGATTCATGCAGACAACCCTCGAACAATTCAGTGCCGTAGTGGGGCAATGCCGCGATTTATTCGTCAAAAAAACGGCCGATTACGGCACGGCTTGGCGCATTCTTCGGCCCGCAAGCATTACCGACCAACTGTACATCAAGGCCTTGCGGATTCGGAGTATTGAGGAAAAAGGGGCGCAAAAAGTGGCGGATCCGGTGGAAGGGGAATTCGTAGGACTCATCAATTACAGTGTGCTGGCGCTCATTCAGTCATCCTTACCGCCCGATGCGCCTATGGAACTCAATGCACAGGCCGTGGCCCACCTTTTTGATGAACATATTGGCGAGAACATTCGTTTGCTACAAGCCAAAAACCACGACTACGACGAAGCCTGGCGCGTGATGCGCGTGAGCAGCATGACCGATTTAATTTTACAAAAACTACTGAGAATCAAACAAATAGAGGATAATGCTGGTCAAACACAAGTATCAGAAGGATTAGAAGCCAATTACCGCGACATTATCAACTACGCGGCTTTTGCCCTGATTCGTTTATCCGAACAAAATCACGACTCAACGACGTAACTTCCATTATGACTTCACTGCCTAGCTTATTGATTACGTTCGCCCTCATTGGGGCGGCATTGGCCATCTGGACCGTTTGGGCCAAAAAATCCAACTCCTACTTTTGGTCTTTTCTCCAGCATTTTTGTGGAGTTTGGTTTATTTTCTCTGGACTGGTGAAAGCCGTGGACCCGATTGGGACGGCCTACAAAATGGAGGATTATTTCGCGGCTTTTGAAACAACCTTCGAAGGCTTGAATAATTTTATGAGCGGCCTCGCACCCATGTTTCCTTGGCTATCCACTTACAGTCTAGGATTTTCCATCCTGATGGTGGTGCTCGAAATTGTGGTAGGCATCATGCTCATGATTGGGTACAAATTGAAATGGACGGCTTGGACCTTCTTTTTGATTGTATTCTTTTTTACCATTCTAACCGGATTTACGTTCCTAACAGGCTACGTTCCCACCGATGCCAATTTCTTTGATTTTTCCAAATGGGGGCCGTATGTAAAAACCAATATGCGCGTCACGGACTGCGGCTGTTTTGGCGATTTTATCAAGTTAGATCCTAAAATTTCCTTCTTTAAAGATATCGGGCTCATGGTACCGGCCCTGCTGTTCCTGTTTCGTTCCAGAAATATGCACCAATTATGGACTTCGCGTACGCGCAACCTAATATTGGGCGGCATTACGGCCATTACCTTGCTGTTTTGCGTTCAAAACACTTATTGGGATTTGCCCATCGTGGATTTTCGTCCATTTAAAGTGGGCAGCGACGTGCGTGCGCAACGCGAATTGGAGTCCAGCGCAAAAATTGACATCTTGGGTTGGGTGCTTGAAGACACCATTAACCATGTTAAAATCAAGTTCATAGAGCCAGAACCCGGCAAAATCACCTATTACAAAGAATATACCGCCGCCAAAGGCTGGAAAGTGCGGGAGCAAATCAAAACAGATTTTTACGTCCTAAAAGACAGCGTAAAAGTGCCGATTACCAAAACTAAGGTGAGTGATTTTGCGGTAGAAAGTATGGAAAATGGCGAGGTTACGGAGGATATTTTGATGGAAAAAGGCTACAGCCTGATGATTGTAGCCTACCATTTGGAGGGCGAAAAACAGGAAGAAACCTTTACCGTACAAGATACTACTTGGGCGACGGACACCCTTATGGTGTCGAAAGATTCCTTCCGGTTGCAGCCCCGCGTGGTGTCTTTACAAGCTCGGAAAGTGACGCGGCAAGTGTTTGTCCCAACGCCAGAATACGCGGCTATTTTTCAAAAAGAAATCAACCCACTGGCCGAAGCCGCTCAAAAAGCCGGCTGGAAAGTGTATTGCATCACGACCTTCGGCGACTCAGAAGTAGCCCCGGATTTTGCCAAAAAAGTGGGTGCGAAATATCCGTTTTACCGCGCCGACGACAAATTGCTCAAAACCATCATACGCGCTAAGCCTGGTGTTGTAGTTTGGAAAGACGGCAAGGTGCTCGACATGTACCACCACCTCCATTTGCCCACTTTTGAGGCTTTGGGGCAAAAGTGGAAGTAAATTTCGAGTACAGTATTCAAGCCTTCTGCGTTAGCAGCAGCAGAATACGGCGAGAATCTATGCTGAATAAAGACCTTAAAACAAAAAAATTTAGTTTTCAGGTTTAACGAATGTCTGCGAAGCAACCCTTCGCAGGCATTCGTGTTTCATACGCTTTGAATGCACCCAATTTACCAAAATTTACCCCATATTTGAGCGTTCAATTTTCGCGCTTGCCTCTGTTCAGATTCGAGCAACCCGTCAAATAAACAAGTGGTTATGCATAAATCGGTTTTCCCTTTTATCTCAATATTATTGCTAGGTACTATATTTGGCAGCCCCAGACTATCGGCCCAAACGACTGCCCAAACCTCTTTTGGCAAAAATCGGGTGCAATATCACCGCCAATTCGACGAATGGAGCCTGTACGAAACACCTAATTTTACCACCTATTGGTACGGAGATGCCCGGAGTGTGGCGCAATTTGCGCTACAAATGGCCGAATACGATTTCCCAAACATTCAGCAACTCTTGGAACACCAACTTCCCGAAAAAATTGAAATACTGGTTTTCAGCGACTTAACCGACCTCAAACAAAGTAATATCGGAGAAGACGATGTTTTTATGCTCAACAGCGGCGAAACCAAAGTGCTGGGCAACAAAATTTTCGTCTTTTTTGACGGCAATCACCAACACCTAAGGGCACAAATACGGGAAGGGATTGCAGGGGTGCTGCTCAATTCGATGCTTTACGGGGCCAATTTGCAGGAAATAGTCTCCAATGCCGTGTTGCTAAATTTACCGCTTTGGTACACCAGCGGATTGACCGCCTACGCGGGTGAATCCTGGGGCCCAGCCCAAGACGACCGACTGCGGGATTTAATCCAGACAGGCCGCTACAAGACCTTCGACAAACTGGCCCGTGAGCACCCTCGATTTGCCGGACACGCCTTTTGGCACTACATCAGTACCCATTTTGGCAGCGGAACGATCAGCAATTTACTCTACCTCACCCGCATTAACAGAAGCGTGGATAATGGTTTTTTCTACATCCTTGGCAGCGGGTATCGGCGCACCACCGATGCGATGTTGGAGCATTATCGGCGCGTGTATCTGGAAGAGGCTAAGGGCCTAAAATCACCGACTGAATCGGCTAAGATAACGCCTAGAAACCGCAAAAAACTCCCATTATACCAGTGTAAACTCAGTCCCGACGGCAAAAAACTCGCTTGGGTGAGCAACGATATCGGCAAATGGAAAGTGTGGGTACAAGACCTAAAAACAGGTAAACGCAACCGTGTGCTCAAAGGAGGCGCCCGAAATGCGCTGCAAGCCACCGACTACAACTACCCATTGTTGGCTTGGAACCCAGACAATAAACGCCTCTCGGTTTTGTACGAACGCCGCGACGTACCTCGCCTCGCAACCCTCCAGCTCGCGAAGCGCAAAAAAGAAATCAGTAATCTTTCCCCCGAATTTCAGCGGGTATTCAGCATGGAATATGTGAATACCAATGACATTGCCCTTTCTGCAGCCGTCAAAGGCTTTTCAGATTTGTTTATTTACCGAACCATTACGCGCCAAACCGAGCGATTAACCAATGACTTTTGGGACGATTTGGACGTATCCGTGGCCGATATTTCGGGCAGTAAATTCCTGATGTTTGCCAGTAACCGACTCACCGATACCTTATCGTTTCAGCGATTAGACACCCTTTTGCCTACGGCTAATTTTGATATTTTTCTCTTTAATCTCGACCAAAGAAGTTCAGAGTTGGTACGCGTAACCAAAACCCCGCTTTTTAATGAACGAAACCCCATTGCCCTCGATTCTACCTATTTTTCCTTTTTGAGCGATGAAAATGGCGTGGTGAACCAACAAAATGCACGACTCGAACCGTTTGTCGCCTATAATCGAGCCGTTATTTACCTGAAAGACGGTGCCGAAGTGAAGAGCCTCGACATGAGTCAGCCCACCGAGTGGCCGCTGCCGCGCATCCTAACGTTTTTGGCTCCATTAGACACCGTATTGCTCAACATTGATTCCACCCAAATAGACAGCATTCGCAGTCAAGAGGTGTACAAATTGCGTCCAAAAGTGTGGAATATGAGCAATTGGGACCGCAATATTCAGGAGCAGCATAGTTCGCCGCGCAGCGGGAAACGGATCGCGCGCATGACCATCCGACGCAAATCGAAGTTTTTTCTGCGAGACATCGAGACCGAACCACCGGTGTTGTCCCGCACCACCCACTGGCGCGAATTGACCCTACGGCAGGCTGGAATGCCCATGCCAGAGCAACCGCCTTTGGAAGCCCCTGCCGCTACCAAAGTGAACCCGCCCAAAAATCCATTGGACATAAGCCTGCCCAACCCCGATTCCATTCCAAGCATAGAGCCGCGATGGCTGCTTCAAATCCCCGATTATTTGAGGGAATCCGGCCCTAAAAGTGAAAAACCGGCTGCTAAACCCGCCGAATCTTGGTCGAATACCAACCCCAACAATGAGGTTCGCACCGATTCGATGACCCTTACGCCCCCTCGCCGGCCCTTCCGTAAGCCAAGCACCCAATATGGCAAAAACGGAGAAATCGTCCGTTTTTATTCGTTTAAAATCATCCCATATCGCCTGCGATTCAGAACCGATTATGTGTCCACCACCATGGATAACAACCAGTTGTTTGATGGATTACAGTTGTACGAAGGACCTCAAAGCAGACTACAACAACCCCCTCCGGGAGTGCTTTTGCGGGCAAATTTTAAAGATTTGCTCGAAAACTATGTGATTGAAGCCGGATTTAGGCTTCCCACCACCTTCAATGGCGCGGAATATTACCTCTGGATGGACGACAAAAAAAAGCGGCTCGACAAACGGTATGTGTTGTATCGCCGAACAGTGGTCAACAACCGCCCACGTGCCGCCAATAGTTCGCCCAGCCTCACCCCCGATTTCCAAGAACGCACCAATACCTTGTTGGGCCAATATGAAGTGCGCTATCCGCTGGATGTATTTACCAGTCTGCGCGCCACCGCTGGCTTGCGGGAGGATAAGGTACGTGCAATGAGTTCGGATGCAATCACGCTGGGTACCCCCGACCGGGCGGAGCAACGCGCTTCTTTGCGCTTGGCAGCAGTGTTTGACAATACAGTGGACGTGGATATCAATTTAAAAACAGGTACCCGCGCCAAGGTTTATACCGATTTTGTAAAAAGTTTTGCCTTTAATGTCGAACCCGATTGGAGCCTAAAACTCAACGAAGGATTTATGACAGTTATCGGGGTGGACGCTCGGCATTATCAGATGTTGGACCGGCGATCTCAAATTGCGGTTCGTTTTGCGGGCGCGACCTCCTTTGGCTCTGAGAAAATGTTGTACATATTGGGCGGTGTGGACAATTGGGTGTTCCCCCGATTCAATGAAAACATTGTGTTGCCAGCCGACGATGGATTTGCGTATCAAGCACCTGCGGTGAATTTGCGCGGTTTTAATCAGAATATCCGCAATGGAAACACTTTTGCCTTGATAAATACCGAATTACGCGTGCCTATTTTTAAATATCTAATCAACAAGCCTGTAATTGGTAATTTCTGGCGCAACTTCCAACTGGTCGGTTTCTTTGATGCTGGTACGGCTTGGCAGGGGAAAAGTCCTTATTCGTTGAACAATCCAATCAACACCCGTACCCTGATTCGGCCCACGGAAGGCCCGATTATTTCTACCATGCGCGTCAATTATTTCCGCGATCCCATTGTGATGGGGTACGGAGCGGGCGTGCGGGCACTGGTATTTGGGTTGTATCTCCGCGCTGACTATGCATGGGGAATCGAATCCCGTCAGATTCAACAACCGATGCTCCACCTCGCGCTGGGAACCGATTTTTAAAAACCTTTTTAATCAGCACCATGCTCAAGCCAGAATTGCTACAATTCCTCTACGAATTAAGCCAAAACAACCATCGTGATTGGTTTGAAAAAAACAAAAAAAGGTACGAGGAGACGGTCAAAAAACCATTCGAGGAATTCATCGGACAATTGATGGGCGCGATGCGAGAATATGAGCCCAATTTTAAGGTTGGGCCCAAAGAGTGCATTCATCGAATTTACCGCGACACGCGTTTTTCGGCGAATAAAACGCCGTATAAGACCCATGTTTCGGCCATTTTAACGCCGAATGGCCGAAAAAGCATGCACCTGCCAGGCTATTATTTTCACCTTGAATTTGGCAATTTAATGTTGGGTGGCGGGGCTTATTCGTTGGAAAAAGAGCCCCTAGCAAAGATTAGGACGGCCATTGCACAAGACCCAGAAAGTTTTCATGCTTTGATTGAAGCGCCCGACTTTGTGTCCAATTTCGGGGAACTAAAAGGCGACAAAAATAAGGTTTTGCAGGCCCCATTTAAGGAAATGGCGCAAAAAGAGCCCTTGATATTCAACAAGCAATTCTATTTCATGACGGAAACCGACCCGGAAATATGCTTAAAACCCGATTTCACCCAATACGTAGCCGAGCAGTTTCGAGCCGCCAAGGATTTGAATCATTTTTTGCGGGCGGCATTGGCATAATTGCGAACAAAAAGGGCTGAAAGCCCGCCATCATGAGCATAGCCCAACGGGCATCCTCCACATCGGGCAAGCCATCTCCGTCGAGGTCGCGTACGATGGGGATTCCGCCGCCGCCTTGTCCGCCGGGCTCTCCACCCGTCTTCGTCATGTCCCGAATACGGGTATCCTGATCGTACCAGCCATTCACCACGGATACCAAACGAGCCGAAGCGGGCGGGTGGGTATTGGTCTCGGATTTATTGAGCAGGTTGGCTACGGCGGCTT
>Ga0105045_10005718_pt1 | contig 10961 bp, 5 predicted proteins | sample MAT02_FD_78089 | JGI IMG/M metagenome (GOLD analysis project Ga0105045, IMG submission 78089) | Freshwater microbial communities from Lake Fryxell liftoff mats and glacier meltwater in Antarctica - MAT-02 (megahit assembly) | ecosystem: Environmental > Aquatic > Freshwater > Ice > Liftoff... | reverse complement strand
GGAATCACCGAGCACGAGGGAGTCGAGCGTCGTGACGCCGAGTGCGCGCGTGAGCGTCGCCGGGTGCCGCAGCGACCACTGTGCGATGGGGCCTTCGAAGAACAGCTCCCGCACGCTGCCGACGATGGAGTCGCCTGCCCCGCGCAGCGCCGCGGCCAGTCCGACGTGCAGGCTGTCGGCACGTGCGTCCATGCGCAGCGTACCATCCCGCGCGCTGCTGAACTGACCGCCTGCCGTCACGGTCGTGAAGCGTATCGGCCCGACCACCACCGAATCGGACTGCAGCACCACGCTGCCGCTCGGCACGCCGCGCACGAAGGCTCCGCTGGCGGTGATGTCGGCGATGGCTGCCGACAACGTGCCACGCAGCAGATCGCGCCCCGAGAGTGTCGCCGCGACCGTGATGGAGTCGAGCCATCCTGACGTCCGCATCCGCAGCGAGATGGTGCCGCCGAGCGAGTCCGGGCTCTCGGCCGGTGCGCTGCTGAGCCATGGGCGGAGACCGCCGAGCGTATCGGCCGTGATCCGCAGCGAGAGCGTGTCGGTGCGATCGGCGCGCAGCCCGATCCCGCCGCGCGCGAGCACGCTGAATGCGGGCGAGGCGAGGCCAAGCGTGTCCACCATCGCGATTCCGTCGCGGAAGGTGAGCTGCGCGGCGCCTCCCTCCACGCGCAATGCCGCGACGCGCGAGCGATCGAGCGTGACGAGCGAGCGCCCCTCCAGGGTGGCCAGCGAGTCACCGCGCAGATCGATGTCGGCGCGACCGTTGAGCTGGGTGACGGGCGCCGTCGTCGTTTCGAGCAGCGTGCGGAGGTCGACACGATCGAAGGTCACCTGCGCCTGCACCGAGTACACCGTGGCTTCGATGTCCACCACGCCGCTGCCCGCCACGCTGCCGCCGGCGCCGACGAGCTGGCCGCTCACCTCGAGCGCGGCGATCGTCCCCTTCACCGTCAGCGGCCCCGTCACCGTGCCACGCAGCGGCATGCGCGGGTACGAGTTGCCGAGCATGGTGAGCGAGATCGGGTCGGCCTGCAGCAGCATGTCGTACAGGACGTTCTTCGGCTCGAGGGTGATCCGTCCGCCGCCCGTCACGTGCGACCGCGGGGCGCCGCTGCCATCGTCGTGCTCGACGTCCAGGTTCCGCACGCGCAGGTCGTACCAGAGCGAATCCAGCACCGCCGAACCGCGCACCATGCCATTGACCTGCGCGAACTCCTTGTTGAGGAAGCGCGGCGTGCGCAGGTCGGCGCGGTCGATGTCGAGCGTGAAGCCGCGGAAGCTCGTGAAGGCGGGATACAGGACGTCCACCTGCCCGCGCCCGCGGCCGCTCGAGATGGCGCCAGGCACGTTCGCATCGCGGAAGGCGAAGCGGAGGTCGTCCACGTCGAAGCGGTGCAGGGGCCCGCCACGCGCCTTCACGGTGCCGGTGAGCTGCCCACGCCACGGATACGGAAAGGGGATGCCATTGAACGCACGCAGCAACGTGAAGTCGAGCGGGTCGGCACGCACGTCGACGTCGGTCAGCGTCACGACGGGGCCGCCCACGCCCCAGGTCATCCGTCCGCGCAGCCGGGAGTTCAGGCTCTGGACGTCCATGTTGCTGATCGCGTACGTGAGCACGTTCAGCTGCCGCGGATCGTTGCGGATGCGCAGGTCCATCGTGCCGGTGCCGGTGCGCGGGAAGGTTTCCGTCAGCCAGGCGATGTCCTTCATGGCCACGGTGTCGCCGTGGACGTCCACGTCGTACCGCACCGGCAGGTCGCTGCCCCACACGACCTTGCCCGTGGCCATCCCTCGCGAGCCGGGGAACTCGAAGTGCGGGATCTGCAGCCAGATCGAATCGCCGAGCCAGCGGAAGTCGCCACGCAGCCGGTCGATGCGGAACGGCGGATCCGTCTCGGTGACGCCCATGCGCGTGACGCGGAACAGCCGGCCAGCCGTGTCGGGATGGGCGAGGCGCACGTGAGCGAAGTCGATCGTCGCGTCCTGCCAGCGCCAGTTCCGCGTCAGGCCGCGTGGCCCCCGGAAGATCTCGGCATTGGTCCGCGCGAGATTGAAGGCGATCGAGCTGTCGCGGCGCACCGCGTTGCCGCGCAGCGAGTCGTCGGGGGCCCACGGCATCGTCAGGATGAACCGGCTGCGCATGAGCGAGACCGAATCGAGGACGAGAAAGTCACCGAAACTGCCCTTGGCGCGCGGTGCCCCCTTGGGCCCGGGCGGGAAGATGTGCTTGTAGTTCCAGTCGCCATCCTGGTACTTGATCACGTGCAACAGGGCGTTGTCCATCACGAGCCGCTGTATGAGGATGCGGCGATCGAGGAAGTCGCGCGGGTCCCATCGCATGGTCGTGCGTCCGGCGGCGAGCATCACCACGCCGGCACTGTCGGCGATCTCCAGCGAATCGAGCGTGAGGCCGGTGAGGATCGGCCCGCTGATGCGCCCGAGATGCAGCCGCCCCTTCACCACCGGCGTGAGTTGCCGCACGATGAGCTGACGCACCCAGTCGCGCCCGGTGTCGGTGCCGGTCACGACCAGCACCGTGCCGACGGCGCCGAGCGCCATCAGCAGCACGGTGATCAGGCCCGCGACCAGGACGAGGCGGCGACGGCGGATCATCGCGTCAGAACGCCTGCCCGATCGCGAAGAAGAACGTGAACGGGCCGAGCGTCCCGCGGTTGCGGCGTGGCGCATAGGAACCGCGGCAGCTGTTGTAGCTGTCCTGCACCACGCGCGCCACGCCATTCTCCACGACGTCCCGGGCAGGGATGTCGTTGCCCGGGCTCACGCACAGCAGCGCCTGTGTGCCGTCGGCACTCGGCAGCTCGTTGAAGTACGACGCCCCGGCGCGTGGCGCGTAGTTGTTGTAGCCGAAGTCGAGGCGGATCACGCCGACCGGCGAGAAGATGCGCGCGCCGATGCCGGGCGTGGTGCGCAGCGTGCTGTTGCGCAGCGAAGCGTCGCTGCCGCCGCGGCTCCAGACCTGGCCGAAATCCGCGAAGAAGGTCCACTGCAGCAGCGTCGGCAGGAACGGGCTGCGCGTGCGCAGCTCGATGTTGCCGACGGCCACGGTGTTGCCGCCCACCGGCACGATGCGGAAGGGCTGCACCGTCGGATCGACCTCGTACGAGAACGTTCCGTTGCCCAGGTCGCGGCGGATGAAGGGCTGGGTCGAGTCAGGATTCACGACGTAGGCCACCGGCCCGAGTTCGTTCTGCCGGAAGCCGCGCACGGTGGTCGGGCCGCCGGCGTAGAGTCGCTCCTGCGGCGGGACGAGGCGGTCGCTGCTGCCGAACACCGCACCGAGCTGCATGCGCACGGCGAGCGTCGTGCCGGCGCCAAGCCCCCAGAACTTGCTCGCGTCGAGCACCGCGCTGCTGAAACTGAAGGCAGAGTCGGCCAGGGTCAGCGCCGATGCGTGCCGGATCGCCAGCCGCGTGAACGAGCCGCTGGTGGGACTGATCGGATCGTTGGTCCGGTCGCGGCTGAAGTTCGCGCCGATGACGCCGAGGCGCCGCGAGGTTTCGAAGACGCGGCGATCAGCCGGTTCACACCGGTTCAGGACGGAGCAGAAGAGCGCGGGCTGGGCCTCGGTGCTTCCCAGGCTCAGGTCATACGCGAGCGTGACCGGCAGCCGCTGGGCCGCCTGCAGCGTGACGCTGGCGATGGCGCCGATCGGCGTGGTGCGGCGGTACGCCTTGAACTCGCCGCGTACCTCCGAGTACAGCGTCAGCTCGGGGATGCGCAGCCCGCCCGGTCCCACCGGCGGGCGCAGCGTGGCCCCGACGTAATAGTTGAGGCGATCGCTGTAGGGATCCCTGCCGTTCGCGACCGCAGGGCAGAGTGCATCGGCGCCCTCGAAGCCGAGTGGACGTCCGATGCCGATCTTGTTCAGTCGCCCGATGACCTCCAGACGGCGCGCCCGGCTGAACAGATTGCGGTCGGTGTACTGCAGCTGCGTGCGGAAGCAGTCCAGCGTGCCGAAGCCGGCGCCGAGCGTGCGGCTGTGCATGAACCGTTCGACGACGTTCACCACCACATCGAGATGCGCTGAATCCGCTCCCTGGTCGATCACATCGGGGACGCCCAGCTCGATGCGCACCTGTTGGTAGGCATCGGTGAGGTAGAGCGCGCGGGTGGCCCGCTCCACGTCGCTCTGCTGATAGCGCTGCCCCGGCCGCAATCCCGCGATCCGTCGCACCACAGCCGACGGAATCTCCTGCGCCTGCCCGTCGCGCGGCACCGCCTTCACGAGAATCTGGCCGAGCGTGACGCGCGGCCCGGGGCTCACGAAATACTCCACGGTCGCGGTCTGCCGCGTCGAGTCGGCGCCGTCGCCGCGCACCACGTCGGTGGCGAGCAGCACCTGCGCGAACGGATACCCCACGTCGGCGAGCCGGCGGCGCACCGAGTCGCGACTCTGCTCCAGCAGGTACTGGTCGAACGCGCCGCCGCGCGCGATCGGCAGGTTGCGCACGATCCGGTCACCCGCCTCGACGCGCTCGATCCCCGACACGCGGAGCGTGTCGATGGTGGTGACGCGTCCCTCGCTCACCACGAAGCGCAGGTCCATCGTGCGTGCATCGCGCTGGACGACCGTGTCGACCTGCGCGTCGGGAAAGCCGCGGCGGCGGTAGTAGATCACGAGCCGGGCGCGATCGATCGCGACGAGCCCCGGATTGCCGCAGCGCCGCACGCCGAAGACGCCACCGATCAGCGCCACGCGTCGCGAGACATCCGACGCGGTGAGGGCAATCACACCGGCAAGCTGCCCGTCCGCGAAGCTACGGTTCCCCGTGAACGTCAGGGAGCGCACCTCGAGCTCGGCCGGGTCGCAGGCATCGCGCTGCGCATTTGCCACCACCGGCACCGACACTCCGAGACACACCGCGACGAGGTGCAGGCTCCGCCCCAGGCGACGCCGCAGGGTCCGGGTGTTGGAGAAGCAAGCGATGACGGGTCGCGGCGGCAGTGTACAGACCGAGGGAACGAATGACGACGTCGCGCGGCGCCGCGCGACGGAATTGGTTGGCACCTCGTGCGAACCGATCGTAAGTTCACGCCGGCGGCGGCTGGTGTCAACGACGTACACGCTTTCCTGACAATGGGTTAGCCCACCTCGACGGCCGCTGCCGACGTCCCCGTTCCCCTCGCTCGTCCACACCCCGACGATTCGCTTTCGCACCGGAAGTGGAGCCGGCGCTCGCCGCGTCGTGGACGGTGTCGCAGGATGGATGCATCAGGCAGTTCACACTGCGGCGGAACGTGAAGTTCCATGATGGTACCGCGTTCACCGCGCAGCATGTGGTCGCGAGCTGCCAGCGGGTGCTCGACCCGAAGACGCGCGGCGGTCGCGGCTGGCCCCTCTTCCCGATCGTCGGCGCCACCGACTTCGCCGCCGGCAAGGCCGCCACCTTCTCCGGCCTGCGCGTCGAGAACGTCAGCACCGTCGAGATCACGCTCAGCGAACCGTTCGCGATCTTCCCCACACTGCTCGCGATGCCGGTGGCATCGATCGACCCCTCCGCCATCGCCGCCGACTTCGGCGAGCACCCTGTCGGCACGGCATGCCATCCAGCCTGTCACCAACGCGCGTGGAAAGCCGCTGTCAGGGAGCACGTGAGCCATCTGTCCCGTGCAATCGCAACCTACGGAGCGCAGCTGACGGCGTAGGAGCGGGCATCCGGCACCGAGGGTGGCCTGACGATCAGCAGACCATTCGGCGTTCCGAAGAAATGGGTCAGCGCAGCACTGCTGAGGATGGATTGCATCGTCCAGACTCGCGCCGAGCACGAACAACCCCCCGCCAAAATCCGCTCGGTGCTCGGTGACGACATTGTCCGAGGTCACACGGAGCAGTGCCGCTCCGGTGCCTCTGTCACTGGTGGCGAACACGAATGCAACGCCACTGACGATGATCCCGCCGTCCGCAACACTGCACCGGCGAGGTCGCGCGCAGGGCCCGGTGGGCACGTCCGTGCGCCACTTCAGCACCCCGGTTCGCACATCTCGACCGGAAAACGACGACTCGTCACGCTCGATGTAGATGCCGTTCGCCACGCCGACCGTGGCCGTGACCATCCATGGCGTGATCGGCTGCGACCAGCGTTCCTCGCCGGTGCGCGGGTCGAGCATATGCAGCACCTTGTTGCAAGCGCGTCGACCTCGACGATCTGCGGCAGGGGCGCCGCCCAGCGACGGGTGGCCCCGGTGGGCGGGAGTCGTGGCGCGGGGACGGTTGCAGGCGGCGCGGGGGCGCGCGCGGCCTGACGCCGCATCGCGCGCTGGCGGTTGGCCTACCAGCCGTCGTCCCGCGTGGTCACGTCATGCCCGATCGTGCGCTCCGTGTCGGATCCGCTCGCCGCATCGATGGCGAAGGTGCGTATGCCATCCCGCGACTGCGGGACGCACACGTGCACCGCTTGCCGGATACGCTCGCCGCGATGCATCGGCCTCGTCGAACGGCACGTTGTCGGGCACTCCGGCGACCGTGACGCGGCGCCTCGCTTCGGAGCCCTGCTGAGAGTACGCGGCTCCACTGAAACATTATCACAGATTCACAAGTATGTCCGCGCATGCCCCGCCCCCTCCTGCTCGGTGCACTGACCTTCGCGGCCAGCGCACTCCTCGCCCAGTCGCCGTCTCGCTACCGCCCCCCGACTGACGCCGATCGCGCCACGGCCTACGCCAACGACGCCACCCGCGACTTCATCGCGCTGGCGCGGGCGGCACGGTTGCGCGTGGATTCATCGCTCGTCGGCTATCGCTCCACCGCCTACGAGCGACTCACCCTCAGCGGCAGCATCGGCCCCCTCGGCCGCGCCGCCACTCTCGCGCGCCGCGAGACGGTGGGCGATGTGACCTGGTCACGCGGTACCGGCGCGCACATCGCCCTCAAGGGCCGCCGCCGTGTCACCAACACCAGTCTCTCACTCCCCAATCCCCTCCGCGATCAGCTCGTGCCGGTGCCATGGTATCCCGGCATGGACGACCTCTGGCTGCCATCGTCCACCGGCCCACAGGGCACCAACGGACGTGAGGCCGATGTCGACACCACCAACCTCGTCCACCCGCTCGCCGTCGGCAGCGAGAGCTACTACACCTTCGCGCTCGGCGACAGTTCGGTCATCACCCTCGGCGATCAACGCCGCATCGTGCTGCGCGAACTGCGCGCCCGGCCACGTCAGCCCAGGTGGAATCTCTCGCTCGGCTCGTACTGGTTCGACATCGATCGTCACCAGATCGTCCGCGCCATCTACCGCCTCAGCGTGCCGTACGAGGTGTGGACGGAAGAGCAGAACGCCCGCGGCCCGAACGACAAGGCACCACCGCTGCTGGCGCGATTGCTTGCACAACCACTCCGCGGTGAGCTGCAGGCCGTGACACTCGAGTACGGCCTGCACGAAGATCGCTTCTGGCTGCCACGCGTACGCCGTATGGACGGCAGCGTGCAGGCCGGGCCCGCGCGGCTCGCCGTCACCATCGAGCAGGGGTTCCGGTTCGACGACGTCAACGCGACCACACTCGTCCCCGACCTTCCCGCGGCCAACATCGCACTCTCCGCCCTCTACGACTCGCTCGACGGCCACTGGCAGCAGCTCTGGCGCGATCGGCGCGCACTGCAGACTGCCGCAGACACCGTGGCATGGAAGGCCCGACGCGCCACGCTCGACAGCGCGTTCAGAAAGTATGGCACGACACACTCGGCGCAGAGCGAGGCCGACTGCAAGGCAACCGGCACCCGCTACCAGACCGGCACCCGGCTCGGCAGGGCCCTCGTCACGCGTGTGGCCATTCCCTGCGATTCCGCACTGCTGGCCAACGCCCCCGAACTCGCGGGCGGGCTCTTCGCGGAACGCACACGGGTCTACGGCAGCACGATGGATGCTGCCACCCGCGAAGCGCTCGCGCTGGACGTGCAGGCCGCCGTGGCACCACAGCGCATCACGACGCATGCGGGCCTCGAGTACCTGCGCTACAACCGCATCGAGGCGCTGTCCGTGGGTGGCGCGTTGCGGCAGCAGATCGGTGCTGGCTGGAGTTGGGAAGCCAATGCGCGGGGATCGTTCGGTGATCGGCAGCTCAACGGTGAACTCATCGCGACACGCACCAACGGCGGGGGCGAAGTGACCATCGCCGGCTACCGTCGGCTGGTGCAGGCTGACGACTACGGCTTCGCGCTGGGCCCATTCGCCTCCATTCAGAACTTCGTCAGCGGGCTCGATGAACAGTTCTACCACCGCGCCGCCGGCGCCGAAATCACTCGCCGTGTCACCGGCCGCGGCGCACAGTCGATGCGACTGGAGACGCGGCTCTTCGGCGAATGGCAGCAGGGTGTCGGCACACAGGCATCGCTGTCACTGCCGTGGCTCTTCGATCGGTCGCGCACCTTCGATCGCGAAATCACCGACACCCTGCCGCACCAGTCGGGAGCCGCGTACGGCGCGTCAGTGCGACTGCTTGCCGCGCGTGGTGTGGAGAACGAGGGCTGGCGCATCGGTTCGGCGTGGCGCGCGGAGGCCGTGGCGGGGAGCTGGCGGTACGTGCGCACCGCTGGTGATGTCGCCATCACACGCGCTCTGCCAGCCGCGTTGCGTCTCACCACCACGATCAGCGGTGGCATGAGCAGCGGTGCAATGCCCACGCACAGACTGTGGAACATCGGCGGCTGGCAGACCCTGCGCGGCCTGCAGGCCGGCACGTTCCGTGGCGATGCATTCTGGATGTCGCGCGCCGAGTTGCAGTGGGCACGCCGCGGGCGCTTGCAGCCGGGGGTGTTCACCGACGCCGGCTGGGCTGGCGCGCGGAGTGAGATCGGCCGCAGCCGCGATGCGCGGGTCAGCGTGGGCGGCGGTGTGGGACTGTACGGGCTGCCGGTGCGGATCGACCTGGCGCGCGTGCTGGAGCCCGGGGGGCGCATGCGGGTCGATTTGTATGCGCCGATCCGGTTCTGACCCGAACAGGGTGGCTGCTGCGGTGCCGGTGCACGCATTCCCTGCAGATGCGGTGACACGGTCTTCACGATCCGCGAGGCACGCGGATTCACCCGCCGCCAGCACAGAGTCACGCCGCGCGCCAGGGCCGCGCGCGTGACCTCAGGCTTCTGGCTCCCACCGCTCCCGGAGCCGCTGCGGCGTCGCGTCACGCGGATACAGAACCCTGCTCGCCGGTCCTGACGCGAAGATCGGCATGTCGGCCAGCCGGTGCCCCACCATGTCGAGGCTGTCCTCGTTCCAGCCCGACTCCAGATAGTACGGCACCGTGTACATGAACTCGTTCATGACGCCGAGCACACTCCGACTCGCCGTCTTCGCCACGGCGACGGTCGCCATGGCAGCCACCTCGGCGTCGATCCACGCCGTGGGGATGTCCATCAGCTGGAGGCGATGGCGGACCAGTGCACCCAGACGCTGCGGGAGCGTGCGCACACCGCGCGCGGGGATGACGATCGGCAAGAGCGTGTCGGCGCTGACCAGCAGGAGCAGCGGCTTCCGGTCGACGGTCTGCCTGTTGATGTACCAGTCGCCGAGTGCGGTGTCGGAAGCGGCGGGCACGAGGTCCGTGACCGGGAGGAGCTCGGCCAGCTTCTCGGTGCGGCGGAGGATGAAGGTCATGGGAGCTCGGAAATACGACACGCCGCGACGTGGCAGAACGGTCGAATCATCCTTTCCGCAAGGACAACATTGCACAGGCGTGTCCTTCGAGGAAGGACAGCTTTCCTGGTGGGCCGCGGCAGGTCGACGCGTGGCGCCTGGTCCAGACGGTCCTGGTAGGAGTACCAGCCGCAGCGGCGCGTGGTGACATGGCCGTCGTCGGGAATGTGGACCAACACCCGCGCCAGAAACTCCAGCGGGTCGACGGTCTCGGTCCCCGCTGTCGGACCCTCGGACCTGTCCGAGCGATCGCGCACGACCCTGGCGGCCCGGTCGGACGTCAGCCGCTCCAGCGCGACGGGATTCCGCGCACAGTACCGGGCGAGCCGCGCCGCAAAGGCTCGGTCGTCCTCCGGCACCCAGACGGCAGTCTGCACGTGGAACCCGGGTCGTGGCCACGTCAGCAGGCCCGCGGCCTGCTTGCGGTCTCTGTGATCAACGAATCGGTTTCGTGGTGCAGCACCGCACGACCGATCCGCGTCACGGGCGCGATGGCGCAATGGTGCTGTCTGTCGATGTGACGGTCACTGCCGAGCCTTTCGCTCCCATGGCGGCGGCTCGCTGCCCAGCAACACCGTTTTCACCGTCGCCAGTCGAGCCGCTCGCGTCGCGTTCGCCGGGATGGCTCGGCGAGTTGTTCGAGGACCAAGCCTCGCGAGCGGCACGCTACCACCTTCCTTGCCGCGTCCTGCTGGCCGTGCGATGCGCTGAGTCAGAGCTTGAATCTCTTGCCAGGCGGCGCGGCATCACGTTCCTCGGCGGCGCTGATCCGTTCAGCGCCGGAGTCGTGGCAGGCTGAGACCGGCTTCCGTATCCGAGCGCGTCATTCCTCGCACCTGATTTCGTCGGGCACGCGCAGGTGCGCGACAACCACCGCCGAATCCCGCCTGATCCCCGCCAGCGTTGCCCGCTTGATCGGCGACGTCCGGAAAACCGCACTGAACGCCTCCTGATCCAGCGCCAGAATGTCCGTCGCCAGTGTCACCGCATCCTTCCCGACGATGAACTCCCGCGCCCCGTGTGGCGACTTCTCCGCCAGCGCCTGCGAAGACTTCGCAGTCCACGGACACACCAGAGTCGCGCCGCCCGTCCGATCGGCCGGAGCACTGCAAGAACAGCTGGTTGAATCATATGCGATCGGATATATTCTGGGATGAACCCGGTGCACATCCTTCGCCTCGCCCTCGGTCGGACCCAACAGGAACTCGCCACGTTGGCGGACACTTCGCAGTCGGCGATCGCCGCGTACGAAGGTGGCCACAAGAGCCCGACCTGGCGCACAGTCGAGCGGCTGGCGCAGGCGGCAGG
>Ga0105045_10005717_pt1 | contig 10962 bp, 11 predicted proteins | sample MAT02_FD_78089 | JGI IMG/M metagenome (GOLD analysis project Ga0105045, IMG submission 78089) | Freshwater microbial communities from Lake Fryxell liftoff mats and glacier meltwater in Antarctica - MAT-02 (megahit assembly) | ecosystem: Environmental > Aquatic > Freshwater > Ice > Liftoff... | reverse complement strand
CGGCCGACGGCTACCGGCGCACGATGGGCCACGTCGTCCCCGTCGTCGTCGACCTGCTCCGCGGTGGCCCCGGCGAGGACGAGGCGCTGGCCCCCCAGGCTGTTACCCGCCGGTAACTTGACCCGTCGTTCTCGGTTAGGCTCTCCCTCATGACCGACGCCGTCGTCGTTTCCGCCACCCGCTCCCCCATCGGCCGCGCCGGTAAGGGCTCACTCGTCGACGTCCGTCCCGACGACCTCGCCGCCACCGTCGTCGCCGCCGCGCTGGCGAAGGTCCCGGGTCTGGCCGCGAGCGACCTTGACGACCTGATGCTGGGGTGCGCCGAGCCGAGCGGCGAGCAGGGCACCAACATGGCCCGGCTGGTCGCGGTCCTGCTGGGCCACGACGGCCTGCCGGGGACCACGGTCAACCGGTTCTGCGCGTCCAGCGTGCAGACCACCCGGATGGCCTTCCACGCCATCAAGGCCGGCGAAGGGCACGCCTTCGTGTCGGCCGGCGTGGAGTGCGTGTCCCGCTACCGCAGCGGCAAGGGGTCCGACCTGTTCGGCGAGGACGCCATGAACCCGCGCTTCGAGGACGCCCGTCGCCGCAGCAGCGAGACCGCGCGGCTGAACGCCCCCTGGCACGACCCGCGTGAGTCCGGCGGGCTGCCCGACATCTACATCGCGATGGGCCAGACCGCCGAGAACGTCGCCACCACCCGCGGCATCTCGCGGCAGCGCCAGGACGAGTGGGGCGTCAGCAGCCAGAACCGCGCCGAGGCCGCCATCGCCGCGGGGTACGTCGCGGCCGAGATCACGCCCGTGACCACGCCCGACGGCACTCTCGTCAGCCGCGACGACGGCCCCCGGGCCGGGGTGACGCTGGAGAAGGTGTCCCAGCTGCAGCCGGTGTTCCGGACCGACGGGACGGTGACGGCCGGCAACTGCTGCGCCCTCAACGACGGGGCCGCGGCGCTGGTGGTCGTGTCCAGCGACTTCGCCGCCGCCCACGGCCTGACCCCGCTGGCGCGCGTGGTCTCGACCGGCGTGTCCGCGCTCAGCCCGGAGCTCATGGGCATGGGCCCGGTCGAGGCGTCACGGCAGGCCCTGACGCGCGCCGGTCTGACCATGGCCGACATCGACCTGGTCGAGATCAACGAGGCGTTCGCGTCGCAGGTCCTGGCCAGCGCCGACGACCTGGGCGTCGACCCGGACAGGCTGAACGTCCACGGCGGGGCGATCGCCTACGGCCACCCGTTCGGCGCGACCGGCGCCCGGATCACGACCACCCTGCTCAACGCGCTGCAGGTCCGTGACGGCCGGTTCGGCCTGGAGACGATGTGCGTCGGCGGCGGTCAGGGCATGGCCGTCGTCTACGAGCGCCTGAGCTGACGCCGGCGCGTCCAGGGCAGGACCCTGCGGTCTAGGGCAGGGCCCGGCGCAGGGCGACGAGGTCGTCGCGGACGCTGTGCAGCTGGTCCTCGCCCGGTGCGGCGTCGAGCAGGTCGCCGACCACGATGCGCAGCAGGGCGACCCAGCCGTGCGGCAGCAGGTCGGGCACGGGGTGCGGGTCGAGGCCCTCGGCGGCGCGGGCCAGGTCGGCCAGCCGCTGCACCACCGGCCGGACGACGTCCACGGGGATGCGGGCCGGAGCCAGGGTGCTCAGACGCGAGACGACCCGTGCCGCCTCCTGCGCGACCTCCTCGGAGGCGTTGCGCGGGGTGGGCAGCACGGGTCGTGTCGCGATCAGCTCAGCACGGAGCCTGCGGAGAGGTCACTCGCCGCCGCGCAGGATGGCCAGCAGACGCAGCATCTCCAGGTACAGCCAGATCAGGGTGACGACCAGGCCGAAGGCCGCACGCCACGCCCACGGCTGGGGCAGCTGATTACGGATGCCCTGCTCGATGAAGTCGAAGTCCAGGATCAGGAACAGCGAGGCCAGCGTGACGCCGAGCAGCGACAGCCCGACTCCGAGCAGCCCGGACTCGAAGAACAGCGACCCGGCACCGAACACCCAGACCGCGACCAGGTTGAACAGACCGACGACGAGGTAGCCGATCGTCGCCACCATGAGGATCTTGCGGAAGCGCTTCGTGGCCTTGATGAGGCCGGTCCGGTAGGCGATGAGCATCGCGGTGAACGCGGCGATCGTGCCGAGCACGGCCTGGAAGACCAACCCGTCGCCGAACATCACCGTGTACAGGGCGCTGATGCCACCGACGAGCAGGCCCTCGACCGCCGCGTAGGCGATCATCAGGCCGGGGCGGATGGTCTTGGAGAAGGACACGACCAAGGCCAGGACCAGGCCCACGATCATGCCGCCGAAGGTGAGCGCGACACCGGTGCCGAATCCGACGACCCCGGTGATGATGCCCCAGAACAACGGGACCGCCGTGGCCAGCAGGACCGCGAACATGATCCCCGTGCGGGTGACCACGTCCTCCAGCGTCATGGCGCGCTCGCGCACCGGCGAGGCCATGCCGTACTGGGACTCCAGCGACTCCGCCGACGGCGTCGAGACGTCGAAGGTGGCGAACCCGTTGCGGGTGAACGCCTCGTTCCGCGAGAACGCGGGGTTGCTGCTGCGCATGATCTCCCTCCAGAGCGGGCCGAGATGACCCTGTACCCGAGGTAACAACCCAGCGTGTCCTGGGGTTCCCGAGCCTGAACGGAGTCTACAGAACCTGGTGATCACCTGTCCTGGCGGCGGACACGGGACCACCCGGCCGCCCGTGCCCCCGACGGGACTCGAACCCGTACTTCTGCGCTTTTAAGGCGCCTGCCTCTGCCTGTTGGGCTACGGGGGCGACGACGATCAGGTCCGCCGCAGCACGACCGTAGGCGGTCGGCCGCAGTGGCTGCCCACACGCCCGCCGGCGAGGCGGTCGTGGGTCGTGGCTCCGGTCGCCGCGCCGCTCATCGCCGAGGCGGGCGCGTAACCTTACGTGGTGGCAGAGTCGAGTGGACCGACGGCGACCGGTCCGTTCATGCAGATCGGCGAGGTGGCGGCGCTGACCAACCTGAGCCTGCGGACCATCCGGCACTACGAGGAGATCGGGCTGGTCGTGCCGTCCGGTCGCTCACAGGGCGGGTTCCGGCTCTACGTCGACAGCGACGTCGAGCGCCTGCGCCTGGTCCGCCGGATGAAGCCGTTCTTCTCCCTGGAGGAGACCAAGGACCTGCTGGAGCTGCTGGAGACCGCGGCCCGCCTCGGCGAGCTCGACCAAGCCACCGCGGCCGGCGTCGTGGACCGGCTGCAGATGTACCGCGAGGCGGTCGTCGTGCAGCTGGACACCCTGCGCGAGCAGGTGCACAAGGCCGAGGCGTTCGCCGACGAGCTGGGTGACATCGCCGCGCAGCGCCGCCCCCCGGCCCTCTGAGCCACCACGCCCGAAGCGCAGCGCGAGCGGCGCAGCCCTAGGGACGCGCCGACCGCAGCACCTCGTCGAGCATGGCCGGGGTGAGCCGTCCGGTGAAGGTGTTCTGCTGGCTCACGTGGTAGCTGCCGAGCACCTGCAGCGGACCGGCCCCGGTCGGTGCGGAGGGCCCGGGCGCCAGACGCACCCGGGCCCCGTGGCCGAACGGCGGCCGGGGGGCCGGGACCTTCCAGCCGGCGCGGGCCAGCGCCGGCAGCCCCGCCTGCCAGCCGAAGCCGCCCAGCACGACCACGCTGCGCAGCGTCGGGGCCAGCAGCGCCAGCTCGCGGTCCAACCAGCCGGCGCAGGCGTCCCGCTCGGCGGGTGTCGGCTTGTTGGCCGGCGGCGCGCACCGCACCGACGCGCTGACCCACACCCCGTCCAGGCGCAGACCGTCGTCCAGGGACACGCTCGTCGGCTGGTTGGCGTAACCGGTGCGGTGCAGCGACGCGAACAGGAAGTCGCCGGACCGGTCGCCGGTGAACACCCGGCCGGTGCGGTTGGCACCGTGCGCGGCAGGCGCCAGGCCGAGCACCAGCAGGCGCGCCCGCGGGTCGCCGAAGCCCGGGACCGGCCGACCCCAATACGTCTGGTCGGCGAACGCGGCTCGCTTCGTCACCGCCACCTGCTCGCGCCATGCCACCAGGCGGGGGCAGGCCCGGCAGCCGGTGATCTCGTGGGCCAGGTCGTCGAGGTCGCTCACCCGCGTGCGATGCTCCACGCGATCCCGTCGAGGATGTCGTGCTCGCTCACCCGCACCTGGGTGAGGCCCGCGCGCACCGCCACCCGCTGGAGCACCTCGCGCCACACCAGCGCCCCGGCGCCGATGACGTCCACCCGACCGGGGTGCATGAACCCGCGACCGGCCCGCTCGGCACGGGTGGCGTGCAGCAGCCGGTCGCAGGCGGCGAGCACGTCGGGCAGCGCGTGCTCGCTGCCGTGGATCCGCTCGGGCTCGTAGCGGTCCAGGCCCAGTGTCTCCGCGGCGACGGTCGTCACCGAACCGGCCAGGCCGACCAGCGTCCGGACCCCGGTCAGGTCGACGGTGAGCTCGACGTCGTCCAGCGCGGCCCGGACGTCGGCGCGGGCGGCGTCGACCTGGGCCGGGGTCGGCGGGTCGTCGTGCAGGTGCCGCTCGGTCATCCGCACGCAGCCGACGTCGACCGACCTCGAGGCCCCCACCACGGGTACCCCGTCGACGACGTCGCCGACGACGACCTCGGTGGACCCGCCGCCCAGGTCGACGACGCAGAACGGGCCCGGCACCCGCCCCACCAGCTCGCGGGTCGCCCCCAGGAACGACAGCTCGGCCTCCTCCGCCCCGGGTACGACCTCGGGCTCGACCCCCAGCCGCTCCCGGACCCCGGTGACGAAGTCGCGCGTGTTCTCGGCGTCGCGGCTCGCGCTGGTCGCGACGAAGCGGACCCGCTCGGCCCCCAGGTTGGTGATGACGCCGGCGTAGGACTCGACGGCGGCGAACGTGCGGGCCAGTGCCGCCTCCGACAGCCTCCCGGTCGCGTCGACCCCCTCGCCCAGGCGGACCACGGTCATCCGCCGGTCGAGGTCGGCCTGGGTGCCCGCGTCGGGGTCCACGTCGGTGACCAGCAGTCGGATCGAGTTGGTGCCGCAGTCGATCGCGGCGGTGCGAGGCATGGGCGCGAGCGTAGAGCGAGCCCGCACCCTCCTGTTCTCCGGTGGTGGGGTCCGTGGCACGGTGTTCCCGTGGCGCAGCGGGACGCGGTGGTCGTCGGGTCGGGACCGAACGGGCTGGCGGCGGCGTGGACGCTGGCCTCGGCCGGGCTGGACGTGGAGCTGGTGGAGGGCGCCGACACGCTGGGCGGCGGCACCCGCAGCGCCGAGCTGACGTTGCCCGGTGTCGTCCACGACGTCTGCTCCGCGGCGCACCCGCTCGCCGCGGCGGCACCGTTCTTCGCCCCCGGCGGCGGTCCCGACGGCTCGGGCTTCGACCTGGCCGCCCACGGCGTCCGGCTGCTGCAGCCGGAGATCCCGCTGGCCCACGCCATGGACGGCGGCCGGTTCGCCCTGCTGCACCGGGGGCTGGGCGACACCGCGGCCGACCTGGAGGACCTGGCCACCGGTGACGGCGCGCGGTACCGCCGGCTGATGGGTCCGCTGGTCGAGGACGCCGGCACCGTGGTCGAGGCGCTGACGTCGTCGATGCGGTCGGTCCCGCTGCGCCCGGACGCGCTGCTCACCCTGGCGTCGTTCGGGGTCCGGGTGCTGCGCGGGGTGCCGGCGCTCGCCCGCGGCTTCCGCGGGTCGGCCGCGGGGGCGCTGCTGGCCGGCAGCGCCGCCCACACGGCCCAGCCGCTGCACCGGATGGGCGCGGCCGGGGCGGGGCTGCTGCTCAACACCTTGGCCCACGCCGTCGGCTGGCCGGTCGTCGAGGGCGGCAGCCAGCGGATCGCCGACGCCGTGGTCGCCGACCTTCGCCGGATGGGTGCCACCGTGCGGACCGGTGAGTGGGTGACGGACCTGCGCCAGCTGCCCACGGCCAGGATCACGATGCTCGACCTGTCACCGGCCCAGCTGCTCGGCCTGGGCGGGGACGCGCTGCCCGTCGGCTACCGGCGGGCGCTCGGCCGCTACCGCTACGGCAACGGCGCGAGCACCGTGCACTACGTCACCGACAGCCCCATCCCCTGGGCCGACCCCCGCGCGGCCCGCGCCGGGACGGTCCACCTGGGAGGGCCGGGGGCCCAGGTCGACGCGGCCGAGGCGGACGTCGCCGCCGGACGGCACAGCGAGGACCCGTTCGTCCTGCTCGTGCAGCCGGCGGTGGTCGACCCGACCCGGGCCCCGGCCGGCCTGCACCCGGTGTGGGCGTACTGCCACGTGCCCGCCGGCTCGGACCGTGACGTCACCGCCACCCTCACCCGCCGGATCGAACGCTACGCGCCGGGCTTCGCCGACACGGTCGTGGCCAGCAGCACCCGCAGCGCCGCCCGGCTGGCGCTGGACAACCCGATCCACGTCGGCGGGGACATCGCCGTCGGCGAGGCGACGGTGCGGCAGACGATCCTGCGCCCGGTCCCGCGCTGGGACCCCTACTCGACGCCGCTGCCGGGGGTGTACCTCTGCTCGTCGGCCACCCCGCCCGGCCCGGGCGTGCACGGCATGAGCGGTGTCCACGCGGCCCGCTCGGCGTTGCGCAGGAGCCGTTAGGCCGGCGTGATGTCTGTTCGGGAGACGTACCCCAGGACCTCGGCCTCCGGACGGTCGTCCAGGACCGGGAGTGCGGCCACCCGCTGAGCGATGACCGTCAGCTCCGCCCTACGGTCGTCGTTCCGGTCTGCGGCCCGCACCCGCTCCGGGCGCTCACACAACGCCGTAGCCACGGCCGCCGTGATGCTCTCGCCCGTCGCACCCGCCAGCTCGCGGGCCAGCCGGTCGGTCTCGACGTCCTCGATGCTCAACGGCACTCCGCCACGGTAGCTACCCAGGGCGACAGGTACCTGGCAGAGCCCAGAGCGGACCTCGGGCCGCCCTGTCCTTGTTGTTGGTCAGCCGATCAACTCGAACAACCGACCAACAATCGTTGTATGCGCTCCGGGGAGCCTGACGCTACGACGACGACGGGCCGGTCCCGGTGCCGGTACCGGGGGGGTCGGTGCCCGGGCCGCCTGCGCCCGGCCGCTCGACGCAGGGGCCGGCGGCCCACCAGTCGTCCAGCGCCTCGACCGCCTCGTCCCCCAGCGGGTTCACACCCGGCCCGGCGGCGAGGGCGTGGGCGACGAGGACGTGCAGGCACTTGACCCGCTCAGGCATGCCGCCGGCGCTGATGCCCGCGATCTCGGGGACCTCGCCCAGCGCGGCGCGCTGCGCCAGGTAGGCCTCGTGGGCGCGGCGGTAGCCCTGCGCCAGCTCGGCGTCGGTGCCGAGCCGTTCGGTCATCTCGCGCATCAGCCCGGCCGACTCCAGCGTGCTGACGGCGCCGGTCGCCCGGGGGCAGGTCAGGTAGTACGACGTCGGGAACGGTGTGCCGTCGGGCAGCCGGGGCGACGTGCGGACCACGTCGGGGTTGCCGCAGGGGCACCGGTGGGCGACCTCGACGATGCCGCGGGCCTGGCGACCGAGCTGTTCGGTGACGGTCGCGACGTCCACCGGGTCGAGCTCAGCCATCCTCGGCCTGGGCCTCGCTGACCGTCGGCTCGTCGAGCACCGGGTCGAGCGTGCCGGTGCCGACGGCCTCGACGCTGGACCAGACCCGGTCGTACCAGGTGCCCTCGAGCGGGGCGTCGGGCCGCGCGAGGCCCTCGACGTCGGCGGCCCCCGGGGCGGGGTCCTCGGCGGACGGCTCGGGGTCGGGGACCACGTAGCCGGTCTCCCCCGGCATGACGAAGTTGAGCCGCTCCCGGGCCTGCGCGGCGACGTAGGCCTCGTCGTCCCACAGCCCGACCTCGGTCTGCAGCGCCGCGACGTCGGACTGCCGTTGGTCGATCTCACCGCGCAGGGCCGTGATGTCCTGCTGCTGCTCGACGTACAGCCGCAGCGGCGGGGCGATGACCAGGGCGAAGACGACCCCGAGGGACAGCAGGATGACGACGCGACGCGTCCGGGTTCCGGAGTCGTCCCGGTCCCGTCCACGTCGCGCGTCACCCACCGCTCGGCCCTGCTCGCTCAGCCGCGGGTGAACCGGGGGAACGCCCCGGCCCCCGCGTAGACGGCGGCGTCGTCGAGCAGCTCCTCGATGCGCAGGAGCTGGTTGTACTTGGCGACGCGGTCGGTGCGGGCGGGGGCACCGGTCTTGATCTGGCCGCAGTTCGTGGCGACGGCCAGGTCGGCGATCGTGGTGTCCTCGGTCTCGCCCGAGCGGTGGCTCATCATGCAGCGGAAGCCGCTGCGGTGGGCCAGGTCGACCGCGTCGAGGGTCTCGGTCAGGGTGCCGATCTGGTTGACCTTGACCAGCAGCGAGTTCGCGGAGCGCTCGTCGATGCCGCGCTGCAGCCGGGTCGGGTTGGTGACGAACAGGTCGTCGCCGACGATCTGCACGGTGTCGCCGACGCGGTCCACGAGCGAGGCCCACCCGGCCCAGTCCTCCTCGTCCAGCGGGTCCTCGACGGACACCAGCGGGTAGGACGAGACGAGGTCGGCGTAGAAGTCGACCATCTGCTCCGACGTGCGCTGCTCGCCCTCGAAGCGGTAGGTGCCGTCGGAGTACAGCTCGGTCGCGGCGACGTCCAGGGCCAGCGCGATGTCCTCGCCCAGCCGGAAGCCCGCCTTCTCGACGGCCTCGGCGATCAGGTCCAGCGCCTCGCGGCTGCTGCCGACGCTGGGCGCGAAGCCGCCCTCGTCGCCGAGACCGGTGGACAGGCCGCGGGACTTCAGCACGGACTTCAGCGAGTGGTAGGTCTCCACGCCCATCCGCAGCGCCTCGGCGAACGACGGCGCGGAGATCGGGGCGACCATGAACTCCTGGATGTCCACGCCGGAGTCCGCGTGCGCGCCGCCGTTGACGATGTTCATCATCGGCACGGGCAGGACGTGGGCGTTGGGACCGCCGACGTAACGGAACAGCGGCAGGCCGGCCGAGCTGGCGGCGGCCTTGGCCACGGCGAGCGAGACGCCCAGGATCGCGTTGGCGCCCAGGGTGGCCTTGTTCGGGGTGCCGTCCAGGTCGATCATGGCCTGGTCGACGAGGCGCTGCTCGTCCGCGTCGTAGCCGACGAGCTCCGGGCCGATCTCGTCTAGCACCGCGTCGACGGCGTTCTGCACGCCCTTGCCCAGGTAGCGGGCCTTGTCGCCGTCGCGGCGCTCGACGGCCTCGAAGGCGCCGGTGCTCGCGCCGGAGGGGACGGCAGCGCGCTCCAGGGTGCCGTCGTCGAGCTCGACCTCGACCTCGACGGTGGGGTTGCCGCGGGAGTCGAGGATCTCGCGTGCTCCGATGGCTTCGATGGTGGCCACGAGGCGCTCCTTCGGTGAGGGGTGTGGTGCAGCGGGCACGGTCGACCAGGAGCAGCCGACCGGGTCGAGACTACCGACCGACCGACCGACCGACGTCCGGGCGCGCCAGCCCTCGGGCAGCCGGGTCAGGGGGCGAGGTCGTCGGTCAGCGGGGCGGGCGCCTCGGTGACGGTCGCGGTGCTGGTCACGGTCGCGGTGCTCGTGACGGTGGCCGTGCTGGTCGCGGTGGTCCGCACCGTGGCGGTCGCGGTCGCGGTCGCCGTGGCGGTGGTGGTCGCGCGGGCCGTGGTGGTGGCGCGCGCCGTCGTGGTCGCCCGGGCCGTCTCGGTCGCGCGTGCGGTGGTGGTGGCGAACGCGGTCTGCGTCACGCGCACCGGGGCGGAGTCCACGGTCGCGGACACCACGAGGGTGACCGTGGTGCCGAGCCGCTGCGCCTGCGACGCCTCCGGCTGCACCTGCAGCACGAGACCGCCGGACTCATCCGACTGCTGCTCCTCGATCTCGACCACGAAGCCGGCCCCGGTGACCTGGGCCACGGCCTCGCCCTGCTCCAGCCCGACGACGGGCGGGACCAGGTTGGACCCGCTGGCCACGACCAGGTCGACGACGCTGCCCTCGGGCAGGACCTGGGCGAACCCGGGGTCGGTCTCGATGACGGTGCCCTGCGGCGACGTGGACGGCACCTCGAGCACGTCCCCGACCAGGAGTCCGGAGTCCTCTATCGCGGCGCGGGCCTCGGGCACCAGGACGCCGACCAGGTTGGGCACCGCGGTGCTGTCGGGCCCGGAGGAGATGATCAGGTCGACCGTCGACCCTCCGGGGGCCTCGTCGCCCGCCCTCGGGTCGGTGCCGAGGACCGCCCCCCGCGGCACGTCGACGCTGGGCGAGGTGGTGCTGTCGCCGACCACCAGGCCCGCGTCCTCGAGGCGCTCGCCGGCGGTCTCGACGTTCAGTCCTGACGTGCGGGGCACGGACACCGGGGCACCGGTCTGCGCGAACCCGGTGTCGGTGACCGGGTCGGGCCACAACGAGGTGACCCCCACGCCCAGCAGCACCGCGAGCACGGCGGCCAGGACGAGCGCGGCGCGGCGTGACCTCGCCACGCCGCGCAGCGACTGGCGTCGACCGTTCCCGGGGCGCGCAGCGGGCACGGCCGGGTGCTCGGCGGTGTCCTCACCGTGACCGGCGGGTCGACCCTCGGCCCCGGGCCCGTCGGTGCCGGGCGGCGGGGCGTCACCGTCGGCGGCGGCCCCGACGCCGGCCGCTGCTCCGGCGGCCGCACCCGCAGCCGCCCCGGCCACACCGGCCCCGGCACCGGGAGCCGGCCCGTCGTCCTCGTCGTCCTCGGGCAGGAAGTCCGGCAGCAGGCCCGAACCGACCGCCTGGGTGTCGGCGTCGACGTCGACGCTGGGCTGCAGCTCGTGCGGGGCGACGGCCGTGGCCAGGCCGTGGGCGCCGGCGGCCCAGGCCGCGGGGGCGTCGACCTCGCCGAGCACCTGCAGCAGGTCGCGGCGCATCTCGGCCGCGGACTGCGGCCGCGCCCACGGGTCCTTCTCCAGGGCCCGGACGACGATGTCGTCCAGGGCGGGCGGCAGTCCCGGGCGGCGCGAGGACGGCGTCGGCGGCAGCGTGCGCAGGTG
>Ga0105045_10005715_pt1 | contig 10963 bp, 9 predicted proteins | sample MAT02_FD_78089 | JGI IMG/M metagenome (GOLD analysis project Ga0105045, IMG submission 78089) | Freshwater microbial communities from Lake Fryxell liftoff mats and glacier meltwater in Antarctica - MAT-02 (megahit assembly) | ecosystem: Environmental > Aquatic > Freshwater > Ice > Liftoff... | reverse complement strand
CGGGGCCACCGGTGCTCGCGCCGATGGCCAACAGCGGGTGGCCGGTCGGCGCGCCCCCCCCCAAGCCCGGCAGCAAGTGGGTCAAACCTGTGGAACCGGTCGATTTTCGCATGGTTTCGAATTTCGCCAGTCGGGCCAGCAGCGGCTCCGCGCCGACGATCGTGTTGTTCGAGCCGAGCGACGGCGTCCGCACGGCGTCCAGTCCGCCGGCGCTCAGGGCCTCGTACACTTTCGCGTGGTTCGACCGCACGCTGGAAGTCACGATGAGAATCGGGCACGGGGACTTCGCCATGATCCGCCGCGTCGCTTCGGCGCCGTCCATCACCGGCATCACGAGATCCATCAAGATCACGTCGGGCCGATCCGCCGCGGTCTGCCGCACGGCCGTTTCGCCGTCGAAGGCGACCCACGCGACTCTGTGACCGTCCACGGATTCCACCACGCGGCGCAGTACGGCCACGGCCAAAGGCATATCGTTGACAATCGCGATCCGAGTCATGATCCGGCCGATCCGATGAGGTCGCCGATGGCGTCCATGTAAGTGGTGTCGTGGAAACTGCCCTTTGTCAGGTAGTAATTCGCCCCGACTTCGAGCCCGCGCAGGCGATCTTCCTCGCGGTCTTTGTACGACACGATGATGACCGGGAGTTGGGAGAGGTGGTCGTCGTCCCGGATTCGCCTCACCAATTCTAGGCCCGTCATGCGCGGCATGTCGACGTCGGACACGACCAAATCGTACCGTGCCGCCCGCACCCGGTTCCAGCCGTCTTGGCCGTCCACGGCCACGTCGACCTCGTAGCCGTGCGCCCGCAGCAACTGCCGCTGCACTTCGCGCACCGTGATGGAATCGTCCACGACCAGCACGCGCTTCTTCGATTGGCTCTTGGGGGCATCGCGCTCGGCCCGCCGCAGCGTGCCCAGTTGAATGAACTGATCCATCGAGCGCAGCAGGTCTTCGACATCCGCGATCAACACCGGCGCACCGTCGTCGAGGATCGCCGCGGAACTCACGTTCGGCACCTTCCCCAAGCGCGGATCGAGCGGCCGGACGACGAGGTCCTGCTCGCCCCGGAACGCATCGACGATCAACCCGTACGTCCCCGTGGCATCCCCGAGCAAAAGTACGCAGAGGTCGTCGCTCCCGGCGACGGCCGCATCGACATCCATCAATTGGGCCGCGAAGACGAGGCCGATGTTCTGCCCGTCCACGGTGGCGAATTGGCAATTTTCGAGCGAGCGCACGTCGCGCCGGGGAATGCGGATGAGCCGATCGACCCGCGTGTGGGGGAACGCGTACGGCTCGCCGCCGATATCGACGAGGACCGCCCGCACGACCGATAGAGTCAGTGGCAGAAGCAGGTGGAAGGTCGTCCCTTGCCCGGCGACCGTGGTGATGGTGGCGGTGCCGCCAACGCGACGGAGAGTATCGTGGACGACGTCGAGCCCGACCCCGCGACCGGAGAGTTCGGTGACGGCGCCCGCCGTGGAGAATCCGGGCAGGAATAAGAATTCCAGCAGTTCGCGCTCGGTGAGTCGGCCGACGAGATTGACCGGGGCGAGGGCGCGCTCGCGGACTTTTGCGCGGACGCGGTCGAGGTCGATCCCGGCCCCGTCGTCGCGCACGGTGATCGAGAGCATCCCGCTGCGGTGCCGGGCTTCCAGAGCGATGACCGCCTCCGCCGGCTTGCCGTTGGCCCGGCGCACTTCCGGTGTTTCGATACCGTGATCGACGGCGTTGCGGAGTAAGTGAGTCAGCGGGGCTTCGAGTTTCTCGAGGATATCGCGGTCCACTTCGGCGCTCGCGCCGATGAGGTCGAATCGGACCGATTTGCCGAGCGTGCGGGCCGCGTCGCGCACCAACCTCGGGAAGCCTTGGCCGCCGTCGGAGAAGGGCCGCATCCGGCTGGCGATGACTTCGCGGTAGAGCCGGCTGTTCAAATCTTCGGCCTGCCCGGCGTGGTCTTCGAATTCACCGACGCGCTTCAGCAGCAGGAGCCGCGTGCGGGCCGCGTCTTTGCGGGCTTGTTGCAGATTCGTTGTCAGGATGTCGAGCGGCTGGCCGTCGATGAGACCTTGCGCCAAGCGATCCATTTGCCCGGAGAGGCGGTCGTAGTGCTTGCGGAGGTCGAGCAGCGACCCGGCGAACAACTGAAGCCAGCGGGCTTGAACCAGCGATTCCCCGGCGAGGTTCATCAGGCGATTCAGGCTCTGCGCCGTGACGCGGACGACTTGTTCCGTCGGGACGGGCGAGCCGACCGTGTCAACGGACGGGTGGTCGCTCAGGTCCGGTGCGTCCACGATTTTCGCAGTCCCCCGATCATTGACACGGTCGGCTCGCCCCGCGACGATTTCCCCCCGCGCGATGGCGGCGCAGACTTCCCGCAACGCCCGCGCCTCGGCGGCCCGGCTCCGCACCCAATCCGCGAGGTCGCCTGAGCCCATTGCCGCCAGTACGTCGGTCGCCTTCAACATCGCGTCGATGGCATCGGCGTTCAACTTCAACCGGCCGGCGCCGGCGCTCACGAACGCGTCTTCGAGGTGGTGGGCGAGTTCGACGGCGTCATCGACGCCGACGATGCGGGCCGCGCCTTTGAGCGAGTGCGCCGCCCGCATTAGCGGTTCGATGCGCTGCGGATTCGACGGGTCGCGCTCGAGTTCGAGCAGGCCCTGCGCCAGCGTCGCGCCGTGGCTGCGCACTTCCTCGCGGAAGAGTTCGAGCAGGCCCGCGTCGATGTCGAAGACCGCGATCGGCGCGTCCGGCACCGATTCCGGAACGGGCGCTTCCGGCGCCCGTGGGGACGCTTCGCCGTCGGAGCGTTCGATGGCATCGAGAATCGCGGAATAGTCCCCGCCCGGCTGATTGCCCAGTCGAAGCTCGAGTTCGGCCGCGATCTCCGCCAACGCGGACTTCCCGACGATGCGGGCCGCGCCGCGGATGGAGTGCGCGGCTTGGACCAATTCGGATCGTTCGCCGCCATCGCGGCGCAAGATCGCCAGTTGTTCGCGCACCTCGGTGCGGAACAATCCCATCATCGGATCGATTTCACCGGTGTCGCTCATCGCAGTTTCACCCGCAGCGCCTCGAAGAGCCTCTCGTCGTCGAGCAGGCCCACGGAGCGATTCTCCCAAGCGAAGACCCCGCGCGTGAGATGGCCGGCGGCCCGGCCGATTGTCGCCGGCGCCGCCGCGATGTCCGCTTGGGGGAGCCGGTGGACGCGCTCGATGGAATCGACCCCGAGTACCCAGCGCTCCGAGTCGCGGCGCACCACCAGCATTCGTTCCGCGCCCGGCGACTTCGCGGCGGAAGGGGCCGGTAGCCCGAGGATTTTCCAAAGGTGAGCGCACAGCGTGAGTTCGCCGCGGATGTTGACGAGGCCCGCGAGAATCCCGGCCCGGTGGGGCACGCGGTGGATGGTTTTGGCGGCCGTCACCTCCGCCAAAGCCTGCAACGGGAGAGCGAGCCACTCCTCGGCCAACCGGAAGATCAGCAGGCCGATGAGGTCGGCGGCTTCGTCTTCGATCGGCTGGGCGAGTCGCTCGGTCCATTCATCGAGGTAGCCGGGCGGCGACGGCGCATTCAAAAAGCGCCGGCCTGCCGCGGAGAAGACGGCGCAGTTTTGGCAGTGCACCACGGGGGGCAACAGCGGGCAGCTGCGGTCGCCGCGCACACCGATGTGGTTCCAGCAATCGGAAGGGGTCCCGGCGGGTGGGCCGGCCAACGCGGGCAATGGGATCATGGGTTCGCCCCCAAGCGTTCGAGCCGGGCCCGGTACATGGCCGCTTGATCGGTGTCGCGCTTCGCTTCCGCCAGTAGCAAGCCGTGCGTGAGCGCGTCGCGGTGGTGCGGGTCGAGGTAGAGCGCTTTGCGGAAGGCGTCGAACGCTTGGTCCAGTTTGCCGCCAGCCCCGTACACGACCCCGAGCAAACAGTAAGCTTCGGCCGTGGGGGCGATGGCGACCAATCCTTGGCATTCCGCGAGCGCCTCGGTCAATCGGCCGGCGTCGGCGTCGCGTTTGGCTTTCGCCAGACTCGGCGGCACTCGGCAGCCGCTGACGGGGGGTCTCGGGCCACCGCTCGCCGGCGCGGCCGAGGTCGGCCGGACTCCCCCCGAAGCGGGGCCGGAGCGGGCCTTCAATTCCGACTTCGGCTCGGCCATCGACTTCCTCTGGAAAAGAAAGCAGCCGTCCGGGCCGACGGATTCGAACTGCGAACCGTGGAGATTCCCCGCTTCGGCATGCCCGACGGCGAGAAGACCCTCGACCGCGAGCAGGCGGTCGAGGGTCTCCAGCGCCATCAGCCGCGCCGCGGGCGTGAGGTAGATCATCAAGTTCCGGCAGAGGATGACGTCGTAGCGCCCGCCGTCGGATATCAGCGACGCGGGATCGAACAGATTGCCGACGCGGAACCGGACGCGGCCGCGGATCGACGCGTGCAATTCGCTTAACTCACCGACGGGTGCGAAATGGCGGGAACGGAGTTCGGCCGGGGTTTCGCGGAAGGAGAAATCGCGGTAGCGGCCGCCCTGCGCCACCGCGATCGACACGCTGCACAAGTCGATTGCGTCGATGCTCCAATGCGCCGGTGACAACCCGTTGTCGGTGAACGCCACCGCGATCGAATACGGTTCTTCGCCGGTGCTGCAGGGCAGGCTGAGGATGCGGACGGGGCGCACCGGGTTCCCCGCGAGCTTCGCTTGCACGTGCTTCACCAGCGCGTCGTAAATCTTCCCGCCCCGGAAGAACCAAGTTTCCGGCACGATGATGGCGTCGATCAACGCCTGAAATTCCAGCGGATCGCGGGCCAGGCGCGCGGCGTAGGCGTCGAACCCGTCGGTATTCGACACCCGCAAACGCTCGTCGACGGCGTTCGGCACCGCGGTGGCGCCGAGTGAATCGGGCTGCAAGCCCGTGCGCGCCATAATCAACTCCCGGATGCGGGTGAGGCTCATCGCAGCACCTCCGGCGGCGGGTACCAGAGTCGCTCGCGGTCGGCCGGCGGCAGCAACTTGTCCGGGTCGAGCAGGCGCAAGATGCCTTGGTCGTCCGCGATGATCATGCCGAGGCCGATGCCGCCGGGCGTCAGGGCCTGCGTGATCGTCGAGAAACCGGAGCCGAGCGTGCGCAACTCGGAGACTTGGCTCGTCAATAAGCCGAGAAGCCGTTCGAAGCCGGTGTTCGGGTCGGTCTGCGGGATCAAGATAATTCGGCTGCTGAGGTGTTGCGGGCACGGCCCCTGCCCGGTGAGGTCGTGCAGGTCGATGACCGGAACGACCATGCCGCGGAACACGAACACGCCGGCGAGCCACGGCGGGCCGCCACTGAGGGGCTTCAACCTCACTTGCGGCACGACTTCGCGGACGGTCTGAATATCCAGACCGATCCGCTCTTGCCCGATTTGAAACGTGAGGACGAGCATGGCGACCGTCACACCTTGAAGGACGCGATCTCGGAGTTCAGTTGTTCGATGGAACTGCGCAAGTGGGCCGTGGCGCGGTTGAATTCATCGAGGGCCGCCGCTGTGAGGCGGATGTTCCCGGCCATCGCCCCCATGGCTTCATCGATCTGTTCGGCGCCGATGGTCTGGTTCCGCATGCCTTCGTTGACGAAGCGGAAGCGCTCGTCGAGGCCGGACACCTCGGTGATGATCTGCCCCGTCTGGCCGTTGATCTCGGCGACGCGGCCGACGCTCGAGCGCACTTGGTCGCTGAATTTGTCCATCTGCATGACGCCGGAGGCGACGGCGTCTTGCATCAGTCGCACCATGCTTTCGATGTCGAGGGTCGCCACGGCGGTCTGGTCGGCGAGCCGGCGGATTTCCCGCGCGACGACCAAGAAGCCGCGGCCGAACTCCCCGGCCTTCTCCGCTTCGATGGCCGCGTTGATCGACAGGAGATTCGTTTGATCCGCGACTTTGGTGATCGTGACGACGACCATGTTGATGGTGTCGGCCTTCTCGCGAATAGTGGCGAGTTTCGCCGAAATCGACGCCGTCGATTCGACGAGTTGCCCCATCGTTTGTTCCATCGCCACGAGGCGTTCGCGCCCGGCGACAGCCAACGTCGACGTATGGTGCGCCCGTTCGTGGACGTCGTCCATCGTCGTGGACAGTTCCCGGCCGGTCTGCGAGATCTCGCGCACGGCGGCGGCGATTTGCGTGCCGGACGAGTTCAACCCGGCCACCGTACCCTGCTGCTGCTGGGCGGTCGCCGAAATTTGCGACGCCGTGGCCAGCACTTGGATGCTCGACTCGCGCACTTTGCTCACGACGCTTTGGATCTTGTAGATGAGGTGGTTGATGCCGGTGCCGAGTTGGCCGAGTTCGTCTTTCGTTTCGATGGGGATGCGCGCCGTGAGGTCGCTGGCGCCGCCGGCCATTTCTTCGACCCGCGCGATGAGCGTGTTCGTCGATCGGACGATCCCGCGCGCCAGTGCCGTGCCGAAGAGCGCGAGCAGCGAAATCGAAACGACGCTGAGGACGATCATCGCGTTCATCCATAAGCCGCTGTCGGTGGCGGCGTCGGCCTCGATCTGGCGCGTCGCCTTGTCGGTGGCGTCGCAGAAGTCATCGACCGCCGCGCGGTGCTTGCGGAACTTCGGGCGGATCCGTTGGCCGAGGACTTCGCGCGCTTTCGCCTGATCTTCCTTGCGGCCGATCAGCGGCAGGAATTCCTCTTTGGCGATGCGGAAAATCTCTTGCCCACCGGGGCGGAGGATCTGCGTCAACTGCTTTTTCAGTTCGCCTTCGGGCAACTTGGTGTCGAATTCCGCGTGTCGTTTTTCGAAGAGCGACTCCAGATCGGCGAAGCGATCCCGGAGCTTGCGTTGCTCCGCGGGGTCGGTCTCCGTCTCCAGTTCTTGGAGCACCAAGTAGGCTTGCCCCGCCGAGAGCGTCGGCGGCGCGATCTCCAAATTGACGTCGTTGTAGATCCCGATCTTTTGATACACGGGCCCACTCACGCGATATTGGTGCATCTCGTAGATGGCGAGCGCGAGCACGGCGCCCAAGCCGACGCAACTGAAGAGCAACAGCGCGTAGAGCCGCGTTTGGATTCGGTAATCGGAGAGCCGGAGCATCGGTGCCTCGTTGTCAACTGAAGCGAATGTCGAGGATCGACAGGTCGTCCGTGAGCACGTCCACGCCGCGCAGTTCCTTCAAGCGGGTATACAGCTCGTCCATCAAGTCCGGATTGTCGGCCTGCGGCGCGAGGTAGTCCAAAAATTCTTCCCATGTCCACATGGCGTCGTCGGCCTTCTCGATCTCGAAGGCGCCGTCGCTGAAAACGAGCAGCCGGGCGGCCGTTTCGAGAATCGCTTCACCCCCTTCGAACGGATAGCCGGGGGGCATCAAGCCGATCCAAGGGTTCATCGACTCGAACTGCTGGAGGCCCGCGTCGGTGTAGAGCAGCGCCGCCGGATGCGCGGCGTTGCAATGCTTCAACACCCGGGTCGATTTCACGTAGACCGCGTAGAAGATCGTGAAGTATTTGCCGTCTTGGCGATGCATCTGGAAGACGTCGTTCAGCCGGCTCATCACTTGGACGGGGTCGAGGAAGTCGGTGTCGGCGAGCGAGCGGTTCGAGATCACATTGGCCGCCGAGACCGCCAGCAGCGCCGAGCCGATACCGTGCCCACTGACATCGAGCAAGTAGATCACCAAGTGATCCGGGTCATGCCAGTGGAAGCCGAAGATGTCGCCGCCGAGCGAGGCGTTCGGCACGAAGCGCCAGCCGATGGCCACGTCCCCCATCAGCGGCGGCGGCAGCAGCGACTCGACGTACTTGGCGGCGCGGTTCAATTCCCCCGCGAGTTGCAATTGGCTCTCGGCGAGCTGGGCATAAGCGTCGTTGCGTTCGACGAGGTTGCGGTAGGCCTGCGAATGGTAGCGGATGCGGGCGATCAGTTCGATCTTGTCTGGCAGCTTGACGAGGTAGTCGTTGGCGCCGAGCGCGAAGGCCTTCGCCTTCACCAGCGGTTCTTCTTTGCTCGACAGCACCACCATCGGCGTGTCGCGGGTGCCGGGGTTCACGCGGTAAAACTTCACCAGCAGCAACCCGTCAACCTCCGGCATGACGAGATCTTGCAGGATCACCGTCGGCCGGATGCGGTTCGCCGTCGGGATCGCTTGGGCCGGATCTTGGCAGAAGTGGAATTCGATGGCGGGGTCGTCGAGGAGCATCCGTCGAACCGACTCGCCGACGAAGGCTTGGTCGTCCACGAGCAACACCCGGATCGTGCGATCCGGTGCGGGGGCGTCGGTGAACCGGGCCGGGGCGATCATGGCGGACGGCGGGGCGAGGCGCGGGAGAGAATGGAAGGAGTCTAACCCGCCGCAGGACCCGTGCCTATCACCGTTGTCCGGAAGATGTGGGAAATCCGGGGGAGCGAGCCGAAGCGTTCGGGTTGGGGGAGTTATTCGGGAAGTTCCGCCGGAAGAGGCAGCGGTGGTCGATCGGCGATGGCCCGGTAGCGGTAACCGATGTCGACTTGTTCGAAACCCAGCGATTGGCAGATGCCGACGCCGGCTGGGTCGTCGGCCCAGACTTGCAGTTCGGCCATGGCGAAGAATTGATCCTGCAACAGTTTCAGGATGCTGGCGAGCAAGAACTTCGCCAGTCCTTGCTTGCGGAGGTGAGCCCGGATTTCCACGTCGAACAGCCCGGCTGCGGGCATGTTCCACTTCCAACTGTAGCCTTCCAAGTCCCAGTGCACGGCCCGCCCGGCAGGCTGGCCCGTCATTTTGTCGACGATGCGGAACTCGATCGGATCGAGCAGGCCCCAGATGCACTCTTCCCACCACGAGCTGCTGACCGTCGGCCGGATCATCTGGATGTCGTAGCGCCGCCGCAGTCCGGCGAAGCGGGCATCGGCGACGTGGATCGGCAGATCGAGCCGGCGTTGGAACGTGATGTGCGCTTCGCCCTTTTCGTACCCGACTTTGTTCAAGAACGGCTCGGCATCGGTTTCGCTGTCGAGGATGCCCGGGGAATTGGCGCCGCCGTACAGGCCGAAGAGAAACGGATTGAACGGGCGCTGCGAGCCGAAGACGATGACGTTCGATCCGCGTTCGCGCAGGTACGCTTCTGCACGGCGGACGAGTTCCCGGCCGATACCGCGCTTGCGGAACTCCGGTCGCACGACGACGCAGCAGATGACGCCGCCGGAATGGTCGAGGGCGGTGCGCTCCTCGTTCGGGCCGAAGCCCGCGAGGACGAACCCGGCGACTTTTTTCGTCTCGGGTTCGACGGCGAGGATCAACCCCTCACGGTCGAAATAGGGTTTGCTGAGGATCCAACGGTCGATCAAGCCGGCCAGGCGGAGCGGGTAGGCGCCCCGGCCCGTGAGCGCCTCGTTCCACACTTCCACCAGCGCGGGCGGATCATCGTTGCGGAAAGGGCGATACAGCATGGGTCACGAAGGTGGGGCCGCGAGCGATCTCAGGATTTGCCTTACGATAGCCCGCCCGCCGCGAGAATGGAAGGGATCGCGGGAAATTGTCGGCGCGGGTCGCCCCGCGGCATTGCCGATTGACGAATCGCGGTCGCCTTCGCACGATGAATCTACCCGCCGCAGTAACTTCATCTGGGATCGCCCGCCATGCAGCAGACTCTCATCCTCCTGAAGCCGGACGCCGTGCAGCGCCGGTTGATCGGCGACATCGTCGCCCGCTTCGAGCGCAAAGGCCTCCGCCTCGCCGGATTGAAACTCGTGCAGTGCACGCGCGAACTCGCCGAAAAGCACTACGCCGTGCACAAAGGCAAACCCTTTTACGAATCGCTGCTGGCCTTCTTGACGAGCGGACCGACGGTGGCGCTCGTGCTCGAAGGCCGCGAAGCGATCGCCGTCTGCCGGCATCTCATGGGCCTGACCGACGGCGCCAAATCGCCGCCCGGCACTATCCGGGGCGACTTCGCCATCAGCGTGCAGAACAACCTCGTCCACGGCAGCGACAGCGCGGAAAACGCCGCCATCGAAATCGCCCTATGGTTCGCGCCGACCGAACTGGTGAAGTACGCCGGCGTTGACGCGGCATGGGTCGGGTAGAATGCCAGACAGGAGGATCGATCCATGACGACCGCGCTCGCCGAGCCGCTGATGACCATCGAGGAATTCTCGCGCCATCCCGATCGGGATCACACCGAGTTGTTGGATGGCGTTCTCGTGGAGCGACCGATGGGCGCCAAATGCGGATTGATCATCGCAAACTGGCTAGCATTGATTGGCCAGTATCTGCGAGGTCGGCGATTGGGCGCTTGCTGCAGCTCGGATACCGGCTACATACTCTGGCCCAACAACCAGCGTCGGCTCCGCTTTCCCGATGCCTCGTTCGTCGCGGCAGCGCGATTGCCCGACGGCAAAGTGCCTGAAGGATATTTCCACCTCGCCCCGGATTTCGCCGTCGAAGTCGTGTCGCCCAATGATGGCGGCTGCGAAATCCAAGAGAAGGTCGAAGAGTACCTCGCGGCCGGGACGCGGGTCGTCGCCGTGATCTACCCGCGGGCCGAAGTCGTATTGCTGTTCCACGCCGATGGACTCGTGCTGAAATTCACATCGTCGATGGCGCTGGAAATCCCGGAACTTTTCCCCGGGTTCCAATGCCCGGTGTCGGAGCTTTTCACCATCGATTAACGCAGCGAATCCAGAATCTTGATCCGCATCGCGCTGAGCGCCGGGACCAATCCGCCGAGCCGGCCCATCACGAGCGTGAAGAGCATCCCCATCGCGATGACCTGCGCATCGACCGTGATCGTCAGAGCCACGCTCTTGCCGCCGGGGCCGCCCCCTCCTCCGGACAGTGTACTCGTCGAAGCGCGCCCGTCGGCGAAGATCCACGCTAGCAAGCAGCCCGCCGCCCCGCCGATGACTGCGATGGCCAGCGACTCCAGCAAGAACGACACCGTCACCTGCCAGCGTTTGAAACCGAGCAACCGCAGCACGCCGATGTCGCGGATACGCTGCGCGATGGT
>Ga0105045_10005713_pt1 | contig 10964 bp, 9 predicted proteins | sample MAT02_FD_78089 | JGI IMG/M metagenome (GOLD analysis project Ga0105045, IMG submission 78089) | Freshwater microbial communities from Lake Fryxell liftoff mats and glacier meltwater in Antarctica - MAT-02 (megahit assembly) | ecosystem: Environmental > Aquatic > Freshwater > Ice > Liftoff... | reverse complement strand
TCCTTGATCTGTTCGTGAAGTTGTAGCAATTTGTTTTGTACACTCACACGTTCGGCATGAAGTTCGGGTGTAGTGATGCGTGCTTTGTTGCTGCTGAGGGCGAGGTAATCTTCTTTTTTAAAGAATTGATGTTTTAACCTGATGTGATCCCAACTAATGCCTGCAGTAGTGCGTGCAAGTACTTGTTTCTTTTCTTGGCGTGATGCGTAGTCGCGTTGCTTGAGAGTAGGATACAGTAATTCATATTCATCGATGAGCGCTTCAGAGAGTGGCTCAGCAAATTCGTAGTAGCCGATGAACCATGATTTCAGGGTTTCAATTTCTTTTGCATCAGTAATTTTGTAGAAGAGTTCTTCACCGTCTTTGATGCCTTCGAGCGTGAAGTGACCGGAGCCAACAAAAGCAACGGACTTACGAAATGGTAAATCGAAGATGTACACATTGGCATGGAAGAAGTTACGTGTATAGATATTTAGCGTGATGCGCCCCTGGTAGTTACGCCAGATTCTGCGCAGCACTTCGGGTGAGGTAGGCACATCGAGCCCTGTCACGATTTCCATTTTCGTTTTGGTGGGAATGCGACTGCGGATAAAATCGAAACCAGCTTCGGAAATGGCCGCGGTGGCGATGGTACAATGTTCCACCTGTTGCAGCAGCTTGTCGTTGATGAAGGGTACGGCCAGTTTTTTAATGATCATGAGAGGTAATAAATATATTGTGTTGAATACTTTCGAGGCAAGTTACAGAACTCATAAAATTATTTGTGGGATGTGATTCTGGTGACTGCCGTTTCTTTATCTCAAAGTTACTATGAGTACTGAGGCACTGGCGCTTATACCCATGATGACAATAGTTGCATCGTTATGAAGGAAAGCGATGCGTAGGTGCGGTACGTGCGGTTTAATTTCAAAATTATTTAAGGATGAGTTACGGCCCTATTCGGATCGAGAAAGTAAAGAACTGGTTAGAGATGAGATGGAAAAGGTGATGGAAGAGTAATCAGGATCCTGTGTATTGGTTTTGCCACATCTTCACCCATTTTCTTTTTTGATTGGTGTGAAGGGTATCCCAGATTTTATGGCTGCGCTCAACTAGTCCTTCTTTAGCAATCTCTGTTAAGTCAGGGGTGGAAACAACTGAATTTCTTACGGTAGATTCAATCAATTGATAATATTCTGAATTGATCTGTTGGATGGATTGGCACTGGCTATCCTTTAATTTCAATTCTGATTTCCAGAACAGGGGATCATAAACAATTACGGGATCTTCCGATTCACCTTCCTGAGAAAATACCGGAAAAGCTATAAATCCCACTAAAAATGCACTAAAGCAGATTTGAAAGAATCTTCTCATACCGCAAAATAAATATATCTTGTTGAATAAACGTGCCTTTTTAGCCAATCATATCGACCAACGTGAATTTTTTATAGACGAGCTTGGCAATAAAAACGCCCCTTCTTAAAAATAAAAGAGGGTGCCGCCTGGCAGACACCCTCTAAAACTCAAGAGGTCGAAACTTAATCCAGACCTATTTTGCGGTTTTTAACTTATTAACTTCGGCCTGGTAGTGAGGTTGGTACTGCTTCTGATCTGCTGGTATATTTTTAATCGCTAATTCCCAGTGTTTGACAGCATTCTTTTTATCTCCCATAGCGGTGTACGCTCTTGCAAGACCTATGTTGGATGTGAATTTTTCATCTGGATGTATTTTGGCATTGTACTTAAGAATCTCCATTGCCTTTTCCTTTTTACCGGTATCAAGCAGAGATTCTGCCACATTGATGATATCGTTCACCGTTGCCGTAGGATCTTTAACGGCCTTGTCCATTGCCGCATTGGCATCAGCTTCTCGGCCAAGCGCTTGAAGAATCCTCGCGCGAGTCTGGTAGGTGGTAAAGTTTTCTACACCAATAAATGGATTGCTGACCGACATATCTACCCAAGTAAGTGCTTCTTCAAGATTAATTTTATTCAGCGCACAAAACTGAGCTGCTGTTATCCAGTTTTCTTGCTTAAAGCCTATAGCACTGCGAAGTTCTTCACGCATTTTTGAAACATAAATTTCATTTATGTTTGGCACTTCAATTTTAAATGGGATTCTTTTTTTCTCCCACCGTAAATAGGCGTTGGCAGATGCAGGAAGCCTGTCTTCAAATCCATAGGTGAGCCATTCCTTATACGGAGCATCCAAAGGCGCTACGTTAACACGCAATGCATCTTCTTTCGGATCATAGAAATAACTTCCCCAACTCGAATGATTCTTTGAGAAAACCCAGGTGTAAGGCCCCTCCTTTGACACTGCCAGAAACAATCCATAGATGCCGGCTTTTAAATCTTTGCCTTCAATTATCACATCATGCGAAACCGTAAACGTTGTATTTTCATTGGCTCCAGCGCGCCAAGGTGCTGCTTTGGAGGGTCCAAAACCCTGATCAATAAATCCAACGTGAGCGACTTCGCCCCAGATTTTGCCGGTGCGATCGTCCCCACTAGGACTGTGTACATCAGGACTGCTGTAGGCAATGGAAACCTCCACGGGGCCAATAAACTGTGTCACTTTGGATTTTTGATTGTCGCCACTGGGTGGCGTGGTTAAACTTTGCGCCCACGCAGATGAAAGCGTGAGGGTAAGGCAGGTAATGGTAACTAATCTTTTCATTGTGGTAAGGGTTTATGGTGTTGAATCAATCCCATTTTATACGAACAAAAGATATTTCTGGTTAAAACCTTTTGGAATATTTTCTAAATGGGGGTGGTGGATTTTGCCGGCACCAGCATTCGAAGGGATGCCGGTTTAATTTCAATATTGAATTCTTTTACCGGCTCTTTTCCTTCGCCATCAATATGAAAAGGCATTGCCTCAGTAAACGAAAGTGTGATTTTTTTTCCTTTTTTGATTTCAACAAAAGCTGAGCGATTGAGCGTGCCATTAAACATCTTGCTGGCAAATCCGATAACTTGTGTAAGCGGAATTTTGCGGATAAAACTAATGTCAAGAACGCCATCGCACACCGATGCGCAGGGAGCCACGCGTGCGTTATTGCCGAACTGTGAAGAATTTGCAAAAGCAATAATGAAGGCTTTCGTTTCTATTAGTTGATCATCAATGTAAGCATGAACCGGAAAATCCTGGTAAGTAAAAAACTCTTTAAGCACGTGTTTACAGTAGCCAATTAAACCACGCTTTCCATTTTGCCCGAACAGGCCAGCAATGTGACCATCAAAACCAATCCCCGACACATTCATGGATAATTGGCCATTGATTGTGAAAGTATCCATGGAAATAACTTTGGTTGAACCGATATATTGAAGCGACTCTTTAAAATTGACTGGAATGCGTAGGTGGCGCGATAGACCATTGCCAGAACCTTTTGGTATAATTCCCATTATTTGGTCAGATCCAACTATACCTTGAGCCACTTCATTTACAGTGCCATCACCGCCAACGGCAAAAATTATTGCAAACGCCTTAGAAGCTGTTGCGTCCCGCGATAATTTAGTGGCATGGCCACGACCTTGCGTATATTCTATGAACGGCTCGAATCCAAGATCGGTACACCGAGTCAAAATTTTTCCTTCCACAGCCGGTTGATAGCCTGTGCCTGAGTATTTATTGATAATGAATAATACCTTCTTATTTTCGTCCATCGGTTTGCAATGCAGTAAAGGTATATTCTTTCAGTATGGAATTTAAAAAGCGAAAAATAAAATTTAAAGCCTGGGATCAGGAGCACCGCCTATTGATGCGTTTGAATAGCATTGACTGCAATAAGGGTGAATTAAATAAGAAGAATCACATCTTACTTCAGTTCACAGGCCTTCATGATAAAGATGAAGAGGAGATTTATGAGATGGATGTACTCATGATTTCGCTGGAAAAGTATGTTGTATTTTGGAATGAAGCTAAGAACGGCTGGTATTATGCCCCGTTATCGACACTTGACAAACAATTACCTTTTGTTGCTGGGGAATTGAAATCGGCAAAAAGATTTTGTAGTTATTATGAGTTAACTTAATACAAGCCTATTAAGCGCTCAATTTACTTTGGATGTACCCGACCGCCTGACCAATGGTCTGCATTTTTTCGGCATCATCATCCGGAATTTTGATATCGAAAGTCTGCTCAAATTCCATTACCAACTCTGCATAATCGAGTGAATCAATGCCCAGATCTTTTACAAAACTTGCATCGGGAGTAATTTCTGAATCGGGAATGCCTAATTTTTCAATAAGGATGGCGTGTACTTTCTTTTGAACGTCCTGCATAGGGTTAGCTGTTGTTCAAAGCTAATAATCTTTCCGAACTTTCTATTTATTGCTTCTAATTATCAGAGTTAATACTACGGTTAGGCGTCAGACCGCTTCGAGCCTGTCTGCGAGAAGCTCCGGCAAAGGTAGGCGGTCAGACGCCTTGGGTGATTGCAAGATTTAAAAATTTAAAACCTCAACAAAAACTCGGTACCTTCACCAAGCATCGACTTCACGGTAATGCTGCCATCATGCTGGCGCATAATCTGTTTAGATAAACTAAGCCCAATACCAGAACCGGTTTTCTTTGTGGAAAAGAACGGAATAAAAATTTTCTCTAGGGCTTCAGCATCAATACCAGCTCCGCTGTCTTTTACTGAAATTATTGCCCGGCCTTCCTCATTCGAAAAGGCAGACAACTCAATGCGCCTATTGGTTTGCTCATCGAAAGCCTGAATAGCGTTCTTAATTAAATTGATAAGCACTTGCTCAATCATAGTTTTGTCAGCCAGAATAAATAAATTTTCCGGGTTTACATTGATTGTAACATTTATAGATTGATCGCTGAGTTCTTTTTTGTGAAGCAGAGCAAGTTCTTCTAACAACTCTTCAACTGGTACTTCAGCCAGTTTTGGTTCCGGTATTTGAGTTAGGTTTCTAAACTCTTTTACAAACCGGATTAAGCCGGCACTCCGCTTACTTATCGTTTGCAACGACAAGTACATGTCTTCCAGATCGGCTCGCTTTAATGGTGTCTCCATTGGTTCATCAATCCGAATTTTTAAATCTTCTTCTACAATCCCCGCAAGGGATGAGATAGGAGTTACCGAGTTCATGATTTCATGCGTAAGTACGCGCACCAGATTTTGCCAGGCCTCCATTTCTTTTTCTTCCAGCTCACTCTGGATGTTGCTCATCGAAATGAGTTTAACTTCTTCATCTCGCAAGGTAAGTTCGATGGCGAAAACAGATAGATGAATTGTTTCGTCACCAAATTTCAATTGAACTAATTCGCGGCCACCAGTCTTCAATTTCACAAACGTATCGACTAACGGTTCACTTACTTCTTTTAAGTCGGAGAGCTGATCAGCTTTTGTTACGCGCAGCAATCGCTTGGCGGCACTGTTCATAATCTGAATGGAGCCATCTTTTTTAAACGTCAACAATCCGATAGCTACATGCTGAACAATGTTTTTGAAGAACTGATATTCTGAATCTTTTTCTTTTCGTGTAAAGCGCAGGCCGGCAAGTGCTTCATTTAGTTCGGTGTGTAATTTTTTTACTCCGGGATCGTGACTATCCGTTTTAAAAGTTTGCGACAAATCATCAAATCGAATGGAATCTAAAAAGGAAGTAATATTCTCATTCGATGTTTCGACCGTCTTTATCAACTTAGAGACCTGAAACGCGATAGCGCCAAGCACCGCCAGTATTAATAAGTAACTGCGATCGCTTGAAACCGTTAAGTATGCAAATACAACAATAGTAAATACGAGTATGCCTACTCGCGTTACTAAAGGTGACCGCCAATTAAAGTCCATATTTTTCCATTCTTCTATAAAGAGAAGCGCGGGTCAATCCAAGTTCTTCAGCAGCTTTTGAAATGTTTCCGCTATGAAGTTGTATTGCTTTTACAACCGCTGCTTTTTCAACTTCATCAAGATTAAGTGAATCGGTTGCGGAGTCATTACTACCCTTGCGATTGAAAAGGAAATCACTTTCCTGCAGTGTTGCCGAATCGGCCATGATTACCGCGCGCTCTATTGAGTGTTGTAATTCACGCACGTTTCCCGGCCACGGATATTTTTTAAGTTTATTCACCGCGGTCGGTGAGATACTAAGAACTTCTTTTCTATACTTTTTAGAGTAGTAGTTTAAGAAATGATTTGCCAGCATCGGGATGTCATCCACACGGTCACATAAAGGTGGTATCGTTATCTCAACTGTATTGATCCGATACAATAAATCTTGTCTAAACTTTCCTTCTTTCACCATTTGATGAAGCGGCATATTGGTTGCGCACACTAAACGAATATCAACATCTACCGCTTGGTTTGCGCCTACGCGTGTTACTTGCCGTGATTGCAATGCACTTAGCAATTTGCTTTGAAGGCTTAAACTTAGATTTCCAATTTCATCTAAAAATAAAGTGCCACCGTTCGCTAGCTCAAATCTTCCTGGGCGATCTTCCCGCGCATCGGTAAACGAACCTTTCTTATGGCCAAATAATTCACTTTCAAAAAGAGTCTCAGTGATGGCACCCATATCAACTGCGACAAACGAATTATCTTTTCGCATTGACTTTTGATGGATGGCACGTGCCACTAATTCTTTACCAGTTCCATTCTCGCCTAAAATCAAAATGTTCGCATCTGTCTTTGCTACCTTATCAACCAGCGAAAACACTTCTTTCAACGCTGCGCTCTCGCCAATGATATCGCGGAAAGGCTGACTGATTTGGTCTTCCAGCATTTGCTTGGCCTTGCGCAGCTTATCAACTTCGTTATATGATTTCTTAAGTTTAATCGCAGTGGAGATTGTAGCAACCAGTTTTTCGTTTTGCCACGGCTTTAAAATGAAATCGGTAGCGCCTTCTTTCAAAGCTCGCACGGCCATCTCTACATCGCCAAACGCAGTTATGTTTATGACTACCGCATCAGGGTCGCGCTCTTTGATTTGCTTTAGCCACTCGAAGCCTTCCTTGCCACTGGTAGTGTCTTTACTGAAATTCATGTCCAGCAAAATCACATCGTAGGTGTCATTATTTAGAAGAAAAGGAATCTTGTTTGGATTTTTTTCAATGATTACCTGATGACCGGATTTTTTCAACAGCATTTTAGCCGCTAAAAGAACATCTTCATCATCATCGATCATCAGGATTTTACCGCCTTCATTCACTGGGAGTAGATTTAAGTTACTGTATACAAAGAGAAAATTATGCCAGCACTGGAACCGTCCGTAAATGGCGTTTTTCAAAATTAAATTGTGCTTATGCGTACAAAGATGTTCAAAAATGAACACAGTTGAAAGTTATTGAGCTTCCAATGAATAAGTATAAAGCGCGACTTTGCTTGAGTTGTTCAGAATAATAATCCGTTCATCTGTGATAATTGCTTGTTGCGTTCCAGTCGGTAGGTTCACTTCATGTTCTTTTTCTGTTACAAGGTTTAAAAATTTAAGCTTATCGTTTTCGAGGTAATAAATTTCTTCGCCATAGAAATAAAAACTTTTAAGATCTTTGATTTCAATTTTATTAATCACCAACCCCAAATGGTTTAGAATAAGAATACCTGAGTTCTTATCTAAAAGAAAAACAAGATTCAGGTATTCGCGCAGGTAAGTAAACTCAGCTTGGTTGGCAATATGTTTTGGTTCTATCTCAAACTCCTGAATTACTTCATTGGTGTAGCGATTCACTTTTTTCAGCGAGTTGTCTGCTTTATCAAAGATCCAAAGTTTATTATCGTGCGTTGGGCAAGCTAAGAAAGGTTCAATGGCAATGGAAGGCTCAACAACAAACCCCTCCCGGTTTTCGAAATTGCGCCCATAAAGAACGTATTGCTGTTTGTTGCGCTTGTAAATAAAAATACTTGGATGATACCAGGGTTCGATAAGTGTTACGTCTTTCTCTGAAGTGGAAGCTAAAACTTTACCATTTGGATCGTACTTTTTTATTCTTCCTATCTTTTGAACGATAAAAAAATCACCCAAGCGATCCTCTGCCATCATCGTTACATCGCGAACCTTCCACTCTTTAATTTTCTTCAGGTCAGTTTGTCCAAAGACACACGAACTTGTAAAAGCAAAAAAGAAAAGCAAGCGAGTACCCTTACGCATGGACTTCAAATTTCTGTAAGTATACTTGCTGACCATCATATGCTGCATAGGTATCAAAGTGTACCCACTCACCTAAGTTAATATAACGACTGGTTGGCGATACATTTAAATCAAGCGGTAAATGCCGATGGCCAAAAATATAAAAATCGTGATGAGTGGTCTTCTCTAGTTCCTTGCAATAAGTTAATAAGAATTCATTTTCTTCAATGGTAAATTTCTCTTCTAATTTCATATTGCTAATGCGGCTTTGGCGACTCCAATAGTTAGCAATGCTGATGCCAAGGTTAGGGTGAATACGTGCAAATAGCCATTGGCAAATTCTGCTATTGAAAAATTGCTTGAGAATTTTATAAGTAACGTCCCCAGGGCCTAGCCCATCGCCATGGCCAATTAATAGCTTTTGGCCATTCACCAAAAGCGTTTGCGGGTCGCGATAAATTACGATCCCCAATTCTTTTTCGAAGTAGTCAAACAGCCACATATCATGATTGCCTGTAAAAAAATAAATTGGAATTCCTGCATCCCGCAATTCAGCTAGTTTGCCTTGAAAGCGAATAAATCCTTTAGGAATAGTGTGGCGGTATTCGAACCAGAAATCAAAAATATCGCCTAACAAATAAACTGAATGAGCTGTCGGTTTAATTAAATCAAGCCAGGCGGCAATTCGCTTTTCTCGGGCGGCACTGCTTGCAGCATCGGGCACACCCAAATGAAAGTCGGAAGCGAAGTATATTTTTTTGTTCGCTGGCAGCGAAATGGTATGAGTCATACTCTGCAAATAACGGCAAAACTGAGGGCAATGAAAAAGCCTTCAGGCATTAACTAACCTGAAGGCTTTAATGATTTATTTGATACCTATTATTTAGAAATCTCTATGTTGTCTCCGTTTGTTGGTTCTGAAGTTTTGTTTTCGGCTTCAGCGCCATTTACAGTTGGCATTACAGTTTTTTCATCATCGCCACTGTTTGTGAACCTTTCATATGCAGTTTGAGTAGCAAAAGGTCGTTTGCCAATCAACCGCTCAAGGTCACTTTGGAATAGAATCTCTTTCTCTAAAAGTTCTTTGGCAATTACTTCTAAATGCTCGCGATGTTTTTCTAACAATGCTTTTGTCCGCTCGAAGGCCTGGTCAATGATCTTCTTTACTTCGATATCAATCTTTTCGGCAGTAGCCTCAGAGTATGGTTTATTAAAGGCGTAATCATTTTGTTTGGAATCATAGAATGACATGTTGCCAATTTCCTTATTCATACCATAAACTGTTACGATGCTGTAAGCTAACTTTGTAATTCGTTCAAGGTCACTTAATGCGCCTGTGGAGATTTTGCTGAAGACAATTTCTTCAGCGGCACGACCGCCAAAGGTCATGCACATTTCGTCAATCAATTGTTCAGTTTGATAAAGGAATTGCTCTTTTGGTAGATACTGGGCATAGCCTAAGGCAGCAACTCCACGCGGAACGATACTAACCTTTACCAATGGATCGGCATGTTCTAAGAACCAACCCGCTACAGCATGACCTGCTTCATGGTAAGCAACTATTTTCTTCTCGTCAGCCGAAATGATTTTTGTTTTCTTTTCAAGACCACCAATTACTCTGTCGATAGCATCGTGGAAATCCTGCATTTCAACTTCAGTCTTATCCTTACGAGCAGCAATCAAAGCAGCTTCGTTACACACATTGGCAATTTCGGCTCCGGCAAAACCAGGAGTTTGACCTGCCAATTTCTTTACATCTACATTTTTTGAAAGCTTAATAGGCTTCAAGTGAACTTTAAATATTTGCTCACGACCAGCAATATCTGGTTTATCAATACTAATCTGACGATCGAAACGACCTGGGCGCAACAACGCAGAGTCCAATACATCAGGTCTGTTAGTAGCAGCCAAAATAATTACCCCACTATCTGTAGCAAAACCATCCATTTCAACAAGCAACGAGTTAAGTGTGTTTTCACGCTCATCATTTGAACCTGGCATTTGACCTCTTCCACGTGAGCGACCAATGGCATCAATCTCATCTATAAAAACGATACAAGGTGCCTTTTCTTTGGCTTGCTTGAACAAATCGCGTACGCGCGCTGCACCAACTCCAACAAACATCTCCACAAAGTCAGATCCTGATAAAGAAAAGAATGGGACCGCTGCTTCTCCGGCCACCGCTTTTGCAAGCAAGGTCTTACCTGTTCCGGGAGGGCCAACTAATAAAGCTCCTTTCGGGATTTTTCCACCCAGTTTTGTAAACTTTTGCGGAGTCTTTAGAAAATCAACAATCTCCTTTACTTCTTCCTTGGCTTCTTCAAGACCGGCAACATCCGCGAAAGTAATTTTCACTTTGCTCTCCGCATCAAAAAGTGCAGCCTTCGATTTTCCTATGTTAAAGATTTGACCACCGGGTCCACCGCCACCAGTCATTCTGCGCATCAACATCCAAAATCCAAAAACAAGCAACACCAGAAACCCAATGTTAAAAAGCATGTTTGTGTAGTCTTGCCGATCTTCAACTTTAATGTCAACTCGCTGAGGCATATTCTTGGTAAGCGCATCGTATTTCTCAATAAACTTATCTATTGAGCCTACTTTAATTTTATAATGCGGACCGTTTTCGCTGATCCCCCAAGGGCTGCTGCGCTCAATTTCTTGTTTGTACTTGGCATTATTAAGCGCCTCTGGTTTTAGCGTTATTTCAACAACCCAGATGTTTTCACTTTTGATTTGAACGAGCTTTCTGATATCCCCAGACTTCACCATATCGGCAAAGCGACTCTCACCAATATCAACTAATTCGCCACTACGGGTAAAATAACTAACACCTAATATGGTGGCCACCAAAGCCAGAATTACCCACATTTGATAATTAGGTTTTGGAACTTTTGGTG
>Ga0105045_10005711_pt1 | contig 10965 bp, 10 predicted proteins | sample MAT02_FD_78089 | JGI IMG/M metagenome (GOLD analysis project Ga0105045, IMG submission 78089) | Freshwater microbial communities from Lake Fryxell liftoff mats and glacier meltwater in Antarctica - MAT-02 (megahit assembly) | ecosystem: Environmental > Aquatic > Freshwater > Ice > Liftoff... | reverse complement strand
TTACGATGGCTTGGATTACAAAACCAGTTATTTCATTCTCACTAAAAGCAGATGGTTTAGCACTAGCAATGTTGTTATTAAACGGAATTCTTACACCAATAATTATTCTTTCTTCGTTTGGAAATGAAGTTAAGAATGCCAAAAACTTCTACGCATTAATTTTATTTATGTCGTTTGCAATGGCAGGAACATTCTTGGCATCAGACGGACTTTTATATTATATCTTCTGGGAATTGGCATTGATTCCAATTTACTTTATCGCTTTGATTTGGGGTAATGGCAATGCAGAAGAACGTAAAAAAGCTGTTGTTAAATTCTTTATTTACACGTTGGCAGGTTCTTTATTTATGCTAACGGCTTTCATCTACCTTTATGGAAAAGCAGGAAGTTTCCAACTTGAAGCTTTGTACAATTTAGACCTTTCGGCAAATGAACAACTGTGGATTTTCTTGGCTTTCTTCTTTGCTTATGCAGTGAAAATTCCATTAATACCGTTCCACACTTGGCAAGCCAATGTCTATCAAAAAGCACCAACCGTTGGAACGATGCTTTTGTCAGGAATCATGTTAAAAATGGGATTGTACAGCGTTATTCGTTGGCAATTACCCATCGCTCCGATGGCGGCGAAAGAATACATGAACATCTTCATCGGACTCGGAATTGCAGGCGTTATTTACGGTTCGATTGTGGCTTTGCGCCAAAGAGACATCAAAAAATTATTGGCTTATTCATCTTTAGCCCACGTTGGATTGATTGCTGCCGGAACGTACGCTTTGAACATCGATGGATTTCGTGGAGCAGTTTTGCAAATGATGGCACACGGATTTGTCGTGGTAGGTTTATTCTTTGCAGCTGAAATTATACACAGAAGGTTAGAAACCAGAAATATCTCCGGAATGGGCGGCATTCGGATTCAAGCACCAGCTTTTGCATCAATGTTTATGATTTTGGTTTTCGCCTCGATTTCATTACCATCAACGTTCAACTTTATTGGAGAATTCACCGTGCTTTATGCGTTATTTCAAATTAATATTTGGTTTGCCATTCTAGGTGGATTGACAATAATTTTGGGAGCATACTATATGCTGAAATTATACCAACATTCGATGCTCGGCGAAACAAATACTAAAATTTTTAAAGACGTGACTTTCAGCGAAGGACTCGTAATGGTAATAATTATTGGCATCATTATGTTTTTTGGATTATACCCAAAACCGTTAACTGATTTGATTACGCCTAGTCTAGAAATAATTCTGCAACAAATTAATCCAGTAACCCTCAACTCATAAAATGACAACATTAATAGCTATTACAGGATTAGGGGTTTTATGCCTTATATTTGAAATTTTCAATTTAAGAAAAGCAATTATTCCCGTGACCATTATTGGTTTATTAGCCACTTTAGGGTTAACGATTTCGGAATATGGAACCGAAGCTTCTTACTACAACAATATGATTGTAGTGAATAACTTCTCCGTTACTTTTTCAAGTCTGTTTATCATATTGACCACGCTTATTGTGGCTATGAGTTATAATTTTTACGGTAGCCACTTAACTAAAATATCCGATTTTATTGCTATCAAAATATTCATTCTTTCAGGTGCAGTTGCCATGATTTCTTTTGGAAATTTAGCAATGTACTTCTTGGGACTCGAAATTTTATCAATCGGACTTTATATAATGTGTGCCAGCGAACGTTTGAGTTTACGAAGCAACGAAGCCGGAATGAAGTATTTCTTAATGGGTGCTTTTGCTTCTGGGATCATCTTATTCGGAATCTGTTTGGTTTACGGAGCAATGGGAACTTTTGACGTTGCCGAAATCGCTTCCTTATCCCGTTCGGCCGAATTACCCGCTTGGTTTTTCATTGGTGTAGTTTTGATAACTATTGGAATGTTGTTTAAAATTGCCGCTGTGCCTTTTCACTTTTGGGCTCCCGATGTTTACGAAGGTGCTCCCGCATTGACAACGGCAACAATGAGTACGTTAGTAAAAGTTGTAGCAATGGCAACACTTTTCAAAATTCTCGTAGTTTTGAATGCCGAAATGTCTTATGCGTTTCAAATTGTAATCGTGGTTTTATCCATTGCCTCCATGACCGTTGGAAATATTATGGCTTTGCGCCAAAATAATGTCAAACGAATGTTGGCTTTCTCTGGAGTTTCTCACGCCGGATTTATGTTGATGACGTTGCTAACTTTGAGTACTTCAGCAGGAACTTTGTTATATTATACTTCGGCTTATGCTTTATCTGGAATTGCCGCTTTTGCAGTAATCTTGTACGTTTGTCGTCACAATGAAAACGAAGATATTGTCAACTTCCACGGGTTGGGAAAAACAAATCCAGCGTTGGCAGCGATTTTGACAGCCGCTTTACTTTCTATGGGTGGAATTCCGATTTTTGCAGGTTTCTTTGCGAAGTTGTTCTTGTTCAGCGACACCATCGAAGCAGGTTATTTATTTTTAGTAATCATTGCCGTAATCAACTCAATCATCAGTATTGGTTATTATTTCAAATTGATTGTCGCGATGTACGGCAAAGAATCCAATGAAGTGCGAACAGGAATACCCGTTTTATATTATGCAGTAGCCGTTATTGCCATTTTAATGAATATTGTTATCGGATTTTTCCCTTCTTTAGTGTTGGATTTGTTGTAAAACTAGAATTATATAAAATACAAAAGCCACTTTTCGAGTGGCTTTTTTTATGCTTGGTGTTTTCGCAGTATTCAAAATTATAATCGCAGTTTCAATTAATCTCGCAATCCCGAAAGTTTTCGGGAGCAAAGACACAGAGAGCAATAACTCGGCTTTGCGTTTTTGAGGGACAAAAAAATTTTAAATGCAGCACGAGAAATATCAAAACTATACCTACGGAATCACTTCTTTCAAGATTTCCAATGACCTCATTTTCGCCACCTCATCATAAAAATAACTGGTTACCATCAATTCATCAATTTTGGTTTCTTCAATAAAACTGCCTAAATTTTCACGCAATGTTTCTTTGTCGCCAATAAAAGTACACGCCAACATATTTTCCACCATTGCCCGAACTTCTGGAATTTGATACGAATCCCTTAATTCGCCCGCACGTTGCAATGGAACTCGCGCGTTAGTTACAATTCCAGTAAACACATTCACCAAACTCGTGGCATTATAATTCGCTTCTTCATTTGTTTCGGCTGCAATAACATTCACACAAGCCATAACGTACGGTTTTGCCAATTAAAAGTGACGTTGCCGCACTGGCAATGTGTTCCAAATTGTGGTGTTCTGACATCCAAAAACGTTGAAAACCCAACTCTTCGGCATGCTGTGCAAACCGAACGGTTTCTTCAATCGCAGTTTTTGCCGTTCCACCTTGTTTGACAACCACCAAATCTAATATCGAAATAGGTATCTTTTTCTTCTTGCAATTTTAAGCAATGATTGGGGATTCGTGTCTTAACGAATTGGTAAAAAAGGAGGTTCAATGGCAATATCAATTTCAATCTCAATTTCAATGGTAAACTTACAACCTACAACATAAAACCTACAACTTAAAAAATAGCATTCCCCACAATAAACCCACTCGTCCAAGCATTCTGAAAATTAAAACCTCCTGTAACAGCATCAATATTTACAATTTCTCCTGCAAAAAAGAGGTTCGGATGCAGTTTGCTTTGCATGGTTTTGAAATTGATTTCTTTCAAATCAATTCCGCCTGCCGTTACAAATTCATCTTTATACGTACTTTTTCCGCTTACTTGATAGGTTCCTTCGGTCAATTGTTCGGCTAAAAGTCGAATATGTTTGTTCGATAAATCTGCCCATTTTACGTCTTCGCCAATTTCTGCGGCAAGAACGAGCTTTTCCCACAAGCGGTTTGGGAATTCAAAAGGTGATTTCTTGGAAATAATTTTCTTACTGTTTTCTTGTTTAATGGATTTTAAACGGTTTTCGGCTTCCGCCAAATCCATGTCGTTCAACCAATTTACGGAAATGGCAAACTGGTACTTTTTCACTGCTAAAATTGGAGCACCCCAAGCGGATAATTTTAAAATCGCGGGACCACTCATTCCCCAATGGGTTATTAACAATGGCCCAGATGCTTCCAATTTGGTGTTTTTTACTTTTACCGTTGCCAAAGCAGAAACGCCTGGCAACTCCTTGATGCGTTTGTCGGTAATATTAAATGTAAATAACGAAGGAACTGGTGGAATAATGGTATGTCCCAAACCCGCAATCATGTCCCACATTTTTGGGTTACTTCCAGTGGAAAGAACTAGTTTAGTTGCCGTAAATTTATCGTGTTGGGTGTCAATTTTCCAAAAATCTTCCTCTGAACTTTCGGAATAATAAATAGATTGCACACTTTGACCCGTGATTACTTTAATACCCGATTGACTTGCCGCATGCATAAAACAATCAATGATGGTTTGTGAAGAATCTGTTATTGGAAACATCCGACCGTCTTCTTCAATTTTGAGTTCAACGCCGCGTTTTTCAAACCATTCGATGGTATCTCCTGTACAAAACTGATTAAAAGGTCCTTTTAATTCCTTTTCGCCCCGCGGATACGATTTGACCAATTCATTGGGTTCAAAACAAGCATGCGTCACATTGCATCGTCCGCCTCCAGAGATTCGGACTTTTGTCAACACTTCTTTACCCCGTTCTAAAATGGCGATTTTCAATTTCGGATTTTTTTCTGCAATTGTTATTGCCGTAAAAAATCCCGCTGCACCACCTCCTACACATATTACATCAAAATGTTGACTCATATTCGATCTGAAAAATCTGTTATTATTCCGTTGACGCCAAATGACTTAATCCGCTGAATGTCTTCTAATTCATTAACCGTCCAAGTGTAAATTTGATAGCCTTTTTGGCGCGACAAAGCTACATTTTCTGTGGTTAATAAACTAAAATGCGGATGAATTGCTTTCGCCGAAAATGCATCTGCCCATTCCAGCGCTACTTCAACACTAGCTTGCGTGAGAATTCCAAGTGGGATTTTAGGATTGTACTTTGCCACGGTTGCTAATTCTTCCCGTTCAAAACTGGAAACAATAAAGTTGCTGTAATCAAATTTGTTTTCTTCCACATTCCTTTCGATGCAATCACAAACCAATGCACCTGTATGTTTGCCCTTCAATTCAATATTGATGAGATGGCTTTTATTGAAGAGCTGCAAAACTTCATCCAATGTTGGAATTTCAAGTGCATCATTAATCCGCAGATCTTTCAATTCCCCTAAAGTCAAATCTAAAATAGCTCCGCTCCCATTGGTTGTTCTATCGACAGTAAAATCATGAATTACCACAAGCTCGCCTGATTTGCAAACATGCACATCAAACTCAACGCCATCAGCACCCAATTCGATTGCTTTTTGAAAAGAAGGCAATGTATTTTCTGGTTCGTAGGCTTTGGCGCCGCGGTGTCCGATATTTAGGGGTTTGTACATTATGCGAGTTTGAAGGTAAAATTACGCTATTTTTCTATTTTATAAGTTGTCTTTTTTATTCCCAATTATTTTTGGACTTGGTGTTTTTAAGTATAGGTTAAACTACACTTGTACTGCACGTTACCCACAAGTAAGTCCAAAGCTAAAGCAGTGTATTTTGGTTTTTCAACAGAAAAAAATGGATTTCCGTAAAACTGCTTGAATGCGTTTTTTTAATGATGTTGAAGTTCTGACGCAGAGATGCTGAAATAAATTCAGCATGACAAAGCGCAGTGGGTGGAGTATAGAAAATAGAGTATAGAGTATAGAGTATAGAGTGCAGAGTGTAGAGTGTAGAGTGTAGAATAGAGAAAATAGAGAATAGAATATAGAGAATAGAATATAGAGAATAGAATATAGAATATAGAATATAGAATATAGAGAATAGAATATAGAGAATAGAGTATAGAATATAGAGAATAGAGTATAGAGTATAGAGTATAGAGTATAGAGAATAGAAAATAGAAAATAGAGTATAGGTTGTCGGTTTGGTATTTATAAGTATTTTGTTAGAAAATAAAAACAATCGCACGTGTCGAAAACATTCGATAATTTTGTGGTTATTGTATTGGATAATTTGGGAAGTAGGAACGTTTAATTTGGAAGAAGCGAGAGGATTAATCATAATGTTCAGCTGTCATTGTTCAGTTGGAAATTGGCTTGAAAAAATGGGGAATTTTTATTTAAAATATTAAAAGAGAATGCTGCTTTTTATGCTTCCAAAGCGATTTACAAATTCAATAATCAACTGTCCACTTCGTAAATAGGAATTTTAAAGCGGAATTCGTTTTGCTAAAACCAAATTCATGACTACCTTTATTTGAAAAATCATAAAAGAACACGACTAAAAGAAAAATTATGAAAAATATCGTTCCAACTTTACTGATTGTTGTACTACTCATGGCTTGCGGCAACAAGAATACTACAATTAAAGCCGAAGAGAAACAGCCTTCCACTACATCAAACGCACCCGTGGAAACCGACAGTCCCAACAGCGACTTGAAACCCGCTTTTGCAGGGCAAACCCGAATTATAGGAGTTACAACCAAAACGCCTTACGAAATAAAAATGCTGACCGATAAACTCGACAGGCCTTGGGGTATTGTGGCATTGCCCGATGGAAGAATTTTGATTACAGAAAAAGAAGGTACGATGCGAATTGTAGCAACAACAGGTAGCGTTTCAGATAAAATAACAGGACTTCCCGATGTCAACGCTGCGGGTCAAGGCGGATTACTGGGTGTAACCATCGATTCTGATTTTGCAAACAACCGCATGCTGTATTGGACTTTTTCTGAAAAAACAAAAGAGGGCAATCTCACGGCTGTTGCCAAAGGGCGTTTAGCTTCCAACGAGTCCAAAGTTGAAAATGCAACTGTCATTTTTAGGGCTACACCTGCACATAAAGGCAACCTGCATTACGGATCGAGAATACTTTTCGACAAGCAAGGCTACTTGATTTTCAGTACTGGAGAACGTTCCGATAAGGAAACCCGACCGCAAGCCCAACAACTCAATTCGGCCAACGGAAAAATACTTCGCATTACTACCGCTGGCCAAGCCGCACCAGGAAATCCTTTTGCCAAAACACCAAACGCACGTCCGGAAATTTACAGTTATGGCCACCGAAATGTACAAGGTTTGGCTTTTCATCCCGTAACTGATGAATTGTGGGAAAATGAATTTGGTCCTCTCGGAGGCGATGAATTGAACCTGATTCAACCTGGCAAGAATTACGGTTGGCCCATCATCACTTACGGAATGGAATACAGTGGAGCTGAAATAGGAACCCACATCGGGCAAAAAGAAGGACTCGAACAACCGGTTTATTATTGGGATCCTGTGCTTTCGCCAAGCGGCATGACCTTTTATAGCGGAACCGCAGTACCGGAGTGGAAAAACAATTTATTTATCAGTGGATTGAGCAGCACCCACATTGCTCGGCTGGTCATCGAAAACAACAAAGTAGTTGGTGAGGAACGCTTAATGAAAGAAGAGAACCAACGTTTTCGCGACATCACCCAAGGAAAAGATGGCGCATTATATACCGTAACCGACGGTGGAAGACTGTACCGAATTGGGCAGAAATAATAGGTTGATGAACCATAAATTTTGAAAGCTGAAATCCCTTTTTTTGAATTGGGGTTTAAGCTTTTTATTTGATTGTGATCATAACAGTTCTTCTGTTAAATTGTTTTTTTGTCGAACAACTTGTAAAGGTTGGCTTTTTAAAAGAGTACGGTTAGTAATTAATACCTTTAACTAATCTAATATAGTCCAATCTTTTTAATGTCTCATCGAGCGGAGTCGAGATGTAATCATGATTCTCGACTACGCTCGAATTGACATAATAGACTATTATATAAATAGTACTGGTATAATGTGGTTTGTGGTTGTTTTTTTGTTAAATTTTGGAAGCAAGAAAGATTAATGAAAAGGAAGCGAAATGTTTGGGGAATCTGAAGAAGATTATGAAGGAATTGGATGTTGATTTATATGCTCCCGTTTTAAATCAACTGGCAATTTCACTATAACCTAATGATTGTCCAAACTTCAAAATCCTAAAACCTACTCCTTTTCGAAGTCATTTCAGTAAGTAAATCCCTCGCCAAGTAATAAGCTTTGAATCTTAACTTCTAAACTATGAACTACAAAATATCATTTCAAGAAAGAGCCAAGTTAGGCATGGAGATGCTATCCAAGCGATTGCCCGTTACCTTAGACGAAGCAAGAGCACAAGCAAAGAGATTAAGCAAAACCAGCAAATCAAAAGTAAAGAAGCAACGTTGATAAAACAATTTTGTGACCAAAATAATTTTTGAAAAACCGAAATTGATTTTACAACTTTTGTTTCTAGTGGTGCTGAACAAAAGGTATATTTGCACGATAACTTTCAGCTACTTAAGCTGAACGATTCCATTTATTAATTGTCTTGGGAAGATTATTTCAATAATTTAGTGCTGAGTAATTATTTTTTTCAAGATACTGCCTACGAATTAGTTGGCTTTTATTAATCCGAAAATATATGGTATGCTGTAGTTGTGTGGGAATTTATTAAATCTGACCAAGATACAGAACTCAACGACATGAAAGACCTTTTTTTCGCTCTTCTTTTATTTGTGCTGATTTTCGCAGCTGCTTTTGTACAACAAACCGTTCCCTATTGAGTTGGGACTAAATTTGGTGTGGGAAACATTTTTCCTCTATTATTGGGCTTTTGTTATTACCTTAAACTTGTTAAGACAAGGCACAACTTTTAAAATTGCAATTGGGATTTATTTTGCTTAATTTTAACGACACGCAACCCTTTACAAATTTTGTATCTTTGTAAAAAATAATATAAAAATGAAAAAAATTCTAAAATTATGTGCTATTGTACTGTTGTTTCAAAGTTTTCAATGCGAAGACGATACCATACCAGCAGAACAAAGTTTTGATTTAGTGTCGTTGCAACAAGAACGGCAAAATATCTTAGATTATATTGCAACGTTTACTTGTGATGAAAATGCTACTTGTAATATAATTGCTTTTTGCAGCAAAGCGTGCGGTGGACCTCAAGAATATTTGGTTTTCTCCAGTACCGTTGACTTGGATTATTTGACCGAGCAAGTTGCTAATTATAACGCATTAGAGAACGCCTACAATTTGACATACGATATTGTTTCTGATTGTATGGCAGTCGGACCTCCAGAAAACATTGGTTGTGTAGATGGTGTTTGCACAGTTTTGCCTTAATAATAGAATCACAAAAAAAGGGTCAAAATCTGTATTTTGTCCCTTTTATATCGGTTTTGAATTATACTTATTCGATGATTACTTTTTTCCAAGATCTATCCGTGTCATTCTGAAGTTCTATTAAATAAATTCCTGTTGGCAACCCTTCCACATTTACCTCCGTGTTTTCTGATTCAGTTGCTTGAATTGATTTTATAAGTGCACCTGTTTGAGCGTAAATATTGATGGTCTTCAATGCTGATTTTGCTCTTACGGTAAAAATACCTTTCGATGGGTTTGGATAAATCATTGTTGCATTCAAAGAGAAATCTTCCACACCTAAAGTTGTAAATGTACCTGTTGCAAAACCTCCGGCTCCATGACCTCCTAAATTTGTTGTAGCAGATCCAGGTCGTGCTCCTCCAATACTGATAGAATTAGTTGTTGTATATGGAAACTGGAAATCGTTAGCATCAGAATTGGTTAAGCTTCTTGTCAAAGTCAAGGTTCGCACTGTTCCAGCAGTTGTGTTGGAAACAGTTGTCCAACTTTGAGCTGTATCAACAGCTGGCGATCCAAAACCAACGAAGTTACGATCGGAAAGGGCAGTTGTGTAAACAAGTACATCGCCGTTTGACATTCCAAAACCTGCTACAACTCCGATTCCTAGACCAAACCATCGGTCGGAAGGTCCAGTAAGCACTAGCGTTACTAAAGATGTATCGTTGTTTAAAGTGAAATTTGCCGTAATTGGAATTCCATTGTTCAAAGTCATGACACCCGTAGATTTTGACTGAGCAAAACCAGCAAAACTGAATAGGGAAAATAATAAGATAGTAGTTTTTTTCATGTTTATTATTTTAATAGATTAATAATTTCTTGGTTACCTGAGAAAACAGCATATTCGAAAGCAGTTTTTCCGTTGCTGTCTATTTTAATTTTATTCGCATTTTTTGCAAGTAAAAGTTTAACAAAATTGACGTTTTTAAATTGCACCGCGTAAATCAAAGCGGTAGTTCCATTGGCATCGTTCTGATCTATATCTACGTTTTTGTCCAATAAAAGGTTTGCTATTTCAAGATTGTTTTTTACAACAGTGGCCATCAGTGGTGTTCCCATTGAGTTGTTATAATTCAAATCTGCACCATTATTTATTAAAAATTTGGCTACTTCTGTATTCCCTCTGTAACAAGCTAATATTAAAGGAGAATAACCTTCTCCATTAATTTCATTTACCACTTTTGAATTTTTCTGAAAAAGTGCTTTTGCTTGTTCTATGGTTCCTGAACGAGCAATGTCAAATATAGTTGAGGTTTCTTGAGCAAAAACAGAGCAAATGAAAAACATGAAAATAAAACTGAAAACCTTTTTTAGCATAATAACAAATTAACTATTGTTGAGAATAAAACATAAACAGCCTAAACAAAGATAGCGAAATAAGTGAAAAGTTGCCGAAAAAATTTATTTTTATACCACCGCTTTTTTCACACTCTGCGTTATTTTTGCCTTGTCGAACCTCTTTCCCGCAATTCGGTTTTCACAACCACCGTTTTATAGCTGTACTCTTGTCCTTTATCTTCTAATTTCTCAATTAGTAGTTGAGCAGCTTTTTCTCCAATTTCAGGTCCATGTTGACTCACAGTGGACAAACTAGGGGTTAATCTTTTTGACCAAACACCGTCTGCAAAACCGATTATGGATAAGTTTTTCGGTATTTCATATCCTTTTTCTAAACCCAATTTCAGACTCGAAACCGAAGCGTGTTC
>Ga0105045_10005710_pt1 | contig 10966 bp, 9 predicted proteins | sample MAT02_FD_78089 | JGI IMG/M metagenome (GOLD analysis project Ga0105045, IMG submission 78089) | Freshwater microbial communities from Lake Fryxell liftoff mats and glacier meltwater in Antarctica - MAT-02 (megahit assembly) | ecosystem: Environmental > Aquatic > Freshwater > Ice > Liftoff... | reverse complement strand
GTCGTCCATCGCATCGCTGGCCCGAACCACGTGTTGTTGGTCGCCGACGCGCACGCAGCAGGAGGCGTCGGTGGTGCCGAGGTTCGGGTAGACACCGAAGCCGGTGATCACCTGCATGTCGGTGTGCCCGTGCGGGATCACGTGGAAGATGTTGCGGTCGTAGAAGTCCTTGTCGGTGGTGCCGACATGGGCCATCGAGAGTGGTACCTGGTGGATCGGATATTCATCGAGCGGGTGGGCCATCGGTTCGGATTCCTCTCAGAGGGGGTCAATGTGGATCAGTGGAGATCGGTGTGGATCGGCGAGTGCCAGGAATCGAGCACGTCGGCGAGTTGATGCTGGCCGGGATGGCACGGCGCCGACGCCGAAGCAGGTGTGCGGGAGAATCGCGGAGCCGGCGCAGCCTGTGGCACACCGTTGATCTCGATCACGACGCCACGCTCAGCCGTGTGCGGATGCGCCGTCAACTCACCGGGCGCGAGCACCGGTGTGAGGCAGGCGTCACTGCCCTCCATCGATTCACACCACTCGTTGCGGGAACGGGTACGGAACACGTCTGCCAACTCGGCCTGACGGCGCGGCCAGTCGTCGCGTTCCCACTGCGCCGGTTCGTCGAGCCCGGTCAACCGGTACAGCGCGGCGTGGAACTGCGGTTCGATCGCGCCGACCGCCACCCAACCGCCGTCGGACGTCTCGTAGACGTTGTAGAACGGGGCGGCGCCGTCGAGATGGTTGGTTCCCCGCGCTCCCCACGACCCGCTCGACGCCGCGGCGAAGAACGGCCCCAGGATCATCGCCGCGCCCTCGACCATCGCGGCGTCGATGACCTGGCCCTTCCCCGAACGGTCACGCTCGAAAGCGGCACAGGCGACGCCGAACGCGAGCACCAACCCACCGCCAGCGAAGTCGCCGAGCAGGTTGATCGGAAAGGTGGGCGGTTGCCCTTCGCGTCCAATCATGTGCAGCGCTCCCGACAGCGCGATGTAGTTGATGTCGTGGCCGGCGGCCCGGGCCAACGGGCCGTCCTGACCGAAGCCGGTCATCCGCGCGTAGATGAGCCGCTCGTTGCGACCGCAGGCCACCTCGGGTCCGACGCCGAGGCGCTCGCACACGCCGGGCCGGAACGGGTCGATGAACACGTCGGCCCGATCGGTCAGCGCCAGCAGTTGCTCCGCTCCGCCTGGCGACTTGAGGTCGATCGTGACGCTGCGCTTCCCGCGCATCATGGGGTTGGTCGGGAGCCGATCGGGGTCGGCCGGCGGTCCTGACCGATCGACCGCGACGACGTCGCAGCCGAGATCGGCCAGGATCATCGCGCCGTACGGCCCCGGGCCCTGGCCGGCCAACTCGACGACCCGCAACCCGGTGAGCGGCCCGGTCACGAGCCGCCGTTCGTCGCATCGTCGACGGCGACGCGCTTGGCCCAGCGGTAGTCGCTCTTGCCGGCAGGTGACCGGACCACCTGATCCACGAGCGTGAGCTGGCGCGGCACCTTGTAGCCGGCAAGGTGCGCACGGCAGTGTGTCTGGATGCTCTCGAGCGTGACCTCGACGCCGGGCAGCGGCTGCACGACAGCGGTCACCCGCTCGCCCCACCGATCGTCGGGCACACCGACCACCACGGCGTCGACGACCCCGGGATGGGCCTTCAACGCGTTCTCGATCTCCTCGGGGAACACCTTCTCGCCACCGGTGTTGATGCTCACCGACCCGCGCCCGAGCATCGTGATCGAACCGTCGGCCTCGATGGTGGCGTAGTCGCCGGGGATCACGTACCGAACCCCGTCGGGGCCGGTGACGAACGTCGCCGCGGTCTTCTCCGGGTCGTTCAGGTATCCGATCGGGATGTTGCCGTGACGCGCCAGCCTGCCGACCACGCCAGAACCGGCCTCGATCGGGCGCAGGTCGTCGTCGAGCACCACTGCATCACGCGCGGCAGTGACCGTCGGCCCGCCTTTCATCACCGCGCCGCGCGACACCATCGTGATGCCGTTGGCGCCACCCTCGCTCGAGCCGATCGCATCGGTGATCACGAGGTTCGGGAGCCGATCGAGGAATCGGTCCTTGCAGGTCTGCGAGAACAGCACGGCGCTGGAGCTGATCGCGAAGAGCGACGAGAGATCGTGGTCGTCATCGGAGTCGTCGAGCGCATCGAGCAGCGGTCGGGCCATCGCATCGCCCGTGATCATGATGAGGTTCACCTTCTGGCGCTCGACCGTGCGCCACACCTCGTGTGGCTCGAAGCGCGCGCACAGCACGCTGCCGTTGCCGACGAAGCCCTGTCCCATCAGGCTCCACTGGGTGGCCCCGTGCATGAGCGGGGCGAGCGGAAACGCAGTGAGCTCGAACCCGGCGCGCCCCTTGGTGATGAATTCCTCTGGACGCTCCAGCACCTCACCGGTGCGGATGTCGATGCCGCCACCGAGCGCCATCACCACGTCGCCGTGACGCCACACCACCCCCTTGGGCAGGCCAGTGGTACCGCCGGTGAACAGGATGTAGAGGTCGTCGGCCGAACGCTGCGGAAAGTCGCGTTCGGGCGACTGCTGTGCGAGCGCTGCTTCGTACTCGGGCCCGATGACCAGGCGAGGGAGGTCGGGCTTCACCGCCTGCGCCCGATCGGAGAACTCCGGTTCGACCACGAGGTACGCCAGCCCGGCATCGTTGAACAGATACTCCAGTTCGTCTTCGACGTAGCGGTAGTTGATGTTGATCCACACGGCGCGCAGTTTGAACACCGCCCACAGCGTCTCCACCCACTCCACCCGGTTGAGCGCGTAGATGCCGACGTGGTCACCCGGACCGATGCCCTGTGCAGCGAGGTGGTGAGCCAGCCGATTGGCGCGGGCGTCCATCTCGGCGTACGTGCGCTGTTGATGTTCGTCCATCGCGTACATACGGTCGGGCCATTCGTCGACCGCCTGCTCGAAGAGGTCGGCGAGATTGAACGTGGTGGTCATCGGTCGCCTCGATCGATCAACGAGAAGTCGTGGTCGGTCAACCAGTGCCGCCCGACGGCCTTGACCGGAGCCCAGCGCGCATCGAGGCGCGCAGCGGTGGGGTCGTCGTCGGTGATCTGTCCGAAGTCGGTCGGTGTCGGCCCGACCTTGTGGGCGTGGTGCTGGAGCTTGTCGACATCGAAGCCGAACGTCTCGGCGGCCGCCAGCCCGACCATCCTCCTGGTCTCGTCGATCGGGATGTCGTGGAACGTCTTGCGCAGCCACTCCCTCGTGTTCGGCCAGGTTCCCTCCGGGTGTGGGAAGTCGTTGCCCCACAAGATGTTGTCGATGCCGATCTCGTAGCGCATACCGAGCTCACGGCGCTTCGTGTTCGAGGCCCCGATGAAGCAGTTGCGGTCGATGTACTCCGACGGCAACATCGTGAGGCCGCCGAACGGATCGGCGCCCAATTTCTCGGTGCCCTTCTGGCCGAGCGCCAGGCGATCCCAGAACCAGATCATCGACGGCAGCCACCAGCACCCGGCCTCGGTGACGCCGAAGCGCAGCCCCGGGAACCGCTCGAACACGCCGGACCACAGCATGAACCACAGTGGCCGAGCCGGCCACCACGTGACCTCGCTCACGTAGATGCCGAGGTGGTCGCCGTACTCGTGGCGCGGCGCCGGGCCCGAATGGGTGACGACCGGCATCGACAGTTCCTCGCACAGCGCCCACACCGGGTCGTAACACCGGTCGTGGTACGGCTTCTGATCGACCCACATCGCCGGGATCATCACCGCGCCGAGCCCGCTCGCCTTGGCTCGGCGGATCTCGGCGAGCACCTTCGACATCTCGGCGGTGATCGGCACCAACGCCACGCCGCAGCGCCGCTCCGGGCTGTTCGAGCAGAGCTCTGCGAGCCAGCGGTTGTGGGCGATCGCGCCCGCCAACCCGATCTCGGGATCCATGTCGCCGGACATCCCGAGGCCCGCGCCGAACGGCACACACGTGCGGCTCTCGACCGCGTCGGCGTCGGGATACACCACCTCGCCCGACACCCCGTCACCGTCGAGCTCCTGGTCGCGCCTGGTGGCGTCCCAGCCGCCCCGCAACGCCTCCTCGTGCTCCTCGAACCACTTCTTGGCGTACTCCTCGTTGCGCACACCGAGCCGTGTGATCGCTTCGAGCTGGGCCTCGCGCTCGGCGAGGAAGTCGTCGAACTCGGGGAAGTACTTCGCGTCGAGATACTCCCGATAGTCCGCTGTCGGAAGTCCGGCGTGGCTGTCGGCAGAGACGATCAGGTACGGGTCGTTGATGTCGGTCATGGCGTTTTCTCCTGGTGTCAGCCGGGCACGGCCCGGAGATAGGTGGGGTTCGTTCGTGCCAGCATCGACGCCGCGCGGGCGTTGATCTGGATGTCGGTTCGCTCGCTCTCGGGTTGGATCCAGAACTGGTCGGCGCGGATCGCTTCGACGACTCGGACGGCGACCTCCTCGACCTGCGTGTACGCGATCGGGATGCCGGCAGCGGTCATCTGTTCCTCGATCTGCTCGATCGTGGTGTACGGAGTGACGCGGGGTCGCTGCTTCGCGAACTCGTCGGTGCGCGAGCGCCACGACTCGAACAGGCCGGTGCGCAACATGTGCGGCCCGGGGAACAGCACCGACGCCGAGACCTTCGCTCCCACCTCCTGCAGCTGGCCGTACAGACACTCGGTGAGCGTCACCACCGCCGCTTTGGTGGCCGCGTACTGCGGTGTACTCGGCAACGGCGACACTCCCCCGTTGCCTGACGACGTGTTGACCACATGGCCCTCGTCGTCCTGTTCGAGCATCACCGGCACGAATGCATCGATCCCGTGGACCACACCCATGAGGTTGACGGCGATCGCCCACCGCCAGTCGTTCAGCTCGTGCTCCCACATCCGACCCTCGCCACCGGCGCCGATGCCGGCGTTGTTGCACACCACGTGGACCGCTCCGAAGAGTTCGAGCGTGCGATCACGCAACGCCTCGACCGAGGAGTGGTCGGTCACGTCGGTGACGACACCACGCACGTCGAGCCCCTCGGCGCGCAACTCGCGCTCGGTCGCTTCCAACAGCTCAGGTTGCACATCGGCGAGCACGACATGCATCCCCTCCATCGCGAAGCGCTGGCCCATCGCTCGACCGAGCCCACCGCCGCCGCCGGTGACGACGGCAACCCTGCCGTCGAGGCGTTCCATCAGCCGGATCCGACGACCGACAGGTCGTCGTATCGTTGATGCACGAATGGCCGCACCCAATCGCCGGGCACGGTGGTGATCAGCTCACCACGCTGCGAGCTCGACCGCTCGGCGAACTCCATGAAGCGCACCGAGCGCACCGGCAGGTCGATCACCGGGTCGAACTTCGACTCGCGCAGCGTGATCTCACCGTCGACCTTCCAAACGGCTCGCGTCTTCTCCTCACGATGGCAGTGCACGAGCCACGGGTCGGCGTCGAAGCCCTTCCCCGACGGGTCGAGGAGGAACTTGAAGTAGAAGTCCGTCCGCCGACGGTCAGGGGTGAGCGGCTCCTCACCGACGATGGCGCCGTTGATCTCCACGAACGTGACACCCATGCGGGTGAACGAGCCTCGGACCGTGTCGCCATCACGCACCAGGGCGACGTCGCCGAGCTTCTTCGGCTCGCCGAACGTCTCGCGTCCACCGACGACCGCCTGCTCGGTGGTCATCGGCATCACCAGCGGGTAGCCGCCCTCCATGCCGTCGTGGATGGCCTGGACCGCAAACGTCCCGGCACCGAACGGCGGCCGACCGTGGCCGATGTCGACCGACGCGAACGTGACCCTCACGAGCGGTTCCGCCGATGGTTCGAGCGGGCGGGGCAGCACCGCTGCGATCGCCTCCGGGTCGGTTTCGTACACCGCGGTGAGAGTGGTCGCCCACGTGTCGACCGACGTCGCCTCGAGCTCGCGGTTGCGGAGCTGTTCGGGTGTCCGACCTCCGTACCTGATGTTCCCCATGTTGTTCCCCCTTCTGTCTGTCGTCGTCTGTTCAGTCGGCGGCGCCGAAGCCGACGAGGGCCGGACACTTCTCGGCCGCCTTCGGCACGTCGCCCGGCAGCAGCGGCACGTCGACGTCGCTCACCTTCGGCCCGATGCGGTCGGCGATCGGCCGGAGCGCATCGAGGTCGAAGCCGTAGAGCGCGGCGGCGTTACTGCCGAGCATTGCCGCGACCTCGTCGTGCGGGATCCCGGCGAACGCAACCCGCAACGCCTCGGGCGTGAACGGGAAGCTGGCCTCCTTGTGCGGGTAGTCACTGCCCCACATGATGCGATCGATACCGACCGTGTGGCGCAGCGGCACCTCGGCCTGGCGCATGAAGCTCGCCCCGATGTGGCACTGGCGGGCGAAGTACTCGCTCGGTTGCAGCGGGAGCTTGGCCATCACCGGCATGCCCCACACATGCTCCTGCGAGCCGACGGCGGTGCGCATGCGGGTGAAGAAGTAGTCGAGTCGCGCCAGCTCGGTGGGGACCCATGCGGTGCCCTGCTCGGTGAACACGAACTGCAGATCGCGATGGCGCTCCATGGCGCCCGACACGACGAGGTGGGCGAGCGAACGATTCGACCACCAGGTCACCTCGAGCAGGAAGATCACCGGATCTTCGTCCGTCTCGCCCATCGGTGGGCTGGCGCTTCCACCGTGGTTGTTCAACGGCATGGCGAGCTCGGCGCACACGGCGAACAGCGGGTCGTAGTAGGTGCCGTCGAACAACGCTGGCAGACCCGATCCGGGTGGCACGCCGGGTAGCAGGACGCCGCCGCGCAGCCCGGCCGCGTGGGCCCAGCGCACCTCGGCGACCGCGGCATCGATGTCGTGCAACATCACCTGGCAGATACCGGCCCGACGGCCCGGTGTGGCCGCACAGAAGTCGGCCAGCCAGCGGTTGTGGGCGCGCAGGCCCGCCCACCGTCGTTCGACATCGCCGGTGGTGAGCGCTGGCGGCTGGAACGTGAGCGAGGCCTTCGGGAAGAACGGTGGGATCGTGTTCGGGAAGATCACCTCGCCGACGATCCCGTCGCCTTCGAGGTCGCTGAGTCGACGGTCGGAGTCCCAATTGCGCGGGCCGTCTGGTCCCGTGAGGTCCTCGTACGGGTTCTCGTAGGCGGCGGCCCAGACGTCGAACTCGTCGCGATATCGGGCATCGAGATAGGGGCGGTAGTCGGCGAACCGGCCGCCTCCGTGACAGTCGGCCGAGATGACGAGGTAGCGGTCGTTCACATCCATGGAGCGCCTCCGTGTGGTCGTGGCCGGTCGGGCGGCACTGGGTAGTCTCGCCCGGACGATGGGAGACGTTGATGACAGGCACTGAACACCTGCTGGTCGAACAGATCGATCACACCCTGGTGGTCACGATGAACCGGCCCGAGGCGAAGAACGCACTGAGTTCGGCGATGTTGGTCGGCATGGCCGACGCGTGGGCTCGCCTGAACGACGACGACGACATCCGCTGCGCGGTGTTGACCGGCGCGGGAGGGTCGTTCTGTACGGGTATGGATCTCAAGGCGGCCGCCGCCGACGGTGACACGCCGAACCCGTACGCCGAGCGATGGGCCGCTGACCCCGACCTGCATTGGAAGGGGCTGCTGCGCCACGTGCGCCTGCGCAAGCCGCTCATCGCTGCCGTCGAGGGCCACGCCGTCGCCGGGGGCACCGAGATCCTCCAGGCGACGCACATCCGTGTCGCCGGCGAGGGTGCCACGTTCGGCGTGTTCGAGGCGCGACGCGGCCTGTTCCCCGTGGGTGGGAGCACTGTTCGGTTGCAGCGCCAGATCGGCTACACCGCGGCCATGGAGATGCTGCTCACCGCGCGGGGTTACACCGCTGCTGAAGCACTGTCGATCGGGCTCATCGGCCATGTCGTGGCCGACGGTGAGGCCTTGGCGAAGGCGATGGAGCTGGCTGCGTTGATCAGCGCCAACGGACCGCTGGCCGTGGAAGCGATCCTCCAGTCGGTCCAAGAGACCGCCGGCATGCCCGAGACCGAAGCGCTCGCTCGCGAGCTCGAGATCGGCTGGCCGATCTTCGCGACGGTCGATGCCCGAGAGGGGCCGCAGGCGTTCGCCGAGAAGCGCCGGCCCGTGTGGCAGCGCCGCTGACATCTACGGCTTGTCCCGGCCGAGCAACCACATGGCGAAGAACTGAGAACCCCCGCCGTACGCGTGGCCGACCGCCTTGCGAACGTCGCTGATCTGATGCTCGCCGGCGAGGCCCATCACCTGCATCGCCGCCTCACCGAAGCGGAGCATGCCACTGGCACCGATCGGGTTCGACGACAGCACCCCGCCGGAGGCGTTCACCGGAAGTGACCCGGTCATCTCCGTGACGCCGTCTTCGACGAAGCGCCACCCGTCGCCCTTGGGCGCGAACCCGAGGTTCTCCAGCCACATCGGTTCGAACCACGAGAACGGCACGTACATCTCGACTGCGTCGATTTCTTCGGCCGGGTTCGTGATGCCACCTTTGCGCCAGAGATCAGCGGCACACATCTCGCCGGCGACGGGGCTCACCTGTTCCCGGCCGGCGAAGATCGTCGGCTCGCTGCGCATGGCCGTGGCGTGGATCCATGCCACCGATCGACCGGTGTCGGCGACGTGCGCGTCGGCGGTGGCCTCGTCGGTCAACACCAGAGCGATCGCTCCATCGGACGACGGGCACGTTTCGACGAAGCGGATCGGGTCCCAGAGCATCGGTGACTCCATCGCCTTCTCCAGCGTCAACCCCTCGTCGTGCAGGTGGGCGTACGGGTTCTTGAGCGCATTGCCCCGATCCTTCACGGCGACCATCGCACCGATGTGCAGCGGCACGTCGTAGCGGGCGATGTAGGTACGAACGATCGGTGAGAAGTAGCCGCCGGCACCGGCGTGTACCGGCATCCCGAACGGGATCGGCACCGACAGCGCCCACATGGTATTGCCGTCGCTCTGCTTCTCGAAGCCGATGGTGAGCACACGCTCGTGCACACCACCCATCACGTGCTGGGCGGCGACGATCGCCGTGGAGCCGCCGACCGAACCCGCCGTGTGCACGCGGAACAACGGCTTGCCGTGCGCGGCGAGCGCATCGGCCAACCAGAGCTCGGGCATGGCGATGCCCTCGAGCATGTCGGGCGCCTTACCGATGACGATCGCGTCGATGTCGGCGATGCCCATGCCGGCAGACTCGAGGGCCCGGTCGACCGCCTCGCGAACCAGACCGGCGATGGAGACGTCGGCCCGGCACGCCGTGTGGTGGGTCTGGCCGACCCCGATCACCGCACACCGCTCGGCCATCACTCCCCCTCCAACAACGCGACCAGGTTCTGCTGCAGGCACGGCCCGCTCGTACTGTGCGCGACCGCCCGATCGGCCGTACCCGCGAGCACACGATCGGCAGCCTCGGCGAAACGCACCAGCCCGGCGGCCATCTGCGGATTGGCGCACAGCGCCCCGCCGCTCGGGTTGATCGAGGTGCGCTCGGGGTCGAGCCCGAGCGCCGTGAGCAGCAGCAGCAACTGGTGTGAATAGGGCGCGTACAACTCGGCGACGTCGATGCGGTCGCCGAGCACCCCTGCGTGCCGGGCGGCGATCGCCGTGGATGCCGACTCGGTCAGCGAGCGGGCGCCCAGGCGTTGGGTGTCGATCCGGTGATCGATGCCCCTGATCCAGGCCGGGCGCTCGCACAGCGAACGCGCGGCGTCGCCGGCTGCCAGCACCACCGCGACGGCGCCATCGACCGGCAGCCCACAATCGTGGGCACGAAGCGGCGCGGTGGCGTAGGGCCGGTCGAGCAGCTCGTCGGCCGGCGCTGCCACGCCCCAGCCGACATTCGGGTTGGCGAGGCCGGCTGAGATGCTGGCGGCGGCCACCTCGGCCATCGCCGCCTCGGTGACCTTGCCGGCATCGAGGCACGCCCTGGCCTGCAGCGCAGCGAGTGCGGTGGCTCCGGGCCAGAGCGGGGCCACGGTGTACGGGTCGAGCTGGAGCGTCATGACCCGATCGATGGTGCCGGCGGTGGTCTTGCCGTTGGCGAACACCACGGCGGTGTCGCATTCTCCGGTCTGGATCTTGACCCACGCCTCGTAGAGGGCGAGCGCTCCATCACCTTCGACGTGGCTCTCGACGATCGGTGGCCACGCCCCGATGGCGTCGACGGCCGAGATGAAGCTGAACGGTTGGCCGCTCATGTAGTCGCAGCTGCCGTGGCACCAGAAGCCGACCTCGGAACGCTCGATACCGGCTCGTTCGAGGACACCGATCAGCGTGGGGGCCAACAGCTCGACCGAGGTCAGCAACGTGTGGGTCTCCATCGGCCGCTGGGCCGTGGCGACGATGGCGACATCGCGGCTCATGAGGTGGCCCTGATCGTGGCGACGTCGTCGTCGCCGGTCGGGCGGAAGTATTCGATGTTCTCGAGCGACGGGCCCCAGTCGTCCCGCGGCCTCCACACCGGTTCGACTCGCATGCCGATACGGACGTCCTCGGCTTCGCACTCCTGGATGAGGTGCTGCATCGAGACGTCGGCGCCATCGAGCACGATCTGGGCGGCGACATACGGGATCTTCACGTGCTGGCCGAGAAAGGGGACATTGACGACACAGAACGTGGTGATGGTGCCGGCGGGCCCGACTTCGACCTCGTCGCCGAGCGGAGCTGCACATCGCGGGCACACGCCATTGCGCGGCGGGAAGTAGACCTGGGCACACGACGTGCACCGCCGGCCGACGAGGCGCCCCTCGAGCAGCCCCTCGAGGTGCGCGGTGGCAGCAGGACCCGCCGACCACTCGTAGGCGACCTCGATCGGTTGACGCAGACGCACGACACCGTCGGAGTCGGAGTGGGACGCACCCTCTGAGTGGGACGCACCCTCTGAGTGGGGCTCGCTGTCTGACTGCTGTTCGCCGGCGACGAGATCGAAACACACGATGTCGTTGATGCCGCCCTCGGGGGCGTCGGACCACCTGACCGTGACGCGCCCACCGGTCGTCACTGCGTCGGGCGATG
>Ga0105045_10005709_pt1 | contig 10968 bp, 8 predicted proteins | sample MAT02_FD_78089 | JGI IMG/M metagenome (GOLD analysis project Ga0105045, IMG submission 78089) | Freshwater microbial communities from Lake Fryxell liftoff mats and glacier meltwater in Antarctica - MAT-02 (megahit assembly) | ecosystem: Environmental > Aquatic > Freshwater > Ice > Liftoff... | reverse complement strand
TGGTGGCCAACCCGGGGTGCTACGCAACGAGCGTGTTGGTGGCGCTGGCGCCGCTGGCGAAGGCGGGCCTGATTGCCCCCGGCGCAACCATCAACATCGCGGCCGCGAGCGGTGTAAGTGGCGCCGGCGCGTCGCCGAAGTTGGAATTGCTGTTCGCGGAAGTGGCCGAAGACTTCCGCGCCTACAGCGTGGGGAATTCGCACCGTCACCTGTTCGAGATGCGGGCCAGTCTCGCCGCGCTCGGTGCGGATTGCGATCTGCTTTTTACGCCGCACCTGCTACCCGTCACGCGCGGTATTCTGGCCACGATCACCGTGCCGCTCACCCACGCGATCACCGATGCGCTGGCGCCGTTCCGCGTGATGTATGCCAACGAGCCGTTCGTGGAGTTGACCACTGACCTCCCCACGCTGAGGGATGTGCAGCATCGGAACGTCGTGCGTCTCGGCGCGAGGATTCCCAGTGGCATGCGCACGCCCACGCTACTGGTATTCAGCGCGATCGACAATCTCGTAAAAGGCGCCGCCGGACAGGCGCTGCAGAACGCGAACCTGATGCTGGGGTTGAACGAAGGGGAAGGGCTTGAGAGCAAAGAGCTCAGAGCTAAGAGCTAAGAGCTAAGAGCTCAGAGCTGCCTACAATTTTTTCTTCCTTCTCCTCTCTTAGCTCTTAGCTCTTAGCTCTTAGCTCTTAGCTCTTAACTTCCCCAAATGCTTCTCGTTAAGCTCGGTGGTCGTACCCAACACGATGTGTTGCTGCCAGGCGCGCTGGCGGCCCTCTGGGCCGCGACCGGCGGTCGGGTGGTGGTCGTGCATGGGGGTGGGGATCAGATCAGTGCGCTGCAGCGGCTGCGTGGTGAGGAGCCGGTGTTTGTGAGGGGTCGTCGTGTGACGACCGATACTGCGCTGGAGTTGGTGCGGATGGTCTTGTCGGGGCTCGCGAACAAACAGTTGGTGTCGGCGCTGGTCGCGGCGGGGGCACCGGCGGTGGGAATTTCCGGGGAGGATGCCGGGTTGTTACGCGCGGTGCCGATTGATGCGGCGACGTTCGGACATTCCGGTACGCCGTCGTCGGTGGCGCCCGGGGTGATCACGGCGTTGTTGGCGGCGGGGTATTTGCCCGTGATCTCGCCGGTGGCGGCGCGTGAAAAGTTGGGCACGGCTGGTGCGTACAACGTCAATGGCGATGACGCCGCAGCGGCCATTGCGGTGGCGCTCGGCGCCACGGAACTGTTTCTCATGGCTGATGTGCCCGGCGTGCTCAACGCGAAAAAGGTGCTCGTGACACAGTTGACGCTCGACCAGACGCGAGCGCTGGTGGCAAGTGGGGTGGCCGGCGGTGGGATGGCGGCCAAGCTGGAGGCGTGCGCGACGGCGCTGGCTGGAGGAGTGTCACAGGTGCGGATCGGCGATCTCGCCGCACTGACTGTCCCTACGGCGGGGACCGCGATCGTTGCGCGCGCGGACGCAGCGGATGCCGACACACCGTCGGCTTGACCAGGTCTTGCCCATGACGTCCACGATGCCTTTGCTCGTTTCTTCGCCGGCGTTACCGGTGACCGTCGCACCGACGGATCCGGTGGCGCTGCCCGCCATTCTGGGTACCTACAAGCGACAGGCGCCGCTGTTTGTGCGCGGCGAGGGCGTGTACATGGTCGATGAGACCGGTAGACGGTACCTCGACTTCGTAGCCGGTATTGCCGTGTCATCGCTCGGTCACCACGACGCGGGCGTCATGCAGGCGATGCAGGAGGCGATCGCCACGGGGCTGATTCACACCTCCAACCTGTACCGTACGGCGCCGGGTGAAGCGCTCGCGCAGTGGCTGGTGGATCACTCGTTTGCGAGCAGCGTGTTCTTTTCCAACTCGGGCGCCGAGGCGAACGAAGGGGCGTTCAAGTTCGCGCGGCGCTGGGGACGGAGTGGCGGCAACGACGACAAGTTTGAGATCATCGCCCTGCGCGGTGCGTTCCACGGGCGTATGCCGGGCACGCTCGCGGCTACCGATCGTTCCGCGTATCGTCTGCCATTCCGTCCGCTCATGGGCGGCGTGTCGATCGTGGAGCGTGATCTGAGCGAGCTCGCGACCGCGCTCAATCCCGACACGGTGGCGGCGGTGATCGTGGAGCCCATTCAGGGCGAAGGCGGCGTGCGCGTACTCGATCCCGAATTCCTGCGCGGGCTCCGCGCGCTCACGCGCGAGCGCAACGTGCTGCTTATCCTCGACGAGATTCAGTGCGGCCTTGGACGGACCGGCTCCTTCTTTGCCTACGAGCAGCTGGGAATTGAACCCGACATGCTCACGATGGCCAAGCCGCTCGCCAATGGTTTGCCCATCGGCGCGATCCTCGTGAACGAGGCGGTCGCGCGCGTGATGCAGCCTGGCGACCACGGCACCACGTTCGGCGGCGGGCCGTTCCTTGCCCACGTGGCGCATCACGTGGTACAGCGCTTGTCGGAACCGGCGTTGTTGCAGCATGTGCGCGAAACAGGCGGCTGGTTCGGCGAGCAGCTGCAGGGGATCGCCGATCGCACTGGGCAGATCCGCGCAATCCGCGGCATGGGACTGATGTGGGGGATGGATACGCATGAGCCGGCGGCGGCGATCATTGCCCGCGCCTTCGACCACGGATTGCTGATGGTGAGCGCGGGTGAGCACACGCTACGCTTTCTCCCGCCGCTCGTGATTACGCGTGATGAACTGTCGCGCGGCCTCGAAATTCTGGAAGCCGCGATCCGCGGCTGATACTCGAACTAAAGATCCCCTAGTGTATTCGCGCGGAATGCACAATATTGCGTTCGTCTTCACGTGCCTCCGTGAACGATGCGGGATGTCAGCGCTGTGCGTTCGCGTGCTCTGTCCGCGAACCGCACCAGCCCGCGTGATGTAGTCGTTGGTGGTGTGGCCCCTGTCCTGGCGCGTCGATCCGGCGACGTGCACGAGGCCGGACAGGGCCGCCACTGCGGTGCTCGTCGTGCGGTGCTCGGTGTGCGGCATTCGTGACGACGTTGTGGCATGCGCGGTGCGTCCTCACCCGCAGCATCCTCGACTGCGAACGACTAACTTTCGGGGATGTCTGCCGCTCGCTTGTTCCGACTGGCGTCCGCCCTCGCGTCGACGCTTCCCGCTCTCACCCTCTCGGCGCAGCCCGCCGCGCCGTTGCCACCCACGCTGATCGTGCAGCTCACCGTCGATCAGCTCCGACCGGACTACCTCGACACGTGGTCGTCGCAGTTCACTGGTGGGTTGGCTCGATTGCTCACACAGGGTGCGTTTTTTACCCGGGCCTTTCACGATCACGCGACCACCGAAACCGCGCCCGGTCACGCCACGCTCTGGTCAGGCCGCACGCCGGCCAACACGGGGATCGTGCTCAACGAGATCGGCGTCCCCGATCCGCAGACGCCACTGCTCTTCGGGCGCGGTGGCGGCGCGTCGCCGTATCGCTTCCGCGGCTCGGCGCTCATGGACTGGCTGCGCAGCCGCGATCAGTTCAGTCGCGGACTGTCGGTGGCGCGCAAAGACCGCGGTGCCATTCTGCCAATGGGCCGGGCCAAGCAGCAGGTGTACTGGTATTCCGGCGACGGTCGTTTTACCACCAGCCGCTACTACGGCGATACGGTGCCCACGTGGGTGCAGGCATTTAACGCGCGTAACGTGACCGCCCCATTCCTCGGCAGAGAGTGGACGCTGTTGCTGCCGGAGTCGGCATACCCCGAGCCGGACTCGGTAGCTACCGAGGCGGAAGGGCAGAACTTTCTCTTCCCGCATCGCTTGTCGGAGGATGTGCGCATCGGGACGGCCAGCTTTGTGGACTACCCGTGGATGGACGACATCACCGTGGACATGGCGCTGGCCGGCGTGGAAGCGATGGACCTTGGCAAGGGGCCCACGCTCGATCTGCTGAATGTGTCGCTTTCCACCACCGATGCGATCGGCCACAGGTATGGTCCCAATTCTCGCGAACTGCACGATCAGGTATTACGTGTGGACCGGGCGTTGGGACGGCTCATCGACTCGCTTTTTAAGCTGCGCGATTCCACGCGCATTGTCTTCGCGCTCAGCTCCGATCATGGCGTGTCACCGGTGCCCGAGGAGTACTTCAGCGGCACGGATCCGATGCGCGGGCGCGTCGATACGCGCCCGGTGATCAACGCAGCGCGAAGCGCACTGGCCGCGCGCGGCGTGGAGGGCGACGCGCTGATGCTGCAGTCCGGTATCGTGTCGCTCGACAGGTCCCGACTGGCGGTGCGTGGCGTCAATGCCGACTCCACCGTGACCGCGCTGCGGACCGCACTGCTCGCGCTGCCTGGCATGCTGCGGGTGGATCGCGTGCCGACGCTGGCAGCGAAAGCTGCCAAGGGCGATGTGATTGCGCGGCGCTGGCTGCACGCGATTCCCGGCGATTTCGACGCCGTACTGACCGTGACGTTCAAGCCGCATTTCTTTAACGCCACCACGAAATACGCCTCGCACGGCACGCCGCACGATTACGACGCCCATATTCCAATGCTGTTCATGGGCCCGACGATCATTCCGGGACGCTACACCAGGCCCGTGCGTTCGGTGGATATCGCTCCCACGGTGGCTGCCATTGTTGGAGTGCCACCCACGGAAAGGGTAGACGGCCGCGTACTGACCGAGATGCTCCGTCGGCCAGTCAAGCGTTAAGTACATCGTTCGCAACCGCTCACTTCGCGAGGATCATGCGATGAGTCTTCCTCGGGCATTCGACGCCCTTCGCTTTGGTGCCTCGCGCACCCTGAACCTGCGTGCGTTGCAACCCACCGCGCTGCAGGCCGCCGCGCTCGCGGAGCAATGGCTGCGCCAGCAGCAGGTGCAGGGTGTTGCTGAGGCGCTGGTGATCACGGGGCGCGGCAATCAAAGCATCGATGGTTACTCGCCAGTGCGTGAAGCGATTGTGCGGCTGCTGCCGTCGCTACGTCGCCGGAACGTGCTGGCAGGGTACGCCGAGCACACACCAGGGTCGTTTGTCGTCACCTTTTCCCCGGTGCGGGCGCTCTTCGAGACCCCCAAGCGACGCCGCGAAAAGCCGGTGCCGGCCGCGCGGCCGCCCTCGCTCGAGGCGCTTGACGAGGAAACGCTACGGCAGTTGCGCGATCTGGCGGTGATGGCGCTGGCCGTGCTCGGGATCAAATCGCCCACGCGCGCGCAGCTGGAAGACGAGATGCAACGGCAATTCACGGCGCTCTCTGCGGCGCTGCCGAATACGGAGGATCGCGAAGCGGTGCTCCAGCAGGCGATGATGCGCGCCGCCGAAGAGTACGAAGCGGGCTGATACCAGCAGCACGTGCTCTTGCCGTACCGCGTGAATAGCGCGAGCGTGTGGAGCATCACCCACCGTTCACCGGAGTCCCGCGTGTCCGTTCCCCGCTCTATGGTGCTGGCCATGTCCAGCGCCCTCGCTCTGGCGACCCAGGCGTCCCTGGTGGCCGCACAGCGCCCAATGCCCGGCTATTCGCCGGGCGCCGCCGACACGCAGCGTCGACTCGAGCAGGAGGCGATTCAAGGGCCCCAAGCCACGCGTGCACGGACGCACTCGGCCGCGCTGTCGCAGGAGCCGCACATTGCCGGTACGCCGGCGCAGAAGCGCACGGCCGACTACGTCATCGCGCAGATGAAGGCCATGGGCCTGCAAACGGAGATGCGCAGCTACGACGTGTACTTGCCGCACGCGACGGGCGTGAAGATCACGCGCATGGGACGCGATACCGTGTCGCTGGATGTGCAGGAGCCCGGCATCCCCGGTGACCCCGTGACCATGATGCCGCAGTATCTCCCAGTGAACGGGTACGGCGCGGCGGGGGTGGGGGAAGGCGAGTTGGTGTTCGTGAACTTCGGCCTCATCGAGGACTACGCGACCCTCGATTCGACGGGTGTGTCGGTAAAGGGGAAGGTGGTGCTCGCCCGGTACGGCCGGAGCTTCCGCGGCATCAAGTCGCGCGAGGCGGAGAAACGGGGCGCGGTGGCGCTGCTCATTTACACCGACCCGCTCGACGACGGCTTCGTGCAGGGCGATGTGTATCCCGAGGGTCCGATGCGACCGCTCGCGGGGCTGCAGCGCGGCAGCGTATTCAATGGCACCGGCGATCCGCTCACGCCGGGCTACGCCAGCACGCCTGGGGCGCCACGTCTCAAACCCGAAGATACGGCGGTGCCGAAGGTGCCGGTGGTGCCGATCAGTGCCTTGAATGCGCAGCAACTGCTGGCGCAGGTACGAGGCACAGATATTCCGCGCAGCTGGCAGGGCGGTATGCCAATTCGGTATCACGTGGGGCCGGGGCCGGTGCGCGTGCGGGTGGAAGTCACCACCGATGAAGCCACGGCGGGCACCAAGACCATATACAACACGCTGGGGTATTTGCGTGGTAGTACGTATCCGAACGAATACGTATATATCGGTGCGCATCGCGACTCATGGGGCGCGGGCGCCGCGGACAACATCTCTGGCACTGTGAGTGTGCTCGAGGCGGCTCAGTCGTTGGCCGACCTTGCCAAGCGCGGCGAGCGCCCCAAACGCACCATCGTGTTCGCCACGTGGGACGCTGAAGAGTGGGGGCTGGTGGGCAGCACAGAGTACGTGGAGGATGATTCGCTGCGATTGAAAGCTGGCGCCGTGGCATATCTCAATCAGGATGTCTCAGCGCAGGGCATGCAGTTCGGTGGCGGAGGATCACCCTCCATGCGCGCGGTGTTGCGCGATGTGACCAAGCTGGTGCAAGACCCGCGTGGCCGCGGCACCGTGTACGACACGTGGCGCGTGGGTACCGGAACCCGCGCCGACAGCCTCGAGCCCCCGATGGGCGATCCGGGTGGCGGCAGCGATTTTGCCGGCTTTTACAACCACTTCGGGATTCCGATAGCCGACTGGGGCTTCGGCGGGCCGTCCGGCATTTATCACTCGGCCTATGACACCTTCGCCTGGATGGAGCGGTTCGGTGACCCCGGCTTCCAATATCACGCGGCGGCGGCGCGGATTGGTGCGGCCACGCTGCTGCGTCTCGCTAACGCGCAGGTGCTCCCGTACGACTACGCCGAGTTTGCGCGCACGATGACGCGCTATGTCGCGCCCGTGGAGCGCGGGTTGACGCAGAAGGGGTGGAGTCCGGCGGCCGTGGCCCCGTTGTCGGCAGCGATCACGCGTCTTGAGCGTGTGGCAACAACGTTCGCGGCCGCCCGTGATGCCGCCTTGGCGGCCGGCGTGGCACCAGCCGCTCAGGCCGCTGCGAATCAGTCGCTGTTGCGCGTGGAGCGTTCTCTCGCGCGCCCAACAGGGTTGAAGAGCCGTCCGTGGTATCGCTCGCTGATTTACGCGTCGGACGTCGACAACGGGTACTCCACGATGAGCTTTCCCGGGGTGAACGAATCGATACGCTACGGCACGGAGGCGGAAACGGTGGCCGAGATCAACGATCTCGCCACGCGCTTCGGGGCGGCCGCCGACGCTGTGGCCGCCGCGCAGGCGGCCCTGTCGACGCCCACCAAGCGCTGATGCTCGACTCCCGCTATGCCCGGCAGCTGGCCTTGCGCGGTTTCGGGCCGGTGGCGCAGGACAAACTGGCCGCGTCCCGGGTGCTCATTGTCGGCGTGGGCGGGCTGGGGTCGCCGGCGGCGATGTACCTGGCTGCCGCTGGGGTGGGTGAGCTCACGCTGGTGGACGCCGATCTGGTGGACCGGACCAATCTGCATCGTCAGTTGCTCTACACCACGCCCGACGTGGGCCGTCCGAAACTTGAGGTGGCGCACGAGCGGCTCCAAGCGATCAATCCCCTGGTCGTGGTGCATCGGCACGAGGGGCGGCTGACGGCGCAGAACGCCGAGTCGTTGGTGGCGGGGCACGACATCGTCATCGACGCCACCGACAACTTCCCCGCGCGCTATGCCCTCAACGACGCGTGTCTCGCACTCGGCGTGCCGTTCGTGTATGCAAGCGTGGCCCGTTTCGAGGGCCAGCTGAGTGTCTTTGCGGCATCGGGCGGTCCTTGCTATCGCTGTCTCTTCCCGGAGATGCCGGCTCCCGGTTCGGTGCCCACGTGCGCCGAAGAAGGCGTGCTCGGCGTCGTGCCCGGAATTCTCGGGTTGCAGCAGGCCACGGAAGCCATCAAGTGGATCACCGGCATCGGCACGCCGCTGGTGGGTACGTTGCTCTTGCTGGATTTCCTGGAGCAGGACACCCAACGTATTCAGGTCGCACGTCGCGATGGCTGTTCCGCGTGTGGCGTACCTCGCACCGCCGCACGCACCGCACCTTCACCTTCCCGTCCAACGAGCATGCCCGTTCAACAACTTTCCCCATCGGAAGTCGCGGCGCGGCTGGCCAGCGACACGCCGCCCGTCATCCTCGACGTTCGCGAGCAGTGGGAGTACGATCTCGCCCATCTCGCCGACAGCACGCTCATTCCGCTCAACACCATCCCCACGCAGGGAAAGGCGTTGGATCCGGCGCTGGAGTACGCGGTGTTGTGTCATCACGGCATGCGCAGCGAAATGGCGGCGAACTGGTTGGCGCAGAACGGGTTCACGCGCTTGATCAACATTGACGGTGGGATCGACGCGTGGAGTCTCGAGGTTGATGCGTCGGTGCCGCGCTACTGATCGGCCTATCGGTCGTTCGGCGGTGAACCAAGCACTTTGGCTGGGCCTTGGTGTGGGGGCCCTCGGCGCAACAGCGGTGGTGATTGGTGGTCGGTCACGACATGTCGTGCGTGCCCGCGTAGAGCGGGCGCATGAGGCGCGCTTCGCACGCTCGCCGGGTGGGGTGGTGGTGGGTGCCGAGTCGATCCGGCTTGAGGGGGGCACCGATCGGGCCGTGTTGCTGCTGCACGGATTCGGCGATACGCCGCAGAGCATGCCCTTTCTTGCGGGGGCGTTTCACGCTGCCGGCTATACTGTTTACGTGCCCCGGCTTCCGGGCCACGGCTGTGATCTGCGGACCATGGCGCGGGAGGCGCGCGCCTCCACGTGGCTGGCGGCCACGGAGACGGCGTATCGGCAGTTACGGTCCAGTCACGCGCACGTGGCCGTGGTCGGCCAATCGATGGGCGGCGCGCTGGCGGTGCTCTTGGCCGGTCGATATCGGGACCTTGCCGCGCTGGTGCTGCTCTCGCCCTACCTCGGCATGCCCTGGGCGATGCAAGCGCGACTCGCTGCCGCGTGGGTGGCGTCACCCTTTCTGCCGTACATCGCCAGCTCCGGCGGCGAGACCTCGCTGCACGATCCCGTTGCGCGCGCGGCGAGCCTGAACCCCGGTGTCCTGACGGCCCGCACCCTGACGGCGCTGCGGCAAGTGGCTGAGGTTGCAGAGAATACGCTACCCGCGCTGACCGTACCTACGTTGTATCTGCAGTCGCGGGTGGACAACCGGATCGCGGCGGCGCGGGCCGAGCGGTGCTTCGCGGCCATTGGCAGCGGGGAGAAACGACTGCACTGGCTGATCGGCTGCGGGCACATCATTTCGGCCGATTATTGCCGGATCGAGGTGGCCGCTGCGAGTGTGGCGTGGTGCGATCAGCATCGCGCGCGGGCCCAGACGGCTGGAGCGGGAACCTCACTCGCGTAGATTGCCTTGGTGTCCGGCTGGAGCCGACGCGTTTGGCTGGACGAGAGTTGGCAGTGGCGTCGGCTCTTTTTTCTCTAACACAACTCCCATGCGAATCTGCGTTGCCGCTGAGACCGCGCCGCGCGAGCAGCGCGTGGCGCTGGTACCTGACAGCGTTGCGAAGCTGGTGAAAGCTGGCCACGAGGTGGTCGTTCAGGCAGGCGCCGGTACGGCGGCCTTTTTTGACGACGCCAGTTACGTGGCCGCCGGTGCGACGATCGCTCCCGACGGCGCTTTGGCCCATACGGGGGCGCACGTCGTGGTCCGCGTACAGCGCCCCAGCGAGGCGGAAATTGCGCTGATTCCTGAAGGCGCCACGTTAGTGGCGATGATGGCGCCCGCTTCGGCCGGACCACTCGTGGAGCAGCTCACGGCTCGGAAGGTGACCGTGCTGTCTCTCGAACTGGTGCCGCGTATCACGCGTGCCCAAAGTATGGACGTGCTGTCGTCGCAGGCCACGGTGGCCGGCTACAAGGCGGTGCTGATGGGGGCGAGCATGTTGCCGCGCTTCCTGCCCATGCTCACCACCGCAGCTGGCTCGATCACGCCGGCCAAGGCGTTCGTTATTGGTGCAGGGGTGGCCGGACTGCAGGCGCTCGCCACGGCGCGACGGTTAGGGGCCGTGACCAGCGGCTTTGATGTGCGACCAGCCGCCGCCGAACAGGTGAAGTCACTGGGAGCAACGTTCGTCCAGTCGGAAGTGGTGAGTGCGGCCGCTGAAGACAAAGGTGGCTACGCCAAGGCGCAAAGCGACGATGAAGCCACGCGCACGCTCGCCACGATCGCGAAGCATATCAAAGATCAGGATCTCGTGATCACCACGGCGTCGATTCCGGGGCGCGCCGCGCCGCGGCTCATCACCGCCGAAATGGTGCATAGCATGCGCCCGGGGTCAGTGATTCTCGATCTCGCCGCTGAAACGGGCGGTAACTGCGAACTCACGAAGGCCGGCGAAACGGTAACGGTGGGCGGTGTGCAGATCGTGGGCGCCACCAATCTGCCGGCCACGATGCCCACACATGCCAGTCAGATGTACAGCCGCAACGTCCTCACGCTGTTGCAGCACCTCGTAAAGGATGGCGCGTTCACCATCGATCTCGCGGACGAGATCACGGGCGCCATGACGCTCACCCATGACGGACAGGTGCGCCGATGAGTGCGACCGGATTCATTCAGCTCTATGTGTTCATTCTTGCCGGCTTTGTTGGCTTCCTCGTGATTTCGCGCGTGCCGCCACTGCTGCACACGCCGCTCATGGCCGCGACGAACGCGATCTCCGGCATTTGGCTGGTGGGCAGCATCGTACTGGCCGGCGGCCAGTACGGAAAACTGCCCACGATTCTCGGGGT
>Ga0105045_10005708_pt1 | contig 10968 bp, 9 predicted proteins | sample MAT02_FD_78089 | JGI IMG/M metagenome (GOLD analysis project Ga0105045, IMG submission 78089) | Freshwater microbial communities from Lake Fryxell liftoff mats and glacier meltwater in Antarctica - MAT-02 (megahit assembly) | ecosystem: Environmental > Aquatic > Freshwater > Ice > Liftoff... | reverse complement strand
TGCCTGTAACTTAACGGTGCGCTGCTGCGACATTTGTCCAAATGGATCATCAGTACCACCCTGTTCAGCCCACAAACTGTTTGCTTCATCAGCGGTTTTTGCGGATTTGAGTATTTATTTGCTGCGCCCCAAATGATCCAAGATTTTTTTTATTTGGGCAAAGGCGGCCCGCCAATTGGGCCAAACCTCGGGGGAGCGGGTTCGGCAGTGGGGGATGGTGGGCCAGCGGATTGGCCGGCCACGATCTCAGCCCACCAAAATTAACCCTGATCCTGCACCGGATAAATCGGTTTCAGCATAAATTGCACGCCACTAACCGCCCTTGCAATGAAGAAAACGCTTTACTATTTTTTTGGTTTTTGGTTACTTGCCGCTTGCCCGGATTGGACGCTGGGGCAAACCGTCCCCGCGCCCGGCCCGGCCACTTCTGGTGCTCTAACGGGACAGCCCACTTTGACCGTGCCTTACATTATGCGCGATCCCAAATGGATCGGTACGGCCCCCAGCGAGATTGGCTGGTCGGATGACAGCAAGAAAATTTACTTTCGTTGGAATCCCGATCGGCTGCCCGAGAGCATTTGGTACTCAGTCGGGCTGAGCAGTGCCAGACCCATGCGGGCCGTGGACAGCGATCGCCGCCAGTCCAGCACCGACGGGGTGCTGAACAAGGCCCGGACTAAAAAGCTGTATGTCAATGATGGTGACATCTTCCTCAAAGATTTGGTCACTGGCAACGTGCTCCAATTGACCAATACCTTGGAAATTGAGAACAATGCTCGCTTTAGTGCTGATGAAAGCCGGTTTTTTTTCCGAATGGGTAATAATTTGTTTGCCCAGCACCTGAAGACTGGCGCGTTGGTGCAACTGACCAATTTTCAGCGGGGCAGCAAACCCAGTGAGCCAATCCTCAAGCCGGCCAATGAAAAATGGCTGGAAGACGATCAATACGGTTTATTTGACGTGCTGCGTGAGCGCAAAGAAAAGAGCAATTGGCGGCAAGCCCAATCGGCGACGAACAAGCCCAATCGGCCCAAAGAAATTTTTATCCAAGAAAAAGGGTTGGATAATTTGCAGGTCAGCCCCGATGAGCGTTTTGTTTCTTATCGGCTCACCAAATCGGCGCGGGCCAAGTTTACGGCCGTGCCCAACTATGTGACCGGAACGGGTTTTACCGAAAACCTGAACGCCCGTCCCAAAGTGGGCGATGAGCAGAGCACGTATGAATTGTGGATGTATGATCGGCAGCGCGATACGGTTTTGATGGTCAGTCCCGATAAATTGCCGGGGCTGGCCGAAATGCCCGCTTTCACCAAAGACTACGCTAAGGCGGCCGAAGCCAAGCCAACCAAGCGCGAAGTAGCGCCCGTTGGCCCGTTTTGGAACCAAACGGGCACGAAGGCAGTGGTAGCCTACCGTTCCTTGGACAACAAAGACCGCTGGTTGGCCCTGCTGGATGCTGCCACTGGCGCACTGCAAGTGATTGATCACCAGCGTGATGAAGCGTGGATCGGCGGGCCGGGCATCGATGGGTTCTTGCTTGCGCCTGGTCGGCTGGGTTGGCTGCCCGACCACCTAACGTTCTATTTCCAATCGGAGGCTACTGGCTGGTCGCACTTATATACCTACAACACGCAAACCAATACCAAAAAGGCCCTTACTTCGGGCAATTATGAAGTGCGCTCGGCCCAATTGAGCAACGATGGCAAACATTTTTACCTCACCACCAGCCAAGTACACCCCGGTGAGGATCATTTTTACAAAATAGCCTCAGCGGGCGGGCCAGCCGTGCAGCTCACCGCCCTGCCGGGTGGCAACGATTGCAGCCTTTCGCCCGATGAAAAGTGGATCGCCATCCGTCATTCTACCAGCAACCGGCCGTGGGAACTGTACTTGATGGAAAATAACCCGGGGGCCAAAGCGGTTCAACTTACCCAGTCGTTGACCGATGAATTTAAAGCGTATCCTTGGCGCGAACCCACCGTGACCACTTTCCGCGCCCGCGATGGGGCCGGTGTCCACGCCCGGGTGTATGCGCCCGCCACGGCCCAGCGCAATGGGGCAGCCGTGATTTTCGTGCATGGGGCGGGTTATCTGCAAAATGCCCACAAATATTGGAGCTCCTATTTTCGGGAGTATATGTTCCACAACTTGCTGGTGGACAAGGGCTACGTAGTGTTGGACATCGATTATCGGGGCAGTGCGGGCTATGGCCGCGACTGCCGCACGGGCATTTATCGGCACATGGGCGGCAAAGACTTGACCGATCACTTGGATGGGGCGAAATTCTTGGCCGAAAAATACGGCGTGGATGCCAAACGTATCGGGATTTATGGCGGCTCTTATGGTGGTTTCATTACTTTGATGGGAATGTTTACGGCTCCTGGTGAATTTGCGGCGGGGGCGGCCCTGCGACCCGTCACCGATTGGGCCCACTACAACCACAGCTACACCAACAACATCCTCAATACTCCCCTGGGCGATAGCTTGGCCTATGCCAAAAGTTCGCCGATTTATTTCGCCGAGAACCTCAAGGGGGCGCTGCTGATCTGCCACGGTATGGTGGATGTCAACGTCCATTTTCAGGATGTGGTGCGGCTTTCGCAGCGGCTCATCGAGCTGGGCAAGGACAACTGGGAATTGGCCGTGTATCCGGTGGAGGATCATGGTTTTGTCGAGCCCAGCAGTTGGGCCGATGAGTATAAGCGGATATTGAAACTGTTTGACGATAACTTGAGCAAAAAACCTTAGGTTCATTCCCCGGCTTAGTGGCCTGCCACGGTCAACTCTTGGGCAATGATTGCGCACTGTATTGGTGGGCAGTGGTTGTCCAAGATTTGTTAATCAAGTAAACTATTTTCTGGCCAGAATCCTTATCTTTGGCCAAACTGAACAAGTTCAATATGAAAGATGTATTCTACGGATGGTGGGTGCTCATGGCCCTCGTGTTGGTATATATGGTCACCAATGGTATATTTCTCAACACACTGCCCTCTTTTTCACCCCAATTGCTGGACGAGTTCAAGCTGACCAACGAGCAGGTGGCCCAACCTGCCTCCATCTTGTACTCGCTGGTGGCTATTTTAGCGGCGCTGGTCGGTTTTTTACTGGATAAATTTTCACCCAAAGCCATTATGATCGGTGGGGCGGTCGTCTTGCTGGCCAGCCTATTGGCCTTGGCCTCAGTCACCTCCTTTGCCCAAGTCAGGCTGGTCTATGTGATGGTGGCCTTCGGACTGACGGCCTCCGGCATCGTATCCAGTATGTACCTCATTACCAAGTGGTTCAATAAATACCGGGGTGTAGCGGTGGGCATTTTTCTAATGGGATCGAGCTTCGGCGGGGCCTTGTTCAACAAAGTGGCGGGGTGGGGGATAGTCGCTTACGACTGGCGCACCGCCGCCCTGATCTTGCTGGGTGCGGCCACGGTGATGATGCTGTTGCCCCTATTGCTCTTGGTCAGGAACGGGCCCCAAGCCATGGGCCTGCTCCCCGACGGTGAGGTCGTTACCGCCACTAGCGACTTCAAACCCAGTCCTTTGGGCATGACGTTGGGCGCGGCCGCGCGTACTCCCCAATTTTATTTGCTCCTTTTTGCCACTGCCACCCTTTGGTTTTGCATCACCGGCGTGATCAACCACCAAGTGCTGTTCATCGAGAAAGACTTGGGCTACGCCAAACCGTTGGTGACCAATGTGACGGCCTTGTTTTTCTTGTGCAGCGTGGCCGGCAAGGTCATGTTCGGCTTTCTGGGCGATCGGTATGATAAAAAAACCATTATGCTCATTTCGGTCTTCAACTTGTTCATCGGTTCGGTACTGTTGCGTTTCCTGAATGAGTTGCCCACGACTATGCTATATATGTATGCCTTTATCTACGGGATAGCTTTTAGTGGGGCTTTTACCATGATCCAAGTGGTAGTGGCCGAACGCTACCACGGCAGTTCTTATGGAAAAATTTTGGGCATTTTTACCATGATCGACACCTTTGCGGGCAGCGCGGGCATCATCTTGCTGGGCAAATGGCGCCGGGCCAATGGTGATTATTTTGATGGGTTCAACCTCATGATCGCCCTGTGCATCATTGCTTGCGTGTGCGTGCTGTTCATTCGCAAGCCCGCCCCCCAACCCAACTTGATTGCAAATGGCTGAGCATGGGCAAACGGAAATGCTGGGCGAATCGGTGGAAGAGACCTTGGTGCTCACCATTCTGGAACTGGCCGCTGCCCTGAGCAAGCGGGGCGACATGATCAGCGATCGGGTGGGCATTACCACCCAGCAATGGATCGTACTGCTCTACATTTACGGGGATCCCAACATTCCGCTCATTGGCAAAATGCACCGCGAGGGCGGTTTTGTGCCCAATGCCGGGCGCATGGCCTCCGAAATTGCCGATTCGCTCAATGTATCCCGCGCCAATGTGACCAACATGGTCAATGGCCTGATCAGCAAGCAATTGGTTTATCAAGAAAAGGATAACAACGATCTGCGCCGCCGGTTGCTCAAACTTACCCCGGCGGGCATTGGCCTGATCGAGCGCATTGAGCCTTTTCGCCGCAAGGCCAATCATTCCTTGTTTGCCGTGCTCAAGGAAAAAGCCATGAAAGAAATGTTGGTCAATATGAAAGCCCTATTGCACCGGCTTTACCGGGAGGTGTGAGGCTGCCGAAATGGGGGATTAAGCTATGACATTGGCCCACCCAACGAAAGTGGCGGTTGGTGGGTTAGAATTTTGTGACTGCACCTCTGCCTCCGCAATCGGTTTCACTGGCCAAGAGAGCAACTTATCGAAAGGCAAGTTGCAACTATTTTGTAGTTTTATTATTGACCGATAAGCGTCTAACAATTGATAGTTAATTTAATGGAAAAGATCCCGAAGGTTGTTAGATTTACCAAACCAGCAATTACCAACGTTTTGTAAGATGCCGGCGGGGCGCATTTGACACGATATGTTATTTTTCTGTACACTTATTATCCCGCTGCGGTAAAGCACAAAAACTACTACCTAGTTACAAAAAGTCCAAAATCAATTGACGCTTACCCTAACTCAACAACCCTTTTCCCATGCGCGATCCACAACTCTATGACTACTGGGCCTACACCGATCGGCCACCCATCCGGTGGAAAAACGGGGCCAAACTGGCTTTTTGGGTAGCCCCCAATATTGAGTTTTATGAATTGGACCCACCCACCAACCCCCAACGCAAACCTTGGGCACGGCCCCACCCCGATCTGCGCGGTTATGCCATGCGCGACTACGGAAACCGGGTGGGCCACTACCGGATGATGGAGGCGATGGATCGCCACGGGGTGCGCGGCAGCATTTCGCTCAGTGTGGCCATGTGCCAACACCACCCCGAGATCATCGCGGCCTGTGCTGAACGCAATTGGGAGTTTTTTTCGCACGGGATTTACAACACCCGCTATTGCTACGGCATGGATGAGGGCCAGGAACGGGCCATTATCGAGGATGCGCTCCAAACCGTGAAAGCGGCCACGGGGCAAACCATCCGGGGGTGGCTGGCCCCCGCGCTCACCCATACGGAGCGCACTTTTGACCTGTTGGCCGAGTATGGCATCTGGTACTCGTGCGACTTGTTCCAAGACGACCAGCCCCAGCCGTTGCACGTCAAAACGGGGCGCCTCATTTCCATGCCCTATTCGCTGGAAGTGAACGACGTAATCTGTTACAATTCCTATTTACAGTCGCCTAGGCACTACGGCGAGGTATTGAAGCGGCAGTTTGACACCCTCTACGCCGAGGGCGAAACTTCGGGCACGGTCATGTGCATCCCGCTCCACGCCTATTTGGTCGGCCACCCGCACCGGATCAAGGCGTTTGACGAAGCGCTGGCCTATATTACCTCGCATCCTGATGTCTGGGTGACCACGGCTGCCGAGATTGCCGAGTATTATTACGAACACCATTATGAATTGGTGCAAGCCGATATTACCAGAAAACTGGCCAATTTGTGATCATTGTGGCCAATTCAGGACTTGTGACCTTACAACTCTCAGGGTACAATCATCGCCCTTGAGCAATCATTTCTTGGCTTTTATAAACTGGCTGGACTAAAAAATGTTCCATTGCGCAATCTGTTCAAAGAACCTGAGCAGCGCTGGGGGATCCAGTACCAGGGCAAATACAAAGCCGAACAAGGCCCCATACAAGTGGGCCGAATGGTTGATATTACCTCCGCCCTGCTTGTCGAGTTGGTACGAAAAAATCAGATAGACCACTCCCAAAATGAAGCCTGGGATGGAGAGCACAAAATAAATGTTGATGGTTTGGAGGGGAAAATAGAGGATCCAAGCAAAAATGATGGCCGATACTCCACCTGAAGCACCCAACGAATTGTAATTGGGCAAATCTTTGAACTTCAGGTAGGTCGGAATTTCCGACACAATGATCGCCCCTATGTACAATGCCAAATAATACACCGAACCCATGATCGGGCCGTGCATCTGCTTGAACAGTGATTCAATGGCAGCCCCAAAAGAGTAGAAACTGACCATGTTGAACAGCAGGTGCACCCAACCCGCGTGGATAAAGCCCGAACTGACAAAGCGATAATACTCCTGCTTGCGCACTACTTGATAGGGGTTCATCATGAACCGAGAGTAGAGTTTTTCGTTCTGAAATGCGATGATACTAATCAGGACAGTAAGCCCAGTAATGATATCGGTGAGACTTATAGAAGTGTTCATGGATTATTTTTCACGGTGAATAAGTTCGTCGGCAAACTGTTGAAGTGCGGCCTTGCGCTCGGGGGGCAGGTGGGCCGAGGCGAGGGCCGATAGCCCACGCCCAAAGTAGTCGTTCATCTTTTGTGCCGTAATCTCCCGGATCCCCAATTCGTTGTAGATCTCGGTGATGGCGTGCACTTTCTGGGCTTTATCGAAGGTCGGCAAGCCGAGCCAATAGGTCAAGCGTTGCTGTTGGGCGGGGTTGGCCAGTTCCAAGGCCCGAATGAGGAGGAAAGTCTTTTTATTGGCAATAATGTCCCCACCCACTTGCTTGCCAAACTTCTGCTGGTCGGCATAAACATCGAGCAGGTCATCTTTGAGCTGGAATCCCGTGCCCAAATTGACCCCAAAATCATAGAGCAACGCTGCTTGGTCGGGATCGGTCCCAGCCAAGATCGCCCCGAGTTCTAGGCTGAAACCCAACAGCACCGCAGTTTTCAAGCGGATCATGAGCAGGTATTCTTCCACCCCGACGCGATCCAGCGCCTCGAAGTTCATGTCCAATTGCTGGCCTTCGCACACTTCAGCGGCACATTTGCTGAACTTTTGCAGTACCAAGCGCAGGTATTTCTCTTCTAGATCAAAAAACAGTTGGTAGGTTTTGACCAACATCACATCACCGGCCAATAGGGCCACGTTGCCGTTCCATTTTTCGTGGACCGTGGGCTGGCCCCGGCGCAGGGGCGCATTGTCCATGATATCATCGTGCATGAGCGTGAAATTGTGGAACATTTCCACCGCTACCGCATAGGGCACGGCCTGCTCCCAGTCATCGCGGAAAGCTTGATACCCGAGCAGTACCGCCATAGGCCGCATCCGTTTGCCACCCAGCCGCATCAGATAGCGGATCGGCTCGTACAATTCAGCGGGCTGCCCACCCGGTTGCAAGGTGGCAATGTGGCTTTCAATGGCCGTTTGGGCGCGGACAAAATCAAAGGGCATAATGGGATGTTTTCGATACTCTGGGCAAAATTAAGCTGGGATTGGGGAGAATAATGCCCGAAACAATATTTTATCCCAGATGAGCATTGGCTTGAGACGAAAAAAGAGCACAAGTCAATGAAAATCAAAGTGATAATGTGCCCAGATCACTCAAATCATTTTTGGGATTGGCAAACTTGTCGCGTGTAGTTCCCCATGATATGGGTGCTGGGCTGTGAGGGCTTGGAGTGCGGATACTTCCGCCAATTTACCCCCGAAAATGCGTCTGGCCCGCGCTGGCAATAACAGAGTCCAGAAAACCGGACTCCGCTATCTCCGATAAAATCGGTCGGGCCATATTAGGGCCTTGAGCCAAAAAAGCCCCAAAGATTAACCAATCCTTGGGGCTTGCTCCTTACTTGGGCGGGCGGTTTCCCGCACGAATGCCTATTCGTCAATAAAATCTTCTTTGGGGATCTCGCGCACTTCCTGCGAACGCTGGAACGTGAGGCGATCCTCGATGAATTCATCGGTGGCCGTGGTGGTCGATTTGGGCAACTTTTCGTAGTGCTTGGAAATCTCGATCTGCTCGCGGTTTTCAAACACTTCTTCCAAGTTATCCATTGAGGTGGCGAATTCGGCCAGTTTGCCGCTTAATTCCTCTTTAGTCTTGGCCGATACTTGGCGCGAACGCTTGCCAATAATAATGATCGACTCATACAAATTACCACCAGTTTTGGCAGCAATCGACGCTACGTCGCGGGTAACAAGGGCTGGCTGTGAAACGTTCTTCGGCTTTTGAGTCATTGGACGGTGCAATTAAAGGTGATAACGGTTATTGTTTTCCTTGGGCCGCAGTAGCGGGGACACTGAGAGCTTCCAATCTGCGCTGTTCTTCGGAGAGGGTTCTCAACTGTCTTTGGCTGTATTCAAACATATCTTCGGCCGTGCGGGTAAAAGTACTGCTGGGATATTTATCGATCAAAAATTGGTAATAATCAATGGTTTGATTAAAACGTTCCTTTTTCTTGAAATCATAGCTGTTGCGGGCCAAGTCATATTGGGCTTCCAGCCGGCGAAAGGCCACTTCTTCTTGAAATTTGGAGTCGGGAAAATCCTTCTGGAAATTCTCGTAGGCAATCACCGCCGACTTGTAGCGCTCCACTTTTTGATAAAACCGCGCACTGGTGTAGGCTTTCAGTTCAAGCTTGGCCCGCAAATCCAAAATCAGGGCATTGGATTGCTTGGCATAAGAAGTGTTGGGGTAGCGATTGATAAAATCTTGGAAGGCATCAATGGCCGTGAAGGTGTTGGCCTGATCCAAGTTGATGGCCGGCGAGGCCATGTACTGGGAATAACTGTGCATGAACAGGGCTTCTTCGGCAAACTGGCTACGATTGTACGTGTCGTGAAAACTCTTGAAATATGAGGCGCTGGTTTCGTACTGTTGCTGTTTGAAATAGCAATAAGCCCAATAAAACTGGGCCTTTTCGGCTTCGGGCGTGCCCCGCAAGATGGGGATCAGATCCTCGAGTAGAACACCAGCCCGATAGTAATCTTGCTTTTGTTCATAATACTCGATGGCGGCATTGTAGCGAACTTTCCAGTCTTCATTTTTGATCAAACGCTGGAACCTACCGCAACTACCTAGGAGGCAGACGACAAGAAAAACTAAAAAATACTGTTTCACCATAACCACAAAGTTACACAGATAGGATCGATTCACAAAATTTTGGGTAAAGATGACTTAGCGAGCCGAAAGGTTGCACCAATCAAAAGCACAATCAAAAAAAACCAAATTTGGGGTTCGCCCAGCGTTAGATAAAGCATTTGGCCCTAAATTCGTCAAAATATCGATTAAACTCATCTTCTTTGTCATTGGGATCGGCAATGTCGCGCCAAGTGGACACGCCACGCTTGTAGCGCACCCGATTGGCGAGGGGAGAGTAGAACAATTGGAGGCCGCCTGTCCCGGCCAGTTTGGTCAAACTCTTGTACTCCACCGTTTGATCCTGTTTGTTGATCACCCCGAAAACCTCCAGTGGTCGCCCGTCGGGCCTTTCTTTGGCCAATTCGGGCAGGAGTTGGAGGAAAGTGGTGGTAGCGTTGATGTCCAGCGTGCTGGCCACCACTGGCACCATCAACACGTCCGAGGCCAAGATGCTATACATGATCGGGTCGTCGGTGATGCGCCCCGGGGGCAGATCCATGAAAATCAAATCGTACTTTCGCTCGGCCAGGGCCAGCACTTTGGCGAAATAATCTTGGGGGTTTTGTTGGAGCCAATTGAAAGCAAACACGTCATAAGATTGCGGGTTTGCTTCTTGTTGGTGGATCTGTTTGACCGACAATTGAGGATCCGAATCAATGACCAATAAGCGGTAATTGGTTCGGTTGCGGATGGCCGCTGAGGTAAGCATCAGCAATGTACTTTTGCCAGAACCACCTTTTAGGGTGGTGAAAGAAACAATCTTGGGCATTAAATCAAATTTATACTTAGGTTAAAAGGATGCTTGGGTTTTCCGGTTTAGTTGGGACAGTTTTCGGAGGCTTGGCCCGCATCACCCCAAAACCAACTTTGATCGCTGAGCGAGCGGTTGGGCCAAATGAGCCATTAAATGTCACCCAATATTCTTTGGTCGGCAAATCGCCGGGCCGTTTGCGTGGCAACCTATAGCGCAAAGCTACTGCGATTTGGCCATTTGCAACACCCGGGAGGTCTCGCGTTCAGTCAATCGGTTGAACAGTTCGAGCAAAAACCGGGTGCGGTCGCCGGGCTTGCCCCGCCCAATGGTCTGATCGTCGATCTGCACAATGGGCATCACCTTTTTGGTGGTGCCAGTGGTGAACACTTCGTCGGCGGTCCACAGCTCCTCCAACTGGACTGTCCGCTGCTGGATCTTAAAATTATCGGCGGCTATTTCCAGCACGAGCCGTCGGGTAATGCCCTTGAGGATGTTGAGGTGGGGGGTGATGAGCGTATCGCCCTTGAACAAAAAGACATTGCTCCGGCTCAATTCGCTGATCTCGCCTTGGTAATGGTAGAGCACGTCGGCCGCATTTTGGGCCTTTATTTCCTTGGCCAACAGGATGACGCGGATGTAATTGGTGCTTTTGACCTCGGGCAGGTCGCGCAGGTATTCATGGGTGATCACTTTGATGCCCTGGGTAAATTTGCGCTCGTCCACGGGTGGGACCGGCTCGGTCATGATGATCAGGTTGGGCACTCCGGGGGTGATGCCATCGTCGGTATAGCCCCCAGTCAGGACTATGCGGAAGGCTACTTCGGCAAACCCCGACCGGC
>Ga0105045_10005707_pt1 | contig 10968 bp, 13 predicted proteins | sample MAT02_FD_78089 | JGI IMG/M metagenome (GOLD analysis project Ga0105045, IMG submission 78089) | Freshwater microbial communities from Lake Fryxell liftoff mats and glacier meltwater in Antarctica - MAT-02 (megahit assembly) | ecosystem: Environmental > Aquatic > Freshwater > Ice > Liftoff... | reverse complement strand
TGCCTTGGCTTTTTCTTTAGAGAGCCGTAGCACCAAAGCTTGTATAGATTCGCCAGCTTTAGGGGTTTCATCGATGTCGGGTGAGAAGCTATCAAAAGGGACTTTCAAGCGGGCCAGCAGTTCTTGGCGATACACCGAACTGGAGGCTAATATTAATTTGGGCATTTTAATAACTTTTATGATTAGTTAAGGGCAACTTGCAAAGGATTATATCTCAGCTCACGCGCTTTTGACTCTGGCGGCTCGAAAAGATATGATTGTCCCCCTATGTTACTCAATGAACTCCCAGCAACGCTCAATCCACAAAAACTTTGCCAAACGGCTCCAGTTGGTGGCTTGCGCTTGGTTGGTCATATTCCACTGGGCAAATTGCCGAATTTAGACGAAGCGCTTAAAGAGCAAGTGGCAACTGAGGTCGCTGTTTTAGCTGTTTTTTCAATGGATTCAGAGGGTTACGGCTCCATTGCGGGTGACCTATCCGTTGATTTAGTGCTGATTTGCCAACGCTGCATGCAGCCGATGGATCAGTCAATCCGTGCAACTTTTCTGGTGAGTCCCGTCGTAAGTGATGCCCAAGCCGATCGGCTACCCAGCCGGTACGAGCCATTACTTGTTACCGATGGGGAAATAGTTGTTACACAATGGATTGCAGAGGAACTATACCTTGCGTTACCCTTTGTCCCTCGTCATGACTTCAAGTGTGTTAGTCATGAAACATTTAATGATAATATTTGAATTACTAACTATATAATGGTGAATAGAAATGGCAGTAGGACAGGCTAGGACCACGCGCTCAAAACGTGGCATGAGACGTTCGCATGACAAAATCGCTCTGCCGACCTTGTCAGTGGATAAAGAAACCGGCGAAACACATCGTCGCCATCACATGACTGCAGACGGCTACTATCGTGGTCGACAAGTAATTGTATCTGCAGCACCTGATGCTGACGAAGAGTAAAATCATTTGAGAAGTATTTGCATCGCATTGGATGCGATGGGGGGCGATTTTGGTCCCAGTGTTGTTGTCCCTGCAGCATTGGATGCAATCGAACAATACCCTCATCTAAAACTGATCCTCGTGGGTGATGAGCAAAAGCTTAATCCGTTGATTAAGAGCTTGCCGCCCCACGATCATTCACGTTTGCGTGTCCAGCATGCTTCGGAGCAAGTGCTCATGGACGATACTCCGTCTATGGCATTGCGCAATAAAAAAGATTCCTCTATGCGTGTTGCAATCAATATGGTCCAAAGTGGTGAAGCTGCAGCTTGTGTTAGCGCAGGAAACACCGGTGCTTTGATGGCGATAGCGCGATTTGTTTTAAAAACCCTTCCAGGGATCGACAGACCGGCGATTGTATACCCCATTCCGGTGCGGGTAGATCAAGCGGAAATCGGTCGGTTACGAATGCTCGATTTGGGAGCAAACGTTGATTGCCAAGGGGATCACCTTTTTCAATTTGCCGTGATGGGCTCTGTCTTAGCCACAGCTATTGATAACATTGAGAGACCTCGTGTTGCGTTATTGAACATTGGTTCCGAAGAAATCAAAGGCACTGAGGCGGTTAAGCAAGCAGCAGCATTATTGTCTGCGACGGATTTAAACTATATTGGTTTTATTGAAGGTACCGAAATTTACCAAGGCAAAGCAGATGTGGTGGTGTGCGATGGTTTTGTAGGCAACGTTGCCTTAAAAACCAGCGAAGGGGTGGCTAAGATGTTAATTAGCTACTTGCGTCGTGAATTTTCCCAAAGCCTCTATACCAAGTTTGTCGCGATGTTGGCGATCCCAATCTTACGGAAAATCAAAAAACGATTTGATCCGGGCGAATATAACGGTGCGACCTTTTTAGGGTTGAATGGCGTTGTGATTAAGAGCCATGGTAATGCGCCAAGGCACAGCTTTAAAAAAGCTATCATTGAAGCGATGCTTGAAGTGGAAAAAAATATTCCTGAAAAGATCCGCTCTGAAGTTGAACAATATCTGGTCAAGCGATCAACCGCATGAAGTATTCAAAAATTGTAGGAACCGGTAGTTATTTGCCGCCCACCATATTTACCAATGCAGATTGGGAAAAACGCGTCGAAACCTCAGATGCTTGGATTTTCGACCGAACGGGGATCCGTTCACGTCATATTGCAGGCAAAGAGGAATCTGCTTCCAGTATGGGGGCGATGGCGGCACAAAGGGCGTTAGAACAAAGTGGATTGTCACCCCTGGATGTGCAATTAATTATTGTGACTACGGGAACGCCCGACAAAATATTTCCTTCTACCGCTTGTTTGTTACAACATCGTTTAAATATCCCCACTTGTATCGCTTTTGATGTGCAAGCCGCTTGTACGGGCTTCATTTACGGGCTGAGCATTGCTGATCAATTTATCAAGAACGGAACCGTACAAAACGCTTTAGTTGTCGGTGCGGAATTAATGAGTCGTGTGATTGACTGGTCCGATCGTTCTACGTGTGTGTTGTTTGGTGATGGCTCAGGTGCGGTGGTGTTACAAGCCAGCGATACACCCGGTATCGTATCGACCAACCTGTATGCACAAGGTAGTTTTGGTGATCTCTTAACCGTTGAAAACATGCAGCTTGCAGATTACACCGGCCTATTACCAGGAACGACTAAGACAGACAATAATAATACTGAACTTTCGCAATTGAGCCCTTATGTCAAAATGCAGGGCCAAAAAGTCTTTAAAATTGCGGTGAGCAAACTCGGTGAGATGGTCAAGGACATTCAAGAGAAACATCAATTGACTACCGATCAAATTGACTGGCTAATCCCTCATCAAGCAAACATTCGCATTATTCAAGCCACTGCTGAGAAACTAGGACTTTCCATGGAGAAAGTCATTTGTACCGTTGATACCCACAGCAATACTTCCAGTGCTTCAATTCCGTTAGCCTTGGATGTTGCCGTAAGAGATGGTCGCGTTAAGCCAGGTCAAACGCTTTTATTCGAAGCGTTTGGTGGCGGATTAACCTGGGGCTCAGCACTCGTTAAATATTAATCAATAAGATGAATGATTTATATGACCAAGCAGGTTCAATCACTCGCTTTTGTTTTTCCAGGTCAAGGTTCACAACAACTTGGAATGCTAAAAGCGGCTAATCAGTCCTACCCTTTAATTGCAGAAATATTTACGCAGGCATCTGAGGCGTTAAGCAAAGATCTGTGGGCAATAACGCAATCTGATAGCGATACTGAATTAAATCAAACTGAAAATACCCAGCCCATTCTACTGACTGCTTCTGTGGCATTGTGGCGTGTTTGGCAACAGCTTAAGGGGCCTATACCTGCCTTTTTAGCCGGTCATAGCTTAGGCGAATATACCGCGCTTGTTTGTGCAAATGCCATGAGTTTAGAAGACGCCGTTAAATTGGTCGCTTATCGCGGTCAGCTGATGCAGGTGGCTGTTCCAGAAGGAAAGGGTTCTATGGCCGCTATTATTGGCATGGACGATACTGACTTATTGGAAGCGATTTGTATTGAGGTTGCAAAGGGTCAAGTCGTGTCATGTGCCAATTTTAATGCGATAGGGCAAACGGTTATTGCAGGGGATACACAGGCCGTAGAAAGAGCCTGCGCGTTGGCTAAAGAGCGCGGTGCCAAAAGAGCGATCCCGTTACCGGTCAGTGTGCCTTCACATTGTGCGTTGATGAAAGGAGCAGCTGAAAAATTAAAAGACAGCTTAGCCAATATTCGAATTTCGTCTCCGACGATCCCGGTTATTCAGAATGTGGATGTTAAAACACACCAACAGCCTGATGACATTCGCGACGGTCTTATCAGGCAGCTTTATTGCCCTGTGCGCTGGGTTGAAACAATCCATCGTTTAGTGAATGAAGGGACACAGCAAGTTGTTGAGTGTGGTCCCTCCAAAGTATTATCAGGACTCGTTAAACGGATTGATCCTTTAATTAAGCCCTTAAATATTGAGCTTCCTGCCGATATGGAAGCCGCATTACATTTATTGAACAGCTAATAGGGAAATAGTATGTGGCAACTCTCGTCATTAGAAGGCAAAGTCGCATTGGTCACTGGCGCAAGTCGTGGTCTGGGTCAAGCGATAGCACTCACATTAGGGCAGATGGGAGCCACCGTCGTTGGCACTGCTACCTCTGAAAAAGGGGCGCTGGGCATCTCACAGTACTTTGGGGAGCAAGGCATCAAAGGTTATGGTGTTGTTTTAAATGTTTGTGACTCAGAAAATGTGACAACCACGATTGCCAATATCCGCACAACAGCAGGCGCGCCAGTGTCAATACTCGTTAATAATGCTGGTGTTACCCATGATAATTTAATGTTGCGTATGAAAGAAGAAGAGTGGGACAAGACCATTGAAACGAATTTAACGGGTGTGTTTCGTGTGACCAAAGCTTGCTTGCGTGATATGGTCAAAATGCAGTGGGGTAGAATTATTTCGCTCAGCTCGGTTGTCGGGGCGAGCGGCAACGCAGGACAGGCGAATTATGCGGCAACCAAAGCAGGCGTCATTGGTTTTTCGAAATCACTCGCGCAAGAAATTGCCTCAAGGAATATCACCGTTAACGTGATTGCACCCGGTTTCATTGATACCGATATGACCCGCGAATTGAACGAAGCACAACGCACGGGACTGCTACAAAGCATCCCAATGGGTAAAATGGGTGAAGCAAAAGACATTGCAGCCAGTGTGGCTTTTTTAGCATCTGAAGAAGCGCGCTATATCACGGGTGAAACAATCCATGTGAATGGCGGGATGTATATGAGCTAAATAGCAAAATAATGAATTAGCTGCGGAAGAAAGGTGGCGTGAGCAACAGAATTTTGCTAGCATTTCCGCACGTTAAGCCCAGGTGTTTTTTGGGTAGTTAGTCCTTTTACTTATTAAACTGTGGAGCGCAAGTCGAAAAAATGGCTGAGGAACAAGTTGTTATGAACAGCATCGAAGAGCGGGTAACCGATATCGTCGTTGAACAATTAGGTCTTGAACGCGATAAAGTTCAAGCGGAATCTAAATTCGTAGATGATTTAGGTGCAGACTCACTCGACACCGTCGAGTTAGTAATGGCCCTAGAAGAAGAATTTGAAATTGAGATCCCTGACGAAGAAGCAGAGAAGATTACGACTCTTCGTGAAGCGATCGCTTACGTTGAAGAGCACGCTAAGAAGAAGTAACGCTTTTGGGTAAAGTGCCGTTGGTGCTTTACCCAATTTCTATGGAGCTATTATGAGCAGTCAACGACAACGTCGAGTAGTAGTGACTGGCTTAGGGATAATCTCGCCGGTAGGAAACGAAGTAGAGCTCTCCTGGCGGAATATTCTTGCTGGAAAAAGCGGCATATCACAAATCGACACTTTTGATGTTTCCAAATACAGTGCGCGAATTGGTGGTTTGATACGCAATTTCGATCCCAATCATTACGGTATTTCTCCGAAAGATGTCCGCAAAATGGATACCTTTGTGCAGTACGGCATTTCTGCCGCTGTACAAGCCATTCAAGATGCAGGGTTGTCGCCACATCCAGACAATGCTGAACGCATTGGTATTTCTGTGGGTTCTGGTATTGGTGGCTTAGCCTTCATTGAAAAAAATTATGAAGAATTAATGGAATCCGGCCCAAGACGAGTTTCCCCGTTTTTTATTCCTGGTGCCATCATTAACATGATCTCCGGACATGTTTCGATTATGCATGGTTTTACAGGTCCAAATTTAGCCATAGCAACCGCTTGTACAACCGGCGCTCATAGCATTGGCTTGGCAGCGCGCACGATTGTGTATGGCGATGCCGATATTATGGTTGCCGGTGGTGCAGAACGAGCCAGTACCCCTCTTGGGTTAGCTGGTTTTGCGGCTGCTCGCGCTTTGTCGACTCGCAACGATGATCCTGAAAGGGCTAGTCGTCCTTGGGACAAAGACCGTGATGGTTTTGTGCTTGGTGACGGTGCAGGGGTCGTGGTTCTGGAAGAATATGAACATGCTAAAAAGCGTGGCGCAAAAATTTATGCGGAACTCGTAGGGTTTGGCATGAGCGCTTCTGCATTCCATATCACATCATATTCCGAAGGTGGATTAGGTGAAGCAGCTGCAATGACAAACGCTTTGCGTGATGCCCACTTAACGCCTGATGCTATTGATTATGTGAATGCGCATGGCACTTCAACACCCGTAGGTGATTTGGGTGAATGTTTAGCCATTAAAGCCGCATTGGGGGAACATGCAAAACGAGTTCCTGTGAGCTCTACAAAATCAATGACTGGCCATTTACTGGGCGCAGCAGGGGCTGTGGAAGCCATCTTCTCGATCTTAGCATTACGTGATCAGATAGCACCGGCGACTATCAACCTTGAAAATCCAAGTCCTGACTGTGATTTAGATTTTATTCCGAACCATGCACGTGAAATGAAACTGAACATTTGTATCTCCAATTCTTTTGGCTTTGGTGGGACAAACGGCGCGCTTATTTTTAAACGGTTGTAAAAAGTATGGGTCGACCTCTGTAGGTGTCGGCCCGGATCATATTTCCCTACAAAGAATTTATCCCATGGCATCTCTGAAATATCTCGGTATCACGTTCCTATCGCTGTCTTTACTGGCTTTTGCTTACATGGTAATCCTTTTTCCGGCCAAACCACTCAATACAAATGCAATCCCCGTTTATTTTCAAATTGCAGAAGGTGCTTCAGTTCGCACCATTATCTCGCAGCTTCAAGAGCGCGACATCATTCGCCCTTTTGAGGTGCCGTTTTTTTATGGTTACATTAAGCTTAAAGGCTCACAAAAAGGGATCCAAGCCGGGGAATATGTATTTCCTTTAAACATAACGCCCGCGCAACTTTTGCAGAAATGGGTAAAAGGCGATGTCATCATTCATTCTTTTATGGTGACAGAGGGCATGACCTTTGCACAAATGATGAGAGCGATGCAATTTCACCCCGCCATTAAAAAGACGCTGTGGGGAAAAAGTGATGATGAGGTTATGCAACTATTAGGAGAGAGCGGATCTGCTGAAGGGTTATTTTTCCCAGACACCTATTACTTTAAAGCAAAGACAACGGATAAGACCCTGCTTACGCGTGCTCGCAAAACCATGAACGATAAACTAGCCAATGCGTGGCAACATCGTGACAGGACTATTGTGGTCAAATCACCTTATCAAGCGCTTATTTTAGCGTCGATTATTGAAAAAGAAACAGGAAGCGATAGCGAGCGTGAAAAAATATCGGGTGTATTTCAACGCAGAATAATCAAAAATATGCGTTTACAAGCTGATCCTACGGTTGTGTATGGTTTAGAAAACTATAGTGGGCGGATCACCAAAGAAAATTTACAGTCAGAAAATCCTTACAACACTTATCGTCACGCGGGTCTCCCCCCAGGGCCTATTGCCTTACCCGGGATTAAATCGATTGAAGCGGCACTTCATCCTGATAAGGGTGATGCGCTTTATTTTGTCGCCAAAGGGGATGGCACGCACGTATTTTCCAATACACTCCTAGAGCACAACCAAGCAGTTGCTCAATATATACAAAGGATGTCTACCCATGAATCCAAAAGGGAACCCTAAATTTATTACTGTTGAAGGCATTGAAGGTGTCGGAAAATCAAGCAATATTCAATTTGTTGCTGAGTGCCTTAAGGAAAAAGGGTGCGAAGTCGTTTTAACGCGAGAACCCGGTGGGACGCCTATCGGTGAGCGTATTCGCGATATTTTACTGGCAGAATTCAAAGACAAAACCCTAGCAGAAACCGAGTTGTTGTTGCTTTATGCGGCAAGGTTGCAACATGTTGAACACGTCATCAAACCTGCTTTACGAGAAGGCAAGTGGGTTATTTGTGATCGCTTTGCCGACGCCACTTATGCTTATCAGGGGGCGGGCCGTGGTGTCGATTTTAAAATGATCGACCGTTTACATGAGTGGACACTTGGCAGTTTTCGTCCTGATTATACGCTTATTTTAGATGCGCCTGTTGAAGTGGCGTTAGGCCGTATTCAGCATAATCGCGTGCTCGATCGCTTTGAAAAAGAAAAAGCAACATTTTTTGAAAAAATACGACAGTACTATTTAAGTCGAGCAGCGCAAAATCCATCTCAATATGTCGTTGTTGATGCATCAAAAGAATTAACGGATGTTAAAGAAAGCTTGGCCAATATTATCGCCTCACGTTGGATGTCTTTTGCATGATGCAAAATATCACTTATCCTTGGTTGACTAATGTGACCTCGCAATTAGAAAAATTGTATCAGTCGCAAAAATTTCCGCATGCTTTACTTCTTGTGGGAGCCGAGGGGCTGGGACAGCAGAGAGTGGTTGCTGCTTTATCGCAATTATTACTGTGTCTTTCGCCGCAGAATAATCGTGCTTGTGGACACTGCAGAGCCTGTCATCTTTTTTCTGAACAGCATCATCCAGATTACCGCAGTCTGGGCGAAAACAATGTGAATATCAGTATTGATGATGTGCGTGAGATTACTGTTTTTTTAAGCCAAGCATCACATCAAGCAGGTAATCGTGTGGTTGTGATTGTAGCCGATAATCTCACGGTTGCTTGTGCAAATGCCTTGCTTAAAACATTGGAAGAACCACCCAAGCAGACATTTTTCATTTTAATGGCAAAACATCCATCGAACGTTTTGCCAACCATAAGAAGCCGATGTTTTGTTCTTAGTATTCCAGTGCCATCCTGTGCGCAGGCCTTAAGCTGGCTGCAACAACAGTATCCGAACAAAGCAGTGGGTGACTTAAGCTGGAACCTCAAAGTTGCTGGAGGGGTGCCGCTTAAAGTGCAAGCGATGACACCAGAAGCGCTGGATAAATCTCAAGCGATGCTTGCGTCCATTCTGTGTTCTGAAGATTTGAGTGGCTTTTATTCCGACGATAGCCAACGTTGGTTATCGTCGCAGGGGCGAGAAGCACTATACTTACTATATTATTGGGTGACTGAGTTGATCCTTTTTATTGCAAGTGGCACCACTGTATTTACGGACAAGTATGCTTTGCAATTGAAACAGCTGTCCTGTCGACGAGCCGATCGTTTGTTAGGCTTTTTAGATAGGATCATTGATGCAATACAAGCATTAAAGCAACCTGGGGTTAACAAGCAGTTATTATTTGAATCGCTATTTTATGAATGGCACGCGTTAAGGGAATAAAGAATGAGCTCTGCGAATATACCGATAGAAGAGGAATCCGCTAAGCCAAAGCAAAGCGTTCTTTCTTTGACTATTCGGGATAAAGCAGTCTTATATGCAACCTATATACCCTTCATCAAGCAAGGTGGTTTATTTATACCCACCAATAAGCCCTACCATTTAGGTGATGAAATTAGCATGATCCTCAATTTGATGGAAGAAACAGAAAAACTCCCATTGACTGCAAAAGTGGTTTGGATCACCCCAAGTGGTGCTCAAGGTAATCGTGCTGCCGGTGTGGGTGTGCAGTTTCAAGGTGAAGACGGTACGAAAATTCGTAATAAGATTGAAACTTACTTAGCAGGTGCATTAAAATCCGAACGTCCTACCCACACGTTGTAACCAGGCATGATGAATAGCTTTGTTGATTCCCACTGCCACTTAAATATGCTTGATGATGTTGAAGCGGCACTGTTATATGCCAAAGAACAAAATGTTTTACATTTCTTATGCGTTGCGGTCACTTTAGAGGATCACAGTGCATTAACAAAAATTGCAGAACAGCACCAGAATGTTTACATATCAGTGGGGTTGCATCCCAACGAAATGCCAGAACAGGTCATTACAATATCTGATTTATTACCCTTAGCCAAGCACGCACGGGTGATTGCTATTGGTGAAACGGGTTTAGATTACTTTCGGGTTGAGGGTGACAAAAAGTGGCAGCAAGATAGATTCATTCAGCATATTGACTGCGCAAAGCAATTAGATAAGCCGCTGATTATCCATACCCGCCAAGCCAAAGAAGATACCATTAAACTGCTTCAAGAAAACGATGCCAAAAGTGTGGGTGGCGTGATGCATTGCTTTACAGAAGATTGGGAAACCGCGCGGCAAGCATTGGATTTGGATTTTTATATTTCATTTTCAGGCATCGTCACCTTTAAAAATGCGACCGATTTACAGGAAGTGGCAAAAAAAGTTCCTTTAGACAGAATCTTAATTGAAACCGACTCACCTTATCTTGCGCCGGTGCCGCATCGCGGGAAGACCAATCAACCAGGTTATGTTTGTCACGTTGCTGAGTATATTGCAGCCTTGCGAGGTGACACCCTAGAGTCTATTGCCCAAAAAACTACTGAAAACTTCTTTACTTTGTTTTCCCCTCCATCGTAGCATTGAATATCTTTTTTACACGATTGCAGATGGGGATTTGCCATAATGTACAGGATGTCACTGATAATTTTAGCTATGGTATGCAACTATCCCACGATAAGCTTATCTTCTGAGGTAAACAATAAAGTCGAGATCGCCTCCAAGAGCGAACTTCAGCAGTGGGTGGCTGAGGCGAATAAAGGTAACACGCCAGCTCTTATCAAGTTAGGTGACCATTATTACTCTGGTCGCAAACTCAACCATAATCTAACTAAATCAATCCACTATTACCAAAAGGCGAGTCAGCTCGGTGATCCTTTAGCGGACTATCGTTTAGCAGGTTTGTACAGTAAGGGTAAAGGCGTAGAAAAAAACGCTAAAACCGCTTTTGAATTTTATGAAAAGGCAGCTAACAAGGGTTTAGTCGCTGCGCAAATGCGCATGGCCTTTTTATATGAGAAAGGGGCAGGCGTAGAAAGAGACCCGCAAAAATCCCTCGAATGGTACCGAAAAGCCGCCGCAAAAGGTCATGCCCAAGCGCAATATAAATTAGGTCTAGCACTGAGCTCTGGTATGGGCACTGATAAAAATATCCCGCAAGCCGTAGCATGGTTAGAGCGTGCGGCAAAGCAAGGCTCGCAGCTAAGCAATGTTTATAAAATTAAATTAAAAGAAAAGGTAACACCACAAGCATT
>Ga0105045_10005705_pt1 | contig 10969 bp, 9 predicted proteins | sample MAT02_FD_78089 | JGI IMG/M metagenome (GOLD analysis project Ga0105045, IMG submission 78089) | Freshwater microbial communities from Lake Fryxell liftoff mats and glacier meltwater in Antarctica - MAT-02 (megahit assembly) | ecosystem: Environmental > Aquatic > Freshwater > Ice > Liftoff... | reverse complement strand
TGTAATTGGTGTTTCTGAAAGAACAATGGAAAGGTATCTACAACAATTAAAAGAAGCAGGGCTAATCGAATTTAAAGGAGAAGCAGCTCAAACTGGCGGTTATTATTTAACTAAGAAAATGAAAGCAAAACTGAAATGAAAAATAAAGCACGAAAGCACAACAATCGCTAAAAATCATAGCCGCCTTAGGGGATGCTCCGCTTCATATACTCGCGTTGGCAAACATTATTTACCCAAGTTTCGCACATCATTGAAATTTAGCATAGATTTGAAAATAGGGTCTTAGACCACTTGATCCGCATTGTTAAAAAAAAACGAACACCAACCTGCAATACCACAAATTTCATAGCCAGGCAATCACCATCGCCTGACCGCTGGCCTCTTTCTATTCTGTAGAAAAATCAGGCAAACTCATGTTGGGCATGACTGAAATAAACTGACCGAAACTTGTTACTTATTGGTCATTGGTTTGGTAATTGGTTTGGTGATTAGGTGATGATTTATACTCAACAATTAGTTGTATTTTGCGATTGCCAATATTTGGTCATGGGACAAGCATCAAAAAGTAATCGGCAGTTTTATTTTAATATAATGCGACTGTTTTTTCTGGGATTTTTTTATTTCATCATCCCGGCTTACGGGCAGGTTGCACCTGTTGGATCTGCTGATTGGGGCCATCTGCTTCCTCTGGTGGTTTCAAATGAAGTAGTGCTTTGCACCACCACATATGAAGGAAATGAAGCCGTCGATGGTGGCCTGTATCTCGCGACTTTGGATGCGGAAATTACCGATACACTGCACACCGGCGCATACAGCCTGCTCACCCATCAGGGAGCACATTTCATTGCTATGGACGGCATCATATACCGTTATTCTCAGGGAGAGCTTGTTCCTCAATCCGCTCTCCTACCACACCCCGTTCAGCAGTTAATCGCTCCGCCTGAGGGGCTTTTTGATGTTTCGTTTATCGGATTATCCGATGAGGCAATCGTTTTAGGGTTGTCGGGACTGGTTCAGGTTATCGAAACACCTTTCACCGCGATTGAAGTCGACTATGACGGGTCTGAATTGTATGCTATTGGGGAAATGACCGTTCTGCGCATATCACTGACCAATTACGAAATAACGGAAACCATATCTTTTCCAGCAAACCATACACCCATATTCGGTTCCTGTTCAGGTGGGATTATTTTGCTTCGCGATGATCTCTCCGTTGCAAATCACCTTGCGCGGTTTAAGCGATTTGATCTGCACACTGGCATAATAAGCACAATTACTGATTTTTCCGGTCAGGAAAAGTGGCTTCCCTTTGGTATGGAGAAGGCTCAAAAAGCGGCGGGTATTGTTTATCTTTCGGGCAGAGGTGCAGATCCCTATTCGAATCACATCTGGCCGCTTTATGGGATGTATGCCGCCCGCGTATATCTCAGTGCAGGCGTGGTTGAATTGGCAGACGTTTTCAGCGAAGTAAACGCAGATGCCAATTTGCATCCCAGGGTTTCAATGGCGTCATCTACCGGGGTGGTATTCGGTTGCTTTTCCAGAAATGGCACAGAACCCCACATTTTTCGTGATGGACAGCTTGAAGTATTGCGAGACATCTATCCGGGTTTTGGGTCTTCCATTTCGCTCAGGCAAAAACCGTATTCACTTGAAAATAAACTATTTTTCACTGCCATTCATCCTCTTGCAGGGCATAGCCTGTGGTCTACTGAAGGCACACCGGAATCGACCTTTCCGATTGCATCGCTGTCACATATTTCCGGCGCCGCTGACCTTGTCATTTTTCCGGAAACGGAAGGCTCCCAAGGGTATATGGTGATACAGGAAGAAAATACGAGCAGGCTGTACAGTTTTAATCCACTCTCTTCCGGGATCGAATTGCCCGGTCCGGCAAAAGACGCATGGGAAGTGGCTTACACTTCAACTGGGATGGGCAATCTTTATGGTGTACCATCTCACACTTCAGGACCTTCAATTGGAATTGCAGATGATGCATCCGTGGCTATTCTTCACAAGGGACTGTCTAGCATGCTCGATTATGCCGCTCAAAATTCGCCGCATGTTTGGCAACGGAAATTATTGACTTTTTATCGTTCGGGTTACGTGCATGTGCACGACTCCACCGGATCGCCGACGGGAAGTTTTCGGTTTGACCAAAACAATACCAGTTATGCCTGCATGGCGCGTGATGCAGCTTCGGGAAAAATGATCGTTGCTGTAAAACACCGCGCAAGTACCACCTATCTGGATGATATAGCTTATGAGCAAAATAGCGATGGTTATTTTCTGGTAGGTCTTGCGGCGGATGCTTCCATCGAATTTATAAGCTATTTTCCGGCAGGGCATCTATTCATCATCGAAGCAATGAAATACATTGGGGATGAACTCTTCGTAGCGGGTGCTTTCGTGGGAGCGCTTGGTTTGAATGGTATTGATATCATTGGAAATGAGCCTATGCGATGGCAAGCATTCGTGGCGGGATACGATGTAACTCTCCAAAATTTCAAATGGGTGAATAAACTTCCGCTACAGCAATCCAGTCTGTACGGTGGAGCTTTTTCATTGGAAACTGACCTCGCTCAAAACGCTCTATACGTGGTTACGGGCGGATCCAATCCGGCGGAAAACCTGAATTGCAACGGTATGGTCTCACACGTACAAATTGCGCGTATTCATGCGACATCCGGATTCATTCAATGGAACAATATCCTGCGCTCGGGAAGTGGTATCAGACCTGCTGGATTAATTAAACTGTCCAACGGCACGGTGTTTACCACGGGAGTGGCATATGGCAACATACGTATCGAAGATTTACATCTCAAAAAAACAACCGTTGCGTTTGCCGGGTGCAGTACACAGCGATTTCTATTGGGTGTTGACGCCGGCACCGGTGCCGCATTGACACTGGTAAATACAGACCCGGGAACGGGTGCTTTACCACAAGTGATGCTGCCCGCCGGGGAAGGCTTCGCCATTCTTTCTTTAACTCCCGGAGAGGAGGTAACCCAATCTAGCAATGGCACCTGGAGTGCATTGATGAACCTTGAAACCAGTGTGTTTAGTCCATCGGGCCGCCATTTGCAAACCAAGAGCTATCCGACTGAGATACATGTCGGTTCAGGACGGGAAGACTTCATTGCCAAACATCCTGTTTCCGCGGGTCTTCATCCCGAAAATGGAATTTTTCTCGCAGGGGCAAATTTGTGGCATGGCACTTTAGAAGGTCATACTTTTCGCCCGGTCGCTCAAAATTTTGAGTTTGGTGGATCCATCATCATTCAGCGCCGACTGATGGATTTCAGCCCTTATAACAATGATCCCTTCCCATTTGATGAGAACGACGAGTTGGTCGTGTATCCCAATCCCGCAGATCGTTCAGTGCGGGTCTTATTGCCTCCCGGTGACCGGGACGCCTATGACTTCCTTTCCATTTACGATGTGGCCGGCAGAAGAATTCGAAGCTCATCGATCGCACCCGTCGCGAGGGAATTTCTTCTGGATGTGTCGACTTTGTCGCCGGGGGTTTATATCATCCGGATGGAAGGAGAGGAAATTCGAAGCGGAAAATTGCTTGTGCAGAGGTAGATTTGGTGATTTGTTGATGTATGTCTGGAGTATTAATTCCTTCGTGCAAGCTTGGGCACAGGCCTTATCCCTCAGAGACTCCCTGCGACCGGTTTGGGATTTATAATGTGAGTAGGTAAGGGATTTGGGCGATTCTAAAAACGACTTCAATGTGAGCATATTGGCGAGAAAAGCCATTGGGTAGTGGGTCAACTCACTACCCAGTACCCACTACTTACGCGTTCTCCAGGCCTTCCAGCCACCGCTTGACCACAATGCCCAAATGATCAGCACTGGTTGGAAAAACAGGCGAATCAAACGTGCACGGTCTGAATCCAATGCGCCAAAAGCGTCTTTACCGTCCAGATACTGCGCGATATTGCCAGGAAAAATCAAAATAAAAAAAAGCGCCAGCGCCCAACCAAAACGTACGCGCTGGTTTTTCCAAAACGCCAATCCCAGACCCAGTATGATTTCTACAATACCAGATAAGATCACGACCAGGTCTTTGGTCAGGGGAACCCAGTCAGGAACCTGGGCTTGAAATTCCATCCTGTTAAATGTGAGGTGGCTAAATCCGGCAATAATCATAAAAAGCGCCAGCAGGATGCGAAATGTATTTTGTAAGCGCGTGGTTTTTATGTGTGATTTCATGGATATTAATTTGGCCTGCATGCATAAGGCATCGCCCCCAAAGTTAAACGCATTTCCAAAAATCCAAATGGTCAGGAGTGGTGGGCAAAATGGTCTGAAGGATGGCGGGGAGAATTCTCACTTGTCTGAATATGCCAGTCCTTTTACCACTAATAATCCGTCTTAATCTTCCGGTTAGAAGGAATTTTAAGCTGGTAGCTGAAATCATGATCGGTGTTATCGTCCAGCACGTCGAGGCCGTACTTCACCTTATTCGGATTGTCAATCACAAGTGTGCCAAAAAGGCGGTCCCAAATGGAAAAAATATTCCCAAAATTCGAGTCTGTCCATGGCCGCTGGAAATGGTGTTGAAACTTGTGCATATTTGGCGTAATGAAAAGAAGACCAAAAGAATAATCTATCCAGGCAGGGGTAGTGACATTTGCGTGGGTGGCGTAGGTGAAAAGGATGGTGACGATCCGGTAAAAAAGGTAATACGCGATGGGTGCCCCAATAATAATAGCCGCGAAAAGTGAAAAAAGTTCGCGAAAAATATAGTCGCCGGGGTGGTGGCGCGTGCCACTGGTCTCACGTCCACCTTGGTATCGCTGGACTGAACCATGTGGAACCGCCACATCAAGCACACTTTGTGTAAGAGGTAGTGCACAATGTATTGCGCAATAAGGTCGAAAAGCATCAGAGATATGATCAGCTCAAACCAAACTGGCCAGTCGATTGGGAAGAGCTATCCAAACTGATTAACCTGCAACCAATTGAAAACACCCAAAGCCAAAATTCCGAAAAGGATGTTGATTATCAGGGTGAAACTGAGAAACCCAAAATTGATTTTGGCGTGTTTCCATTTTTTATAACTGTGCGTCATGAGTGGATACGCACCTTCAAAGGCCCAGAATACGCTCAGACAACCCACCAGCCGGACCAGCTTTTGCCAGGTCGGCATCAATTCGAAGAAGAAAAGAAATTCGTTCATGGCCATGCTTTTGCAAAATGCCAAGAGTAAAGATAAGCAAACGGAAGAAGGGAAAGAAAGAGGCGCGAAAACGAAATATTCCTAAAACTTCCAATTTTCTTCCAAATCGTTTACGTAATTCGCCCTTGTGAAAATCCTGATTATAGAAGATGAGGCATCTCTTGGCCGCGATATGGTGAAATACCTTACCAATGAGAAATTTCGTTGCGAATGGGTGTCCAACTATGTCGCTGCAATGGAAAAGGTGGGCAATTATAATTATGATTGTATTGTGCTTGACCTCATGCTACCGGGAGGAGATGGATTAGAAATTCTCGATGCACTTAAAAAACTACAAAAGCAAGACGGTGTAATTATTATTTCGGCAAAGAACTCAATTGAGAATAAAGTTGCCGGATTGAAATTAGGAGCGGATGATTATCTCTCTAAGCCTTTTCACCTCGCAGAACTCTCGGCGCGTATAGAATCAATCGTGAGGAGAAAACAATTCGACAGTCAAAACCTCATCATTCAAAATGAACTGACAATCGACTTACGCTCCAAAACAGTGGAGGTGAATAAAAATCAGGTAATCCTTACCAAGAAGGAATTTGATCTCCTTTTGTTTTTTGTTGGAAATAAAGGCCGAGTTCTCTCCAAAAGCGCAATGGCTGAGCATCTTTCTGGAGATTATTCAGATATGTTTGACAATCACGACTTCATATATGCGCATGTAAAAAACTTGAAAAAAAAATTGAAAGATGCTGGATATGGTGATTACATCAAAACCATGTACGGAAGTGGATATAAATGGCAACAATGACCAGACTACTCAATAAACCGCTGAAAGCATTTGGCTTCTACGCCCTGATTATACTGCTTACCAGCATCCCAGTGTACGTTCTCGTGGTAGACTACATTTGGTTGACCGAACTCGACGAAAGTAATTGGCTCACCCTCCAACACACAAAAGAGAAACTCCAATCCAGAGAATTTACCGAAGCTGACATTTTAAAAATCAACCAGATTTGGGGCGAACTTCAACCGGGCGTTTCCATTGTCAAATCTGATCATAAGATCCCGGAGGATAGCATTTATGAGGCAATGAGGCCAAACGAATTCGATCCTTATGACTCAGAAGACCGCTTTCGCGGATTAAAATCACAGCTAAAAATAAACGGATACCTTTACGAAATCACCATAGAAACGAATGTTGAAGAATCTAATGAAACGCTATTGGCTGTGGCGATTGTCACAATTTCCTTTTTTATAATTCTGATTCTTGGATTCATACTTCTCAACCGTAATATTTCCTTAAAAAGTTGGCGGCCTTTTTATCAAACACTTAATTCACTAAAATCTTTTGACCTTTCGAAAGATCAGCATCTTAAATTGCCACATAGTGATATCGAGGAATTTAAAGAATTGAATAAATCACTTCTAAATCTGGTCGAAAAAAATGTAGCGGCATATGAGCGACAAAAATCATTTACAGAAAATGCTTCTCATGAACTACAGACACCTATTGCCCTGCTAAAATCAAAATTAGATTTGCTGCTTCAGGAAAGAGGACTAACCCCGCAGATCAACGAGCTCCTGAGTGGCATTCATGCACCTTTATCACGGCTATCCAGAATCAACAAAAACCTAGTGGTACTCGCTAAAGTTGAAAATAATCAAATTGGAGAACCGGAATATTTAAAGGTAACAGACCAAATAAATTCGTCATTCGCATTATTCGAGGATTATATTATTGCCAAAAATCATTCTATAGAACAAAAATTTGAAAATATATTGAATGTCCATGCGAATCCTTTCCTTCTCGAAACCCTATTGACCAACTTCTTATCCAATGCCATCAGACATACTCCGAATGGAGGAAATATTAAGGTTCAACTGAAAAACAGAACGCTCATTTTCTCAAATTCGGGCAGGAATGAGCTCATCCATAAGCACATGTTTGAGCGGTTCTCGCCGACCTCAAAAAACCAGATCACCAGCGGTCTAGGACTTGCCATCATAAAGGAAATAGCAAATAAGTATGGTTGGAAGGTGGCATACCAGTTTGAAAATGGATTTCACATTTTTTCCATCGAATTCTAAAAATTCAAATTTTCTACCAATTTTCATTTGTATTTCGCCGATAGATTCTCTCAGGGAGGAAAATATGGAATTGAGAGCAGAACTACGGCAAACAGAAATTGCTGAATCAAATTTGGGAACTTCACACAAATTTGAAAAGGAAGCAAGAAAGAAAAAATTCGATGAAGTCAGTGATTCAAATCGAATACCCACAACAAGATTGAAAATGTAAATTATGAAGATTAACTTTTTGATATTCGCATTTTTTTCGCTCATTCCTCTGTTAATCAAGGGTCAAAACACCTTAGTGAGCGTCTCAGGTACGATAGAAAACAAAACGACCCATACAGTTCTTCCATACGTTAATGTGGTGGTGCTTTCGGGCGTTGATTCCACTTTCATTTCCGGCACCATCACAAATGACAACGGTATTTTTAATATAGCCGAAGTGAAACCAGGAGAATACCTGCTGGAAGCTTCCTACATCGGATTTGATAAATACACCATTGCAATCTATGTTGGGTCAAATTCAAAATATGTTGATATCGGAAGAATTGCGCTCTCTGCAAGCATGCTCGAACTGGATGAGACAGTGATCATTGCAAAGCAGGATGCAGTAGGTGGTGCCATGGACAAAAAGACGTACAACATAGCCGAAAATGTAAGCCAAGGTGGGGGCACGGTACTCCAATCGATGAATAATCTGCCGGGAGTGAGCACACAAGATGGTAAAGTGCAACTTCGGGGAAATGATCAGGTGATGGTTTTGATTGATGGAAAACAGACGGCCATCACCGGGTTCGGCAACCAAAATGGCCTCGACAACTTGCCCGCCTCTGCGGTGGAACGAATCGAAATTATAAATAATCCATCCGCGAAATTCGATGCAAACGGCAATGCCGGCATTATTAATATTATCCTTAAAAAAGAAGAAAAAACAGGGTTCAACGGAAAAGTTGGATTGACTACTGGCGTTGGAGCGCTCTGGATTCGAAAAGAAAACCTACCCGATATACGCCCACAATACCAAAATACACCAAAATTGAATCCGACGATCGCATTAAATTATCGGAAAAAGAAAATCAATATTTTCCTGCAAGCCGACAATTTATATACGGAAACTCTGAATAAGAACGAGTTCACCATCCGAACATACAACGATGGCACAGTGATCAATCAGCAATTGAAACGAAATCGGAATACCAATTTCTTTACATCCACAGTTGGAATGGACTGGACATTGAATGAGCAAAATTCTCTGACGCTCTCAGGATTTTTTAGCCGGGAAACGATTAAAGATTACGGAGACCAACCAATCTTTAATGGAAACTCTGATGTGCGTCGGAGGCTCTGGCAATTTTTGGAAGACGAAAGAGTAACCGCTGCGATGGGTACAGTTGCCTACCAACACACATTTCAGCAACCCGGCCATACGTTAAATCTCGGCTTCAACTATACCTTTGATCGGGAAGACGAAAAATATTTTTTCACCAATACCCGGCCAACATTCACCACCAAAGAATCATTTGCCCTCATTGCCGATCAGAAAGTGGCAGATTTTACGTTGGACTATACCCGACCTCTCAAACATGGCACACTGGAAACGGGCATGAAACTTCGAAGAAGAACGATTCCAACAAACATGCAATTCAACCCTTCTGCGGCCAACTCTGTGCTCGATACCGGTGCCGACGGACAGGCCACCTATAAGGAAATCATTCCGGCCATCTATGGAAACTACACTTACGAAGTGAAAAAACTGGAAGCCGAGCTAGGGATGAGAATAGAATATGTCAACCTTAAATACGCGGTCGATCCCAATCACAACACTTATCAAAGCAATGGATACAATTACCTCCAACCTTTTCCGAATGCAAGAATAACATACAAACTGAATGATAAAAATAAAATATCCGCATTCTACAACCGCCGGGTTGACCGGCCTGACGAGGGTGATATCCGCATTTTTCCAAAATACGACGATGCAGAAATTATCAAAGTTGGAAATCCCGCACTCCGTCCACAGTTTACCAACAGAATTGAAGTAGGATATAAAAACACCTGGGATTCAGGCTATTTGTATGCCGCTGCTTACCGCAAAATGTCGGATGGAACCATTACCCGTGTTGCCACCTCCGTGGATACCACCAATCTGATTTACAACATATCACAAAACACGGGGAAAAGCTACAATACGGGAATCGAACTTCTTTTCTCAAAGGAAATTTCCGAAAAGATAACACTCAACTTTAATGTGAACGGATACCACAACCTTATCCATGCGTTTACTGTCGTAAATCAATATCCAGTCATCAATGTTTTCACTGCACCTCAGCAGGATATTTATTCCGGAAATATAAAATTGAATACCAATTTCAAATTACCGAATAATACAGAAGCACAATTAACAGCCGTCTACCTCGCCCCTGACATTATTCCGCAAGGCACTATCCGGGCACGCTTTTCCCTTGATGCAGGATTTAAAAAAATCATTCAAAATGGCAAGGGTGAAGTCCTCTTGAATGCAACAGACCTCCTGAATACAATGATTATCCGTAAGAAGATCACTGGCAATAATTTCAATTTCACGAGTGCAGACTACTACGAAACACAAATAATAAGGCTGGGTTACAGTTACAAATTTTAGTTATGAACTCAAGTTTTGCACATCACCTATTCGTAGTAGCGACAAGGGAAATAGACCTTCGAAAAGATAATTTTTTGAACTCTTTCAGTCCTAATTTCTAAATTGACACCAGCTCTGAAGGGGTCAAATATCTATAGTTGTGTTACGTGTGTAGATTTATGTTTTGGCGGAATATTAGGCTTTTCCAACAAAAATTGTTATAAAACCCATGTGTGAAACTTGAGATATTTATACACAAAGCTTTAGCTGACAAGGCAAAGAATTTAAGCGGCCCTTTTAACTCAATTGTAGTTATGGTTGCTTTCATGTTTTTTTGATTTGATGCCAACGGCTAATGTACGATGCTTATCCCGTAGGGTATGCACTATACAGAATGTCAGCGTTCGTTCATGTTTTACTCGGATACCTCCATCAAATATTTTATGATCAAAAGATTCATCACAAGGGTTTCTGGAACAACTTAGGTCAAATCGACTCCCGCAAGGAAGGCTTTGCTGGCGCAATCAATTTACCTAAAACAAGCTCCCAATGTAGATGCTGGATATGATGGTGGGTGCTGCCCAACGGCGTTGCTCTCTAAAAAAAGAAGAACAACAAAATGCACATAACTGTCCGCTTGGCAAAATGCCTGCAAATGGATCACTATACTTGCGAGGTTCCGGTGGGCACTTCGCCACGCGGACTGACGTTAATGTGCCGGTGTGCTCCCGCGCTATATCCGGTGCGTATTTTTAAAGCTGTTTAAAAGGTTGTGAAGGGGTTTTAAAAAAATTTCCGGCATCTATTACCTTCCAGGCTTCTTAGATAATAAACATCGTGAAATGCTTTACTTTTAAACAATATGCATCGTAAAAGAAGTCTTTCACGGTACCCAAACCATAAGCACGTAGCTGACTTTGATATTCCAAATCTCAGTTATTCCAGTTAAAGTGAGATGATGCCAAACTTTATCTTCCGTTGATGTAAATTCGCGACCTACATTCAGACAAATGATCATATGAAAAAAATTCAACTCCTGGTACTTTCAGCTTTGATGAACGTCGCGCTATGCGCACAAGAGGATAGCACTT
>Ga0105045_10005701_pt1 | contig 10973 bp, 17 predicted proteins | sample MAT02_FD_78089 | JGI IMG/M metagenome (GOLD analysis project Ga0105045, IMG submission 78089) | Freshwater microbial communities from Lake Fryxell liftoff mats and glacier meltwater in Antarctica - MAT-02 (megahit assembly) | ecosystem: Environmental > Aquatic > Freshwater > Ice > Liftoff... | reverse complement strand
GTGGCGCTGGCGGGTATTGGCTTTCAAACCAGCCCCCACATTTATATTGGTGGCGTCGTGGGAGCCAGTGCCATTCAGATGATTGAAGCCGGGGACCGCAACGCCGCAGGCCGGTACACCATTAAGGCCACTGGATTTAAACCCACCCTGTTGTACGGTTTGCAGGTATCCGCCGAACTGCGCCGGGTATGGGTGCAAGCCAATTTAATAAACGGGCAGGGGTTAGGCATCGGGCTTACGTACTTCTTCTAAGCACCCGGCCAGCCAGCGGAGCCGCACCGGTTGCGCTGGCTGGCCGGGTGCCTGATCGAAACACCGCCCCAGCTGGGGAGGCCGGTCGGCAATTAACACCTCACCTCACTCAATCATCGCTGTGCGCAAGATATAACAGGGGGATGGGTGCAGGCCGCGTAACCTACTACGGACGTCTGTTCGGGTAAGACAGACCCGGTGCCCGTATCTTTAGGATATCATACACACTATAAATTATGGCCGCTATGAACAGGGAAACGCCCCAGCAACGAATTGATGGTTTTATAAATCGCTGCCAGGAAATCGCGCAGCAGTACAGCAAGAAACCACGTCAGGCCGGTGAACGGCTACTCGTGGGCGTGCTTCACGATGGTCAGCAGGAGACTTGTCCAACGATGGTAAGCTGGCTGATTACCTGGCAACCGGTAAAAGTGGGGGGTCGGTACGAGAAACGAAAAATTGATGGCGATGGAGCCACCTATGAATCCAGAGAAGTGACCGTGCTGGCGCTGCTACCAACGGGTCCTGCGGTAGCCTGATGACGACCCTACCCGGCCAAAAGAGCCTACCTATTTGTGTACCTTTACTGTATCAAAACGAAGTAAAAAAGATGGAAAACAACGGACAAAAATCAGCAGGTACCTCCCGGACATTACTAACGGAGATGATCCAGGCGGCCTACCGGCAGAAGGTTGAGGATGGCCATGGCACGATCATGCCCGAAGCGTATTTGCATGATGATTGGCAAGTCAGTTACCCACCCCTAAAAGGGTAGGCTTGTATCAAATGGCAAGTATCATTGAAATGGTTCCTGCAAATGAGGAGTTTCAGGAACGGTTTCGGAGCTGGGGCAACGCACGTCAGTACGTCAGTTACCCATCCTTAAAGGGATAGCTTGCTTAATAAACAAGTCTGACTGACCCGACTCAGTACCCTTTGGGGTGCTACGTTAGTACCGTCACGATACCGTCAGGTACACTACCAGCCTGACGCTCTATCGACTGTCATTAAACACGACCTGGGTAGGTCGAGTGTGGCAGTCCTAAAAAGCGGCTCTAACTTTGTTTAGGTAAACTTTACCCGCGTAAGCGGAGAACGAAACAGTAAGTTTTATGCAAAACCGCGTCTTTGTCTTAAATGCTGACCGCACCCCCCTCATGCCCTGCCATCCGGCACGGGCCAGAGAACTGCTGAGTACAGGAAGGGCCGCTGTGCTGCGCCGGTTTCCCTTTACCATTATCCTCCGGCAGGAAGTAACCGCACCAGCAACCCAGCCTGTGCGGGTCAAAATAGACCCCGGCAGTAAAACCACCGGACTGGCCGTAGTAGCGTGTTTTCCAAAAGGAGATCGACTGGTATTTGGGGCTGAATTAGCCCACCGGGGACAGGCCATTGTAAACAGTCTGGAAAAACGCCGGGCGATTCGCCGGGGACGAAGGGCGCGGAAAACTCGCTGCCGGCAACCCAGGTTCCTCAACCGCACCCGGCCCAGCGGTTGGCTACCGCCCTCCCTGATGAGCAGGGTCCATAACACGCTGACATGGGTACGCCGGTTTCAGCGATTTACTCCCATTATGAATCTGTCGGTCGAGGTCGTTAAGTTCGACACCCAACTCATGCAAAACCCGGAGATTTCTGGCGTCGAGTACCAGCAGGGAGACTTGCAGGGCTACGAAGTACGAGAGTACCTGTTGGAGAAATACCACCGGACGTGCGTGTATTGCCAGGCGAAAAATGTGCCTTTGCAGATTGAGCATATTCAGCCCAAAAGCCGGGGCGGGTCTAACCGGGTTAGTAACTTAACCATAGCCTGCGGACCGTGCAATCAGAAAAAGGGAAACCGGACAGCCGCCGAGTTCGGCCATCCACAGGTGGAGAAACAGGCGAAGGTTTCTCTCAAAGACACAGCGGCAGTCAATGCCACCCGGCTTAAACTACGAAGCGAATTGCGGCAAACAGGCTTGCCCGTCGAGACGGTGAGCGGAGCGTTGACCAAATTCAACCGTACCTGTCAACACTATCCCAAAGCGCATTTTATCGACGCAGCCTGTACCGGAGTGTCAGGCCAGCAAGTGTTCCTCAGCGAAGACCATCAACCGTTGCTCATAACGGCGAATGGTCACGGCAACCGGAAGATGTGCGGCACCAACCAGTACGGCTTTCCCATTCGACACCGCACACGCGCCAAATCATTCGCGGGATTCCAGACCGGAGATATGGTAAAGGCTACTGTCCTCAAAGGAAAGTATGCCGGAACGTATAGTGGACGCATTGCCATTCGACAACGAAATAGCTTTAAACTGACGACCAGAAACGCCACCGGAAAAGACCAGCATTTTGATGTTCATCCCATGACGTTGACCACCATTCATAAAAGTGATGGCTTTTCATACCGAAAAAGTGATAAAAGCGATTCACCTGCCGCCTAAAGACGGTAGCCCCTCGCACCTATATCGTGGAAATGGCGGGCTGCCGATGCAAAAAAATGGTGGCCCGCCGGAGCGTATCGTGCGCGGATGGAACCAGTCGAACGGCATGAGATCGAAGACCACACCACCAATTCATTCGATAAAGGGCCGCTTCCAGCGGCCCCAGATAACAGGGAAAGGGGTTGTCATAACTAAACAAGGTAAATAGGGTAATGGTCTGATATACAAGGGTATAGGCGTATTTTTATAGTGTCATCAAGGACATCATAAACCGCCTTTTACCATGTGTGTCGCCCCCGCCATCAAACCCGTAGACCGCACATCCCGTAATCAGGGCATGAACTGGGCCTCACAACATAAACGGCTGGCTATCTACACCCGCGACGGGTTCGCCTGCTGTTACTGCGGCAGTAGCGTCGAGGAAGGCGTTAAGCTAACGCTCGACCATATTATCCCCCACTCACTGGGCGGAGGTAACGAGGTCACAAACTTGATTACCTGCTGCCACAAGTGTAATAGTAGCCGGGGCAACCGGCCCGTTGAGGTATTTGTAACAGCAACGGCGGCCTATCTCAATCACGGCATTCAGGCCGAACAGATTTTAGCCCATATCACGGCCTGTTTACAGCGGACCATCGACACCAAAACCGCCAAAGAACTCATTGCCCGGCGCGGCTCGTGCTTCAACGTCCTGCAAAGCATGGTCTGAGCAGGACCCTTTAAACTACCCCGAATTATGGTTAGCTACCTGGAAACATCCCTGGAAATCGTCTTGGGAACGCGGCTTGTCAATCAGGCGGATTACACCCGCCACTTGCTGGAGCTGGTGGCAGAAAATAAGCGGATACAGCACTGTCTGGTCCATTTGTCTCCCCGCCTTGATGCGTGGCATTATGGGGAGCTACAGGCCGAATCCAGCCGGATGGTAGCCGCCTTTAGAAACGCCGGGGGCGTTGTACAGGCCCGGTATGGCATCGCCCCCAGCCCCCTCAGATAGCCAGTAACTTAGACACTTTACCCGTCGGTAAAGTCGTTTGGCCACACTTCACCCGTTCATTTTAAAAAAGAGATAACGGGGGCGAAGTCCTGTGCTAAATAGCTACCTGTCAGGTAATTGCTGGGTATGCTGCCCATACTCCAGCATCAACTGGCCGGTCCAGATGTTGCCGCTCAAGGCGTGGTTAGCGGGGCGGCTATGAAGCAGAGTGCGTTTAAAGTCGGCTTCCTGTTGGGGGGTAAGCCCGGTAGGCTGGGGTCGTTTTTCAGCCTGACACAAGTGGTCGAATCCGCCCTGAGTATAGGTGGTGATGTAAGTGCGGACGGTGTGCGGGTGGAGGTGGTATTGCAAAGCAAGGTCGTTGACGGTTTTCCCTTTAGCATACTGCTCAATGACGCGAAGTTTGCGTCGAATGTATTCTATGGGATGCCGGTGGATCTGTTTCTGCCATTGGTCGGCATCAAATCCTCGCTGGTCAAATTTTGGTCGGAGAGAGTTCATAAGTAAATCTAATATCTTTCACCCGAAAGGGAATAACATCCTACTCGGATCACCATCCGCTTTATCATGCGCTACGTGAACTGGGAAAGGTCGTGCGCACGACCTTTATCTTGCAATACATGGACGAAGAAGACACCCGGCGCCGGGTCAATCACGCTCAAACCAAATCAGAGAATCTGCACCAGTTGGCGGCTGAATTGAATCTGGGCAAGAACGGCCTGATCCGGTACGCCAGTCGGGAAGATCTATTGGTAATGGCGCGCAGTAAGCAACTGCTGATTAACGCGATGACCTGCTGGAACATGCTGCGCATCACCCAGCAACTGCTGGAATCCTCGCCTGAGGAACGGGCCATGCTACTGGCGGCCATTCCGCACACGGCCCCGTTGAGTTGGAAACACATAAACTTTCAGGGGGAGTACGATTTTTCGGAAGATACGTTGCGGCATCTGGTCAACGTAGACTTGACCGGCCTGTTGAAGGACAAAGTCGGCGAAGAAGCCTTAACTAATTAATTGTCAAACACTTGTGTGGTTTTGGTGGGAGATAACGTACGAATGTAGGTAACCCCCCAAAACTGGGATCAGATCGCGTACCCGGTGCGTCTTCAGGCATTCGAGACGCTGCTGGGTGGCTACACCAGTGTGGCCAGAGACCGCCAGCAATTTATCGTCGGTCGCCCGCCCGACCAGCCCAAACCGGTGATTTTTGGATTACAGGGCAACCGGTACTCACTGTTTGAAAACCGGCTGATCCGCCAGGTGGCCAGTAGCATACTGGGACAGTACGATTTGAAAGCCGCCTACACCCAGCAGGGTGAATTCTCGCTTACGCTCAGTCTGCCGACGCAGCGGTTCGATGTCCTCTCACCCACCCGCAAAGGCCACAAACCCGCCACGACCCCCGATACGCTCGAAAAAGCGTTGATTATTACGAACTCCTATACGGGCAAAAGTCCGTTTACCATCCAGGGTAAAGTCCTGTCCACCAGCCGCAGTATGACAACCAATGAGATTGCGCCGCAGTGGCGGACCGCCCCGGATGCGGGTCAGCCATTACCGGCTGGTTTGCGACAATGGCCTGATGGGGTGGGCCGATGAGTTTTTCAATCTCGATGAGTACGCCGACTGGTTAGCCCAGGGGGGTACGGACTCCCGGCAGCCCACCCGGCTGACCAACGTGCAGGAATCAAAGACGTTCTTTGAGCCGGCCCGTACCGAGACGACCGAACACGTAGAGCGGGAAAGTGAGACCATTCTGCCTTTTAGCCGTATCCGTCACAGCGGCTTCACCGAGGAGAGCTTTAAGAATACGCTGACGGGACTCATGCAGGAGTTTGTCGGGGCGCAGGATTCGTTGAGCCGCCAGTTGTACACGCGCCTGGCTGAACACGCCATCCGGCCCCACCGGGCCGCCAATTACCTGAAAAAAGTCAAGATGCCCCGCAAGTTAGTGCAGCAGGCCATTGACCGGATGCAGGTAGAAACTAACCTGCTGGGCGTTAAGCCAAACTTGTGGCTGCTTTACAACGGGCTGAATCACTCGCTCTTCCACCAGCCCACCTCCCTGAGCATCAATCAACGCTACGATCTGGACGGAAGTCTGTTTCATTGCCTGAGCCAGGCCGTTTTGTGAGCTGATCCGCCCCCCTCGTTACCACTGGTGAGGAGGGGGGCAAGGTAGCAGAACCACTTCACCACTCCATTCAAAAATCGGACTGCGGATGCGTTAAAAGGCGTTCCCTGCGGGGAGAAAACAGGGTAATGGGTGAGGGTAGTAGCCCGTTATGGGATAGAAAACGGGCATTATCCTTTGCGAAAAGAGGGGAGTTTCGTATCTTCATAGTGTTGAAAGTCAGGTAATTAACATTATAAAGTAATGGACAAGGCGCAGTTAATACAGCAAATTTTATCGCAGGTGAACGCCCACGCAGTGGGCAAGAAGGCGGATGGTGATCTGTTTTTTCGGCTTGCGTTTATGAGCGAAAATGACCTGCGGAATTTGTGCAAAACCCTGACTGTCTCCTGTCACTAAGTCTTACCCCGTTTTCGCATGGCCCAGACCCTAACCTACCAAGAAGCAAGCATCGACTTCGCCTTCGATTACGATTTCAAAAAGGGCGAACCCGCCACTCGGGATTGCCCCGGTTCAGCCGACCGCGTGGCCATTACCCGCGTGCTGATGAACGGCACCGAAATACCAACGGCGGCCATCAACCCGGACCTGTACCGGCGACTCGTCAGCCGGATTCAAGAAGACCACGACGGTACGTGTTCCCATTGCCAAGCCCGTGACCACAACCGGGAGCAGCTACAGCCCGTAGTCAGGCCGCTCTTTGCTACGCCCCAAATTATTCCGCTGCGTCAGGCCGGAGGGGGCCAGTTCAGCGACCGAATCAGTCGGCAGGGGGGCCAGCCAGAATCAGACCGGGAAGGGCCAGGTGGTAGCCCGGCGGTGGGGAGCGTAGTGGCCGAACCAAAAACGCGGGTCGATGCGGGTCTGGCGTGGAAGCTGGCCGAAACGATGCGCCAAAAGGGTCTCTTACCCCTGAACGAAGGCTTTAAAAAAGCAACCTACGCCCTGCAACTCCTGGCCGACATGGGCAGTAAACCCGTCGAGTTTGCCTACCTCGACAAAGCCGAGTGCCGCCGTTTCGCCATCGGTTGGTTTAGCGTCGCCCCGCCGGTAGCCAATGCATCGGCAGTACCCAGCAAGCCCGCTGACCCGCTACGGCTGGCCCGGTCGTACTACGACATAGAGGTAGGCGACTGGCGCAGTTTTAGAATCGACCGGCTTCTCATTGAGTAATTACCGGGTAAGCCCCACCCAGCCGCTCTAAAGGGTCATGCGGTTTGAACACATCGTATTGTTTTCCAATTCATTTTCCCAATTTCGCTATGAAAACCCAGTCAGGAAACCCAGCCGACGCATCCCCAATCGTCGCCCCAGCCGATCTCAAACCCTACCAGCGCGTTGATCCGAAAACGGGTCTGGTGGGGTCAATTTTTAAGTACCTCGAAGGGCACCCCCGCCAGTACCGATTCGACGCGAAAAAAGGAATCTTCAACATCAACGGGGTCGAAGAAATCGGGCAGACGCTTAGTTTTCAGCCCATCGCGTGGCGGTTGTTCACGGACGACATTCTAAAAATGGGCCGGAAGAAATGGGCCGAGATTTTTTTCATCGACAGCCTGAACTGCGTATCGGTCATCCTGTTTCACGGCTATTCGGTCGATAATATCTATCGCCTGATTGAACCCCTGTACTACGCCGACTTGTCAATGGCCGACGCGGTAATCACGGCAACCCTAGTCAAAAAGGAAAACACCAAGATCCAGCCCAAAGGCGTGTATTTCCTGGCCGAGTTCACCTACAAAAATGCCCCGACGTCAACGGATGACGCGCTTCGCTCGTTTGTAGCTGACACCAAAATCTTCCGCCTGGAAACGGTCACGACGACCGCAGAAACGACGACCACCGTGAACTACCACAGTCCACTGGTAACGAGCGAAGACCTGCCCGCTCGCGCCCAACCGGACGACTACCAACTGGATACGATGGAGGTGTACGAACCCGGACTGGTGGGGGCGGGAGCGGATAACGATCTACCCTATTAACAGCCTGCTTCGTTTCCTGAGCAGGTAAGCATCATTCCGGTCCCTAACTCCTGGGAGCTGGAATGATGCCTACAGTAAGGGGGCTGGCATACTACTCAACCAAGGCAATTGAGCCGACTGAATTGCACCTCACGTCTCCATTCGTATGACCTACCGTCAGATACCCCGCATCGCCAATAGCGACCTGACTGAGTTCAGGGACTGGCTGCTGTTTGGCGTACCCCCCGTCCGAAAAGAATCGGCAGCACTCACCTTTGGCGTCATCTTTCACCATTACCTGCTGATCGACACGGATAACTATCCGACGGGCAAAGGAACGAGGCCCCTAATCCGGATGCTCGACGTGCTGCGGAGCGACGCCGGATTTATGAGTCGGCTGGCAAAGGCCCGGGCTGAGCAGCCGGTTTTCTGGAGAGACCCCATTACGGGGCTTTTCTGTAAGGCCCAGCTCGACATGCTCCCCGTAGCCGATCGGCTGATCGTCGACACTAAAACGACCGGTGCGAGATCCGAAGAAGAATTTAGGATGGACTGTCTGCGCTTTGGCTACGACCGACAGGCCGCCTTTTACCTGGACGGATGCCGGGCCAGCGGAAAGCCTATCGAGACCTTTCTGATCGTGGGCATTCAAAAGCAAAAGCCGCACGCCGTCTTTAAACTGGAAGTAAGCCACCAGAGTGACTTTGTGGAGGCCGGTCGTAAGAAATCGGCTGCTGTAGTCGTGGCTCGGGCAACCTTTTACGCCCTCCTCGTGGCAGACTCCGGTGCTGTCTGGCATGGAGATAGCCCGGTGAAATGAGATTGTTCAGAGACTAATTGAAGCGTGGCTAGTGGCCAGCACACGATGACCTGGCTAAACGAACGGTTACGGAAGGATGCGTGGTGCGGTATGAAGCCGACAACACCATCGGAAAATGGGTGCAGCCCCTAAATTACAATCCGCACTACCGCAAGGTAAGATCAGGCCTTCTTATCCTCAAAGCCGCCGCGCGTATATGTTTGACCGTTACCGGGGTGAAAGCCGAGCAACTGATGACCAGCGCCCCAGAAGAGGCCATTCGGAAAGGCATCCAGAAGCAGGTCATCGGAATAAACCAGGGCTTTAGTGCTGACAAAGATTCGGAGACGGTGTACCGGGTCTATTCCCGCAAAAAACAGTCGGAGGTGGGCAACTGGGCGTCCTTCCCGGTTACCTCGTTTAAAAGCCTTTTGGGGCTACTCCACGGGCGGGATTCATGGCAACGGAATTCCTGGGTCTGGGTGCTCGAATTTCAGCTCATAAAACCCCTTACCGTAGCACCGCTGGCTTTATGAGCCACCGCCCAGGGGTAGAGTGATCAGACACCTCACCCGCAGGTACCATGCTTCCCATTGGTCAGCAACGTACCCGCCTCATCAAAAAGCGGCGTGCCCAAACAGCCCCCCGCAACAGATAACAGGGGAAATGGCCCGGTGGCGACTGTCCCAGTTCGGGCCGGTAAACCGGCACCAACGCACCCATAGCGGTATCTTTAGGTATAAATCAAGAAGCCAATGCTCAATCAGATTACACTGACTGCGTACTACGCCACTGCCGACGGACGCGTTACCGTCGAACGGCGCAGCATCATCGACCAAAAAGACTATTCGCTGACACTCGATTGCTCCCGGCAACAACTGATGGAAGGGCTGGTGCGGTACGAACGCGGCAGCCTGTTACAGGACGCGTTTCCGACGCTGCCCGCCCCGCAGCGCGAGTACCTTAAATCGGGCATCACGCCCGACGAATGGATAAAGGTGCTCGGCCCAAACCCCGCTATGCGCCAGTGACAGGTGGCCCCGCTATGGAGCGGGGCCGTTGGGGCAACACGTCACATGCGTCATTCGAGAAAAGAAGAGTACAGGGGAAAAGGCGGGGCCTGACAACGCCATAGTAGCAGCTTAGGCCTGGAAGCCAGCCCCCGAACCGCGATCTTTATGGAGAAGTAACCAACCCAGCACAGCCGGTTATGCAGCTCGATTTTTTTGCCCCCCCGCCCCCCTCGGCCAGTTTGCCCCTGCGCGTAGCGTCCTTACCTGACATTGGCGAACTGATTGGAAAAATTGGTGACGACCAGCAATGGAACGCGCGGACACTGAGTGAGGTGCTGGGCCTGTGGGTAGCGTTGTACGACGATTTTGTGAGTGTACTGAATGAACCAATCAATTACGCCCGTCAGTGGATAAAGCCGGGGGGGACGTTTTTTGACGAGGCCAGCCCCCAGGCTCGTAAGCACTACAAACAAGAGTTCGATGCCCTGAGCGACGCCCGTAAACTCTTTAAGTCGGTCAGCTACGAGTTGTACGTTGAGCGCATGAAAACCCTGTTCGCCCAGGCTAAAAAACCGTTCGCCGAGCAGGGAGCCAGTGAGGATGAACTGGAGTACGTCGATGAATTCTTCAATGAGGTCTTCCAGCGGCCCGGCCCCCACGATCTGGACAAACGCCTGCCCCAGCTTTTGAGTGATTTACTGCATGAATACTTAAACCGGCCCGCACCGGAAAACCAATGACTATAATTGATTTCCAGGCTACTGAGCGGGTACGTTTCGGGCTGATCGAGAAAATACGGGACCGCCGTGAGCGTGAAGACCCCGAAACGGACTATACCTACGCCCACTACTATAACCCGGAGTGGGGTATCGACGAACTCACCGCTCTGGCGGAGGCAAAGCCAGCGTAGCGGCCTGCCCTGGCCAGCACCTCACCGCTTCATACCCCCGGTGGGGGCAGGATAGATAACCGGGTAAGAAGTGGAATGCCGCTGGCCCCCATTGGCCGCACTCAACTGGCTGACCCCTACCCAAAGCGGTATCTTTAGAAGAGTAAGATAAATCACACAATCAATCGAGCGGGTGGTGCGCAGCCCCCAGTGAACCTATGAACACAATCATCAAATTCATCAAGCAGAAAATCCCTTTCTGCATCGTGTGTACCAACTCGAATCTGGGTCCTTCCAGGTTCATTGCTTATCTGGACAGCGCGGGTAAGCAGGAAATCAGGGAGATGACTAAAGAGGACATCGTTGCCCTTCGGCAGGGTATCACCCAGCAGCTCTATCACCCGGTCAACCTGGGTGCCAAGGGAATCATCTATGAATTCAAAGAGCGTCCGTACCGGGATTACTGCGAGCGGAGCAGCGGCAGGCAGCTACCGGGC
>Ga0105045_10005700_pt1 | contig 10973 bp, 4 predicted proteins | sample MAT02_FD_78089 | JGI IMG/M metagenome (GOLD analysis project Ga0105045, IMG submission 78089) | Freshwater microbial communities from Lake Fryxell liftoff mats and glacier meltwater in Antarctica - MAT-02 (megahit assembly) | ecosystem: Environmental > Aquatic > Freshwater > Ice > Liftoff... | reverse complement strand
CCTTTATCGAGGTCTTCTTTTTTCTCTTTATTAAAAAATTTATCAAAAAAGCCCATTATGCTAGGGGTTTGTAAGTGAGTAATTGGTAGAGGGGGGCTCGTTCGCGCCAAAATAAAATCCCCGTCAGGTTCTAAGTTCTTATTTCCAAGTATCTCCATTGGAGCGTTTCAGCGCATCCATAAGGTTTGCTTTTTGGCGGCGCGACACTTCTACACTGTCGCCATTTTCCATAATAAGGTAACCTCCCTCGCCTTTGATATAGGTTTTCATAAAATTCATGTTCACAATATGCTTTTTATGTACCCGAACAAAGTTAAATCCATTCAAGGTATCCTCGTATGCTTTAATGGTTCGACTGGCCGTGAGGCGCTGGCCGGTCTTGAGCAAAAAATCCGTGTAATTATTCGAGGCTTCCAAGCGGGTTATGTCCGCCAAACATACGAAATGAACGCCATCCATGGCTGAAATGCCGATTTTATTAAAGGCGTTGGGCGCATTGGGATTGTACGTTTGTTGCAATACTTCCAAACGCGCCTTGGTTTTGGTATTGCGGGGTTTAATGCGGCTCACGGCGCGGATCAATTCTTCCCGTTCGATGGGTTTGGTAACGTAGTCAATGGCAGCAAACTCAAAGGCCCGAATAGCGTATTTGTCAAAAGCGGTGACAAAAATAATATCGAACGGCAAATCTTCTAGTTGTTGTAGTGCCTGAAAAACCAGTCCATCCGGCAAGCTAATGTCCAGAAAAGCCACGTCAAAGCGATTGCTTAGATCGTCGGCAAGTCGTACTAAATCAGCATTAGACCCGCCCTCTGCCACCACTTCTACATCGGGGCAGCACATTCTGAGTAGGTTTTTGAGGTTTTCCAAGCCTTCTGGCTCGTCTTCTATGATAAGGGCACGAGTGAGCATAGTAATGCGTTTGATGTGATTGAGTTAAGGCGTAACATTTTGGTAGGGCCGCGCAAAAATGCGTTTTTTTTAAAAAAAAGCCCGCCAAAGTTTCGCAAAACTTTGGCGGGCTGGCATTTCGCCCCGACAAAAAATAGTTTTTACGATTGGCCGTAAGATACTACCCTGAACGCATTGTCGGAATATTTATGCATAATTAAGATTTAATTCTCCCGAATTTTTAAGCGCACCCCGAATTTTAGGCTATCCAAGGTGTTCAATTTGCGCAAACTTTCCACCGAAGTAGAATATTGACGCGCAATGTCTTCGAGCGATTCGTTGCGGCGCACCGTATGGTATTGGTATTGCTTAATACGCGGCGCGGGCTGTTCTTGCACTAAGGCGATAGACTGGCCGCCGGGCGTGTTTTTGCTGGCAGGTGTATTGCTTTTATTGGGGGCTGCAATGGGCTTGGCAGCGGTGGCACCCGGTGCGTCTATATGCAAACCGGAGTGTTTTTGAACATATACCGGACGGTATAATTTTAACATTTGTCCCGGCTGTACATAATTGCTGGACAGGTTGTTCCAAGATTTTAGTTGCACGCCAGAAATGCCCAAACGACCCGCAAATTGATCTACATGCTCCACTTCTTGGGATTTCGCTCGACTGATCCAATAGCGACCATCGCCGTCGTCGGGACTGGTGTATTTTTCGATGCTTTCTAGTTTGTATTTGCGGGCACTGCTCACGGAGTTGAGGTAGCGCACGAAGGCTGGCATCACACGAGCAGGTACAATCACGTAGTGACCCTCGTTGGTGGGCGGCACATAATCGCGCTTGAAGCCTGGATTCAAATCTTTGATAATTTGGAGTGAAATACCCGTGGCATCTGAAATATCGCGGAAGGAAAGCCCTTCATACACGTTGATATAATCAGTCAATTGCTGGTCTAAATCGGGTATAACAGGCTCTAAACCATGTAGTTGGAAATAATTGCACACATACGTGGCGGCGATGAAAGCAGGCACATAATTGCGGGTTTCTTTGGGCAAATAAGGCATTATTTTCCAAAAATTCCGGCTTCCGGCGCGTTTGATGGCGCCATTCACTCGGCCTGAGCCACTGTTGTATGCAGCCAATGCCAGTGCCCAATCATCAAACCGCTTATACAAATCGCGCAAGTGACGGGCAGCAGCGTCGGTACTTTTTACCGGATTGCTGCGGTCTTCTACCGCGGAACTAGTGCGTAATCCGTACTCGCCGCCCGTAGTAGGCATAAACTGCCAAAGTCCCGTAGCACCCACATGGGAAACGGCTTTGGGGTTGAGGGCGGACTCTACGACCGACAAAAATTTGAGGTCTTGTGGAACCCCGTATTCTTGCATTTTGGCTTCGTACAGTGGGAAGTAGGTGAGTTGCTTGCCCAACATATTGCGCGATTTTTCGGTTTGTCGCGTAATGTATGTGTTGATATAAGACTTGACGACTGGCGTGATGCGCAACTCCAAACAACTATTTAAGGAGGAAAGGCGCTCTTTTAACTCTTGGTCGGTCAGGGTAGCCGCGCCCTTGGCGGTCAATTCGGGGCTTTCTACCGCGTCTTCCAGGTCAGCGCTGGCTTCGGTGGGTTTGTTTTGTGCTGAAACGACCGAAATCGTACTCACTATAAAGACAAAGGACAGCCAATAAAAAACAGATTTTTTCAATTGCATGGTTTCGAAAAACGTCTAGACGGTTTGCAAGATGGTACGCTGTGGTGGACAGCAGTTTTTTCAAAAAAAGAAAAAAAACAGGTCTGATTCAAGGAAGCCCTGAATCGGTTCGTAACAGTAATTTGGTTAAACAGGAAAAAGAAATAGCGTGGATGAACGCCCAGTAATCGTACTTATTTTGTACCAACAGATAATCCCAAAAAAGACACCTTCACCCACCTGACGATTAAAAATACTTGTGTGAAACGTTTGCAAAAGTCCAAATTGTAATCCAAACGAAATAGTATTAGATGTTAAAGTTACAAGTTCACGTCAAATTCGTCCTCCGCATGACAAATTTTTGAGCCTGTTAAGGGGCAAAAATGACCTTCCCACTTTGATTTTCAACCCGCCAAAAATAGACGCCCGCTTTCGGGAAATTCTCCGATGTAAGGTGCATTATGCCGGAAGTATCTTGTTTTTTGCGAAAAACTAAGCGTCCTTCTACATCCCAAACACTCAGCCAAGCACCGGGCGTAGATGTAATCCAACAACCACCGGCTCCAAATGGATTGGGTTGGATGCTAAGGGTGTTAAAGTCCTGTAAAGGAACTATCTCAGGCCGAAAAACGGTGGCATCTGCCCGGTACGCCAAGGCTGGCGTGGGTTGGTTGGTGATGCGGAGGGTATGTTTAGGTTGTCGAATTTTTTCCCGAAACACTACCTGAAATAGGGGCAGGGTACGCTCTTGCGCACGTATCTCATCGGGTGGAAATATGTAGGAAAATGACAGTTGGCCATCCGCCGCTCGCTGCGTACCCACATGCTCAACGGTCATGCCGGGGAGTAAAAATTCTAGGTGGTCAAACTCAAGTTGCGCTGGGTCGAATTGCAGGCTAAATTGCATAGATTCTACGCCTTGCGCGCCCGAAGCCGATAACAGGGCGGTAATCGTTTGGGGGTTGTGAGACGCTCGTTCCCAACGTAAAAATAAGGGCCATATACCTTCTGTTCGGGTATCAGACACCCCTGCGAAATTGGGCACAGCCGTCTGGTTGAGGTCGCCAACCTTTAAGGCGGTGAAATTGAGGTCGGCTAAGGAGTTGGTCATCACTTGCACGGCCAAGGTTTCGGGAAAGGGGGCTTCAAACGGGTTGTTTACATTCGGAAAAACATGCTCCGTGGGCACAAAACGCCAAGAAGTGTTATTGGCCAGCACGGTGTCAATACCTAGAATCAATTTGCGCAATTGCACGATATCGAAGGTGGTCACGGAACCGGATTGGTTGGCATCGGCGGCAATGATCTTGTAGGGGGTATTGAGGGGTTCCAGACCGAGTAAGTGCTTGGAAATCAACACCAAATCAAAGGTGGTGATCCCATTTAAGGGGTTGTCGTTTCGGAAAGGTTCGAGGACTAAAGGCGCACATCCGGGCACATTATTCACTTGGTAGGTACCGTTGGCTTGGCTTAACATTCCGCCCATTTGTACGGATTCTACCCCTTGTCCTGCTTCGTTTTGTATTTGACCACTGAGGCTTACAGTCACCGGGTTTTGTTGCACAAAAATAGAATCAAGCGGGAATGTCCAAATGCCACGAGCAAAAGTGGCGGCCACTAATTCGCGGCGTACAGGGTTGTGTTCAAAGTCAAAAACGGGAATAATGGGCATATTTCCGCCCAAACGGCTCCAAGTAGTACCGCCGTTTAAGGTGAAATACACGCCCACATCAGAGGCTGCTATCAGTACTTGGTCGGCATGGCCGGGCAGGATAAATAAGTCATTGACCGGCATCGGCGGCAGGTTTCCGGAGATGTTTTGCCAGGTAGCCCCTTGGTCGTCGGAGCGGTGTATGTGCGGGATGTTTTCATTGTCCCGAAATCCAGAATGGGTCACAAAAATCCGATTGGTCACCGTAGGTGAATAGCGCACCGAGGTCACATATCGGTCGGGTAATCCGGCGGTAATCTTTGTCCAATTGCCCACCGCATCGCGCCGCCAAACATTGCCATCTGAGGTGCCTGCCACCAATCTGCCTACCGTAAGGGGTGATTCTTGCAAACAAGAAACGGTATGAAAACGAGCTTCATACACCACACCATCGGTCAAATCGCCGGAAATAACCCCCCAACCTCCGCCAGCATCTTTGGCATAAGCGCGGTAAGTGGCGGCATACAAACGATTGGGTAGGTGCGGACTCATAAAGAATGGGGCGTCCCAGTTGGTGCGGTCATTGGTACCAAAGGCTCGTGTACCAAACTGCCAACTATTGCCACCGTTGGAGGTTTCGTGGACGGTGCCGTTTTGTATTTCTACCCAAAAATGCTGTGGGTCGTTTGGGTCAAAAGCACAATGAAACCCATCGGCGGAGAAAACGGGCGTCCAGCCATTGATGCTTTGTGCGTTGCCTTTTTGAATGCCGTTGTCTTGTGCGCCGGCCCAATATTGGTTGGGCTCATGCGGATTAAAAGTGGTGCGGTAAAATTGCGTAACGGGCAAATTGGCCGATTTAGGCCAAATTTGCTGGCCAGGCGTATTGCGGTAAACACCGCCGTCGTTCGACCAATACCGCCTTCCGCTGGGGGTAAATACTAGGTCATGGCTGTCGGCATGGCCGCCAGAAGCAACGAACCAACTGTTGCTGCCCGCTTGTTTTCGCCACAGCAAAATGGCGTGGAAATAAATATCCTCATCGTCGGTTGGGTTCAAATGTATTTTGCCAAAAAACCAGCCGAAATCGGAACAAGCATCTTCTAACTGACTGATATTGACCGGATTCCAAACATTGCCGCCGTCGGTCGTTTTGTACAAACCGGTGGGTCTGCTCGTGGAATCTATGTACACGGCATATACTTTATTCGGGTTGGTCCATGAGATGGCTAAACCCGTTCGGCCCAGCACGCCCGTAGGCAGACCGCCGCCCATTTGGGTCCAGGTGTCGCCTCCGTCGGCACTCTTGTACACGCGCGCATGTGGGCCGTACACGATGGATTCTTGGTTGCTGCGCACTCGATCCCAGAAGGAAGCATATAAAATTTGGGGGTCGGCGGGCGACTGCACCAAGTCGCTGGCTCCGGCTTGGTTGCTTACAAAAAGCACGGCTTGCCAAGTTTGGCCGCCGTCGGTACTTTTATACACCCCTCGCTGCTGGTCGCGGATGTATGGATTGCCCATAGAGGCCGCCCACAAGGTATTGGGGTCGCTGGGGTGCACTACTACTTTGGAGATGATGCCGCCGGGACTTTGAGGGAGGCGTTGCCAGGTTTCGCCGGCATCGGTGCTTTTAAAAATACCGTCGCCGTTAAATAGAATGGAGGGCATATTCGGGTCGCCCGTACCCGCATACACGATGTTCGGGTTGCTGCGTGAAAAGGTGATGTCTCCGATAGAAAGTTCGATATTGGCGTCAAAAACAGGCGTCCAGTTGACGGCGCCATCGGTGCTTTTAAAAATACCGCCAGCCGCGAATCCGGCGAGTAGCGTATGCTCATCATCGGGTTTCATGGCCAAGGTATTGCAGCGGCCTCCTACGTTCATCGGACCTTGAATAGTCCAGTTGGTCAGGTTTGAGCCACAAGAATTGCCTCGGTCTTGGGCTTGTTCTGCAAGTCGAGTTTCTTGAATGACGCGCCGCCAGCCTGCCCAATGAAAGGCGGTGTCGGGGTAGGAGCGTTGAAAAGAAAAGTTATCGTAGGGTTCTAACTTTTCGGACATAGATTCTTCCTGCTCCTGAAGGTGTTGGTTGCAGGAAAAAAAGAACACGGTCATGCCGCAAAGTAGGAGTAATCGAGGGAGCATGAGAATCGGTTTGGGCGGATTGAAGGGGTTAAGCGGTTGTTGAGCATGTTTAGAGGGCTTGAGCATGTTGAGGGGGCTTATTTCGTGTTCCCCCTACCGTTACCCCGCGAAAACTGCGCCAAAGTCAAATTATGATCACAAACCCATCTCTAAAATAGGGGAGGGCTGGTATAAAACCAGCCTTCCCCGTGATTGGTTTACAATCTAATTTACTTTTGATAACTGAAGCACAAACGCTTGATTATCAACCCAAATGACCACTGCATACAAGCCCGAAGGGCTTTGTGTCAAGTCAATGGGAAGCGTTAATGTGTTGGATTGTACGCTTGGATTTTCCAACAATAAACGTCCCGCGATGTCGCGGACTTCCACCCGAATCGTAGCCGACTGGTGTAATTTTAGCGATAAAACCGCTTGTCCATTGCTCGGATTGGGCGATAATTGCAGCAATTCAAATACCGCCGCTTGCTCCTGAACGGAGGAAGTAATCACGCTATAGGTAGCCGTTTCGGTACAGCCGGAGCCGGTATCTGTGACCGTCACGGTGTACGTTGCGCCCGCCAATCCGGAGATGTTTTGGGTATTAGCCCCATTGCTCCAATCATAGATAAAGGAGCCAGTTCCGCCTGCCACATTGAGCGAAATAGAGCCATTGTTCAGGTTGGGGCCAGATTCTGGTATTACTGTTCCGGACACGCTCACTGGAGGGGCTTGCGTAATTACGGCACTCGCGATTGCAGCACAACCGCGAGCATCCGTGACGGTAAGGATTATATTCCCTGGATTCGTCAAGGTGATACAAGGGGTAGTGGCTCCAAACCATGTATAGGTGTAAGGAGCAACGCCTCCCGTAACACTCGCACAGATTTGGCCTGCATTGATGCAGTTGATTACAATGCTGCTAAAGGAGATTTCCACGGGCAAAGTAGTAGAGATGAATTCTTCAAATTCGGTGCTACAACCGCCTGAATCAGAAATCGTTACCATTACATTGCCCGCCATGTTATAGGTGGCGCAAGCGGTGTTGCTGCCATTCGACCAAGCATAAGAATAAGGCGGTGTTCCGCCCATTCCTACTACACAAGATTCAAATACATCGTCGCAATCCAAAGGCCCAATACTAAATGTTGGGTCAAAAACAGGGGCTGCTAAAACCGTCGCACTGGCCGTTGCCGAGCAGTTGCCAATGCTGACTACTACGGTATAGGGGCCCGCTTGCGTCACGTTGGGCATCGCCATGGCGGAGCTGAAACCATTCGGGCCTGTCCACGAAAAAGTGGCATCTGGGTTGTTATTCCCGCTGCTCAGGGTAGCCGATGTGCTGGCGCAGTTGAGGATACCGCTTACGCCGGGCATCACTACGGGCAAACTATTATCGCCCATCACAGAGATGCTGGTGGTGGCGGTGCAGCCATTCAGCGCGGAAGTAGCGGTGACGGTGTATTGGCCAATTTGGGTGGTAAGGGCTGAAAAACCATTGGCCAAAAATCCATTCGGCCCTGAAATGCTTGCGGAAGAAAGCCCGCTCATCGCGACTGAAATGGTGGCCTCTAATTGCGTGCAACTGATGGTGTTGCTAACCGAAGCGCTCACGGTCGGAGCAACGGCGTCTTGCAGTACCGTTATTACTGCCGTACCCGTACAACCTTGCGGATCCGTAGCCGTCAGGGTATAAGTTCCAGCCGTAACTACGCTTGGATTTTGCAGGATGCTGCTGAAATTATTGGGTCCAACCCAACTCCAAGTGCTAATTGGGCCTGCGCTGGTGGTATTGATGGTGATATTTGAGTTGGCGCAAGTCAAAATTCCTGCGACCGTAGTCACGGTTGGGCCACCTTCTCCAGTAAAGACAAATTGCTTAATGGGGCCAACGGCGTTGTTGGTGTAGGTGCCACCACCGGGGTTCGTGACCATTTTGACCGCACGCACTTGATAATACCAAGTGCCGATGGTCGGATTATTGTCGGTATAAGTGGTGGCCGTGATGGGCATGGTGGTGAGGCGAGTGTAGGGGCCATCTTGGGCATCTGAGCGATAGACGAGATACCCGAGTACCGCTTCTGAAGAGGCCGTCCAAGAAAGCAAAACCGTTTTGCAGGTGGGGGCACTTACCACTAAGTTGGTGGCGGGTTGTACCACATTGGCCCGGAGGCTAGGGTCGCCAAGCAGTGCTACGTGTGCGCCACTTCTACCTACGCTGTTGATATAGCCAGCGTTGTATTGGGCGTTCATGGTTTCCAAGGTGCAATATCCGATGGTTTCGCCGGAGGCTAGGGCTTGGTTGAACCAGTGAGGCCGTCCGGCCCATGAGCAGGTGAGGATACCGCCGCGAGATGCCAAGGCCGCAGGCATAAACGGATTGATTTCAAAGTCCCAGTCGCCATGATACGAGCCGAAAAGATTGGAAAAAACGATGTTTACGGAGTCGGTGGCGAAATTGGCACTGCTGCCTACGCCCCCGGCACTTTGATAAGAGCCACCGCCGGTGCCGTAGCCGAGCAGATAAGATTGCGGATTGGTATCATTGAAAAAATCGGCGGCCACGATGTTGTCTTCTCCCACCAAAGGGTAGGCATTTCGGAAGCCATTGGACGCAAATGCCTCGCCGCCGAAATAGCCGAAATTATCATCAATCAAGGCTTTGTTTTCCACGATGTAATTGCCCACGCGCCAATTATGGTTTTTATCCAAATAGCGTTTCATCAAGCCGATATGGTCGGCAGCACCAAAGGCGGCGGCATCGAGGCGACGAAAATCCACCCGACCAACCTGCAATTCGGCGGGAGAAGGCAAAAAACTTTGGTCAAATTTCCCATCGCCGGGCACGTTGACATTGGCGGCTCGTGCGGGGGTGGTATTATTGATGGTTACATCTGTCCAAGTGCCATTTACATCGGCGTAATAAGTATCGGCGGGGCAGGCGCCCGCGTGTTCGGGGTGACCATCCCAGTTAGAATTACCGGAGTAAGGAATGGGTACGGTGCCCAGTAGCAGCACTGATTTTACATTGGCTGGGTCTTCGTTGTAAGCGGTAACAATCTGACTTTTAATGGATTGTACGGTAGAGGAAGGTCCTGTGTGAAATGCAATCGGCCACCATCCGTCGCCGCGCATGTCATTTTTCATCCGAATTATCTCTGGCCCGAGCGCATCAGCAGTCATAGAATCCACAAAAATTAGGATTTTACCGCGTGTATTGACTGGGGCTGTATTGATGGCCACGTGGGCGTAGCCAAAGGCATTGATACTGCCGAGGGTTCTTTGAATGACGTATTCGTAGGTTTGTCCGTTGGCAACGGTATTGTCGGTCAGGGTAGTCAGGTTAGAGGCTGTTATATTCAGGGCTTGAACCCAAGTATTGCCTGCTTGCCCTTTGGTACGACGGAGGACTAGTAGATTGGCGCCGCCCGGATTTTGCCAAGTAAGGGTGACGCTGATGGGGTTTGTGTTGAGGGTTGCTGTCATCGGCACGGTTGCGTCTTTGGAGACTTGTGCCTGTAAGGTGCTGATAATCAGCACGAAAAACAAAAAGGTAGAGAGTAATCGCATAAAAATGAGTGGAAGGTGTGGTGAAAAATTGGAAAAAATTGGATGGTTTTGCGGGGACTGCTTCGATGGGCGATTCTGGGGGCGGTAATGAGTGTGCAAGATGCGAAAAATTCGGGAAATGCAGTATGGAAGAAATGCTAGTTTTAGTCAAAGGGGTGTTTTTACTACAATCTCCTACCGAGTAGTTATTTAGGATGCTTAGTTTTGAGTGTACGCTGACCTATTCCAATTTTAGGCAGTCTCTCTTGTTATTATCTCTATTTTTTTGCCTTAGTGCCCTTTTCCCGTGACACGTTTGCTAATTTCTTTTCTCATTTTAATAGGGCTGTCTTCATGCCTCTCTGCTCAAACCTTCTACTAAACCCGAAATGGGCCATACTTAGGGCAAAACCATTTAGGCGAATGGTTTTTAAACTGCTTCAATGTTGATAACTGTGAGGATACTACGCTCACCCAAATAGATATCACAGGAATTGGTTTCCCTTTAGTGGTGTCAGACCTAGCAATATGTCCAAATGGTAATTTTTATGCAAGTCTACAGTTTGCGTCTAGTGGAAATCACAGTGTAGAACTTGACCCGATAACAGGTCAGATGACTATTTTGAGTAAATTGCCTAACACTATTCCATTATCGTTTATTACGGCGTTGGTATGAGGAGAAAATAATATCTTATATGAGTCTGGAAGTAATAAATTTTATTCTTATGATGTAGACAATAATTTAATGACAGACCATGGAGTAGCAAACCTAGACCCCGATACCTCCTCTGGTGCTACACCCACCGATTATCAATCCGCCGCCTTGTGTGCGCCCGGCGTATTCCCCATAATAGATACAGATGCCACGTATTATAGTGGTTATCAAACAGATTTTAGGCGCATCCGGCTTTTATCGCCTGCTCCGGATGGCATCTTGGAATACTTGAGTACTACGGCCGCTGGCACCTCTAGCGTGGGTGTGAACAACCAAAATACGCAGTGGTTGAGTTTATTAATTGCACCCGGCGCTACCCTGGATAAAAGCAATACAGATTTTCAAT